>Ga0222654_1000689_pt1:0-10000 | contig 18783 bp, 12 predicted proteins | sample AntAcemetagen421_FD_179805 | JGI IMG/M metagenome (GOLD analysis project Ga0222654, IMG submission 179805) | Saline water microbial communities from Ace Lake, Antarctica - #421 | ecosystem: Environmental > Aquatic > Non-marine Saline and Alkaline > Saline | place: Antarctica: Ace Lake...
ATTCTACTGAACGGTGAAATCATTGCGGCTGCGCAAGAAGAAAGGTTTACGCGCAAAAAGCATGACTCATCATTTCCTGAACATGCGATTAGGTTTTGCCTAGACTATGCGCAAATAGATTTAAGCCAAATAAGTACTATAGCTTTCTATGAAAAGCCACTACTGAAATTTGAGCGCGTTCTTGAGAATTTTTTAGCCATTGCCCCAAAAGGCATACCTGCTTTTGTGAAGTATATGCCTGTTTGGCTAAAGCAGAAGGTGTTTTTTAGGAAATACCTGAATGATCAGCTCATGGGCTTAAACCAAGGAGATACTGCTCATTTAAAAGTTACCTTTTGCGAACACCATCTATCGCACGCTGCATGGGCTTACTTCACCTCCCCTTTTAATGAAAGTGCTATTCTAACAATCGATGGAGTGGGAGAGTGGACGACTACAGCCATATATAAAGCCAAAGGAGGGGTTATTGAATCAGTTCAAGAACAGAGTTATCCGCACTCTTTGGGCCTCTTATACTCTGCATTTACCCAGTTTTTAGGATTTCGTGTCAACGATGGTGAATATAAAATGATGGGCTTGGCTCCTTATGGAAACAAGGCCTCTGAAATTTATCGCAACGCGAAAGAAAAGATAGAAGCAACTTTAGTATCGGTTTACCCTGATGGATCCATTCGACTTAATCTTAAATATTTTGGGTTTTTAGAAGGGAAAAAAATGACTGCTTCTAAGCTTTGGAGCAAGTTGTTCTTAATGCCGGAGCGATCGGAAAATGATGATTTAACTCAAGCGCATTGCGATTTCGCTTTAGCCGCTCAAGACTTTACCGAGCAAGTCATATTGCTGTTAGCTAAGGAATCTAAAAAAGTCACTGGACTAAATAATCTATGTATTGCAGGTGGAGTTGGTTATAACTGCGCTGCAAATGGAGTATTGATAAAGGAGTCAATTTTTGAAAATATTCATATTCCTCCAGCTGTTGGTGACTCTGGTAGTGCCGTTGGTGCAGCTTTGTTGACCAATGCCGTGCAAGAGGAAGGTTTCGTAAAGCATCAGACTGAACTTAAGAATAGCATATCCTTTTTAGGGCCTCAATCTTCGAATACTGAAATCAGAGCATATTTAAACGCTAATACTCAGAAATTTAGGGCTTTTGATAATTTTGAGACCATATGTGACCAGACTTGTGACTTACTGAAAGAAGGGGCTGTCGTTGGATGGATGCAAGGCCGCATGGAGTTTGGTGCGAGAGCGCTAGGGGCAAGAAGTATTCTAGGTGATCCAACACTACCTGAGATACAAAAGGTCATCAATCAGAAGATTAAATTTCGAGAATCGTTCAGGCCTTTTGCAGTAATTCTTTTAGAGGAGGACTTAGAGCAGTTCTTCTCACTAAAACTCGCTTCGCCTTATATGGGGATCATAAGTAAGATTTTACCAGAGCTTCAAAGACCAAAGCCGGATAATTACGAGTCACTGTCTATCCGTGAAAAATGCGATTGGATTAACTCTGATTTCCCAGGAATTAGTCACGTGGATTATTCATGTAGGGTTCAGACGGTTGATGAACAGACCAATAACCGTCTTTATAAGCTCTTAAAGAGGTATAAAGCAAAAACGGGTTATTCCTTATTGATCAATACTAGCTTTAATGTAAAGGACCAACCTATTGTCTGTTCCCATAAGGAGGCCTATGATTGTTTCTTGACGACAGATATGGATGCGCTTGTTATGGAGGATAGTTTAATCCTAAAACCCAGTGAGGCATGAGTGAGAAACTAGACAGTAAAAAATCTCAAGCCATTGTACTGGGCTTAGTCTCAGGTTTATTGGTAATTTATTTTTACTTGACTGAGTACAAAGAAAAGGAGGCTGATTTACTGCTAATTATCACCATGAGCATTGCAGTCTTAGCAGCATTATCGGGGAAAATCGCATTTTACATTGCATGGATTTGGATGAAGATTGGTTTTCTCCTTGGTAAAATTAATGGTACGCTTTTGCTAACCTTAGTTTATCTACTAGTCGTCACACCGATCGCTTGGCTGAAGAAATTATTTGCAGCAAACACAAACTTTAAGGCTAGCGTAAAAAGTGATACAGCATTTGTAAAAAGGAATAAAGTCTTCACCAATGACGATATTCAATTGCCTTGGTAACTGCCTTCAGAGACATTGCCATTATTTCTCATCACTAATTAGAATAACCAGTTTCATATTTTAATATATTTGCAGGCTAATTGTCAACAGGCATGGTTTACGTAAGTAGAAAGGAACATTTTAACGCAGCACACAAACTATACAATCCTAATTGGTCTTTGGAAAAGAACCAAGAGGTGTTTGGCCCGTGTGCTAATGTAAATTGGCATGGACACAATTTCGAATTAATTACAACGGTCAAAGGAAGACCAGACCTTGAAACAGGATTTGTGGTTGACCTAAAGGCACTTTCTGTCCTCATCAATACAGAAGTAATCGATAAGCTGGACCATAAAAACCTAAACGTTGATGTTGATTTTATGGAGGGTAAAATGGCCAGCTGCGAAATTCTCGTGATGGAGATTTGGAAGATCCTGGCCCCTAAGGTTCAAGAACTTGCGACTGATGGAGTGCTCCATTCACTAAAACTCTATGAGACACCAAGAAACTTTGTTGAGTATTTCGGAGAGTAAAGTCATAAAAAAAGTGGCCTAAGCCACTTTCAATTTTTTGAATTTCGATTTCTCGAACTTCTCTCGGGCATAAGCCCCATCTATTTCAAGTATTTTTGTGTTCTCATCAGAAGGAAGCTCAAACATAGCATCAGTCATGATTGCTTCACAAATTGATCGCAAGCCACGTGCACCGAGTTTGAATTCTAATGCTTTCGTTACAATGTAATCCAAGGCATCATCCTTAAAAGTCAATTCCACCTCTTCCATGTCAAAGAGCTTTGCATATTGTCTAGTCAGCGCATTTTTAGGTTCAGTAAGAATACTCTTCAATATTTCAGTATTCAAAGGATTCAAGTGCGTAACAATTGGCAATCTACCAATCAACTCAGGAATAAGACCGTAGTCTTTTAAGTCTTGAGCATTAATGTATTGATGCAAATTGTCTCTGTCCACGTCATGTGCCTCATCGCTAGTGGCAGCAAAGCCAAGAGGTTGAGTGTTTAACCTGTTAGCGATATGCCTAGTGATACCGTCAAAAGCACCACCACAGATGAAAAGGATATTATCAGTATTAACAGATATCATCTTCTGATCAGGATGCTTTCTACCGCCTTGAGGTGGTACGTTCACCGCAGTACCCTCAAGTAATTTGAGTAGTGCTTGCTGAACGCCCTCACCACTTACATCACGTGTAATGGATGGGTTGTCTGACTTACGTGCAATCTTATCGATTTCGTCAATATAGATAATGCCTCGTTCGGCTGACTCTACATCGTAATTGGCCGCTTGTAGCAGTCTTGTTAAGATACTTTCGACATCTTCACCAACATATCCAGCTTCCGTAAGCACGGTCGCATCTGCAATACAAAACGGTATTTGTAATATTTTGGCGAGTGTCTTCGCGATATAGGTTTTACCCGTTCCAGTTTCACCAACCATTATGATATTGGACTTTTCAATCACAATATCGTCTGGGTCGGATTTCTGAATCAATCGCTTGTAATGATTATAAACAGCAACCGAGATAACTTTCTTTGCCTCATCCTGACCAACAACATATTGGTCAAGATACTTCTTCATATCAATTGGCTTAATCAAATTGAATTTTGGAGAATCTTCTGACGTCTTGGTCTTTAATTCTTCCGATAGAATTTGATTTGCCTGAGTGATACAATGATTGCAGATGTGGGCATGAATGCCTGAGATCATAAGATCTACATCTTTCTTGTTACGCCCACAGAATGAGCACGTCACCTCGGCCATATTGCTTTTATTTTCTTTCAAGTACTTCGTCTATTAGACCGTAAGACTTCGCATCGGCAGACCTCATCCAATAATCCCGGTCAGAATCATTTTCGATTTTGTCATATTTCTGACCTGTGTGATGCGCTAAAATTTCATACAGATCTTTTCTAAGCTCTTGCATTTGCTTCAAAGTAATCTCCATATCGCGAGATTGTCCTTGCATTCCACCACTTGGTTGGTGAATCATTATACGTGAATGCTTTAAAGCAGCTCTCTTTTTAGCAGCTCCACCAGCAAGAAGTACCGCACCCATAGAAGCAGCCATACCCGTACAGATAGTAGCTACATCAGGTTTTACGAACTGCATGGTGTCATACATGCCTAGTCCTGCATAAACAGAACCTCCTGGGCTGTTGATGTACATTACAATATCTCTATTAGGATCAACAGACTCTAAGAATAATAGCTGAGCTGTAATGATGTTGGCAACATTATCGTCAACCCCCATTCCTAAAAAGATGATTCTATCCATGATCAATCTTGAAAAAACATCAATCTCCGCAAAACGCGTAGGACGCTCCTCAATAACAGAACGAGTCATGTTTTCAATGTGATTTGAATAATCATCTATAGCCGACCCACTAACCCCTTGGTTGTGAATGGCGTACTTTCTAAATTCTTTCCCGTCAATCATTCTTTTTCGTAAACCTTAATCCAACAAAATTAAAAAAAAAGTCCTCTTTAAGAAGGACTTTCACTTAACATATTAAATAGGTGAGAAGTTCGGACTATGCCCCAACTATTTCCTTGAACTTGTCAAGACTAACTTTTTTCGACTTGATTTCAATGTTTTCTTTCACGAAACCTAAGACTTTTTCTTGCTGAACTTGCTCGGCCATTTTCATGTAATTCTCACCTTTTTCCCCTTGCAGATAGTTTTCTACGAAAGAATCCATCTGATCACCAAGTTGACCAAGTCCAGAACCCATGAACTGGGCTTCAATCATTTTACGAGTAGCTTCCTTAATATCGTTATGCTCAGGTTTGATCTCATTATCCTGTGCAACCTGACCAGAAATCAAATTCCATCTTAGCTGATCAGCATAAAGGTCGTACTCCTTAGCAATGTCTGCATCAGTAACCTTTCCTTGACCAGAAAGCTTGAGCCATTCCTTTAAGAATTCATCAGGAAGACTGATTTTCGTTTTCTTGATGAGTTCATCTTGGATTGTTTTATTTAACCAAGCATCAGTTTCTCTTACATAGTTCTCACTAACAGTGTCGATTACTTTTGCCTTGAACTCTTCTTCAGACGTAACTACATCTGGTCCAAAAGTCTTGTCGAATAATTCTTGATCAATATCAGCAAGCTCTTTTCTGTTGACATTTTTTACTTCGAACGTGAACTTCATGTCCATGCCTTCGATTTCATCGGCAGTTTTACCGATTTGTGCTGCTTGCTTGGTGGCGTCTTTGTAGAGCTTAGAAAGATCAACTTTAATCTGATCTCCTTTTTTCTGTCCAACGAATTTCTTAGCGTTAGCAGATGACATTTCACTTGGATCAACGGTAGAGTCGTGACTGAAATCATCTTCACCTGTAAATGTTCCAAAGAGGATGTCTCCATCTTCACTTACCTCAGGATTGGTCATTTTACCGAATTGCGTTCTAACGTTTTCCATAGTCTCTGCAACTACTTTGTCGTCTACTTCAATTTGGTAAGAAGTAACTTTTACTTTCTTATCAAGTGCTACGGTAAATTCATCAACCAAACCAACATTGTACTCAAACTCGAAGTCTACTTGGTTTTCCCAATCGGTAGCATCGATTTTTTGTTGGTTAGGAAGTGGCTCGCCTAATATTTTCAACGCATTGTCTTTGATATAATCTTGAATGGCGTGACCTACGACATGGTTGATTTCTTCTATCAAGATAGACTTACCGTACATCTTTTCGATTACGCTTTTTGGCACCTTACCGGTTCTGAAACCTTTGATCTGCGCCTTCTTGCTATAATCTTTGATTTTTTCGTCTACTTTCGATTGATAATCAGCCTCGTTTAATTTAACTTTAATAGAGGCTAAATTTGAATCTTTTTTGTCTAACGTGATATCCAATGTCTTACAGTTTTATGTCAACATAAATAAAAACCCTCAAATCTTTCGACTGAGGGTTCTTTCGGTGCGGATGGAGGGACTCGAACCCCCATGCCCTGAGGCGCTAGATCCTAAGTCTAGTGCGTCTACCAATTTCGCCACATCCGCAGGCACTTTGAAATGGAATGCAAAGCTAAAAGATTTACTTTTTAAATCAACAACTCAATCGCTAAAATTTTAACTAAAAATTCCTGCTAATTCCTCCATAACTTTATACCATGATCGCTGTCGATAGAGAAGAAGAAAGAAAGGAGATAATCAGGAGATATCGAAAGCTTCTGAGGAATGCGAAACCATTTTTAAAAGATGATGATGCTAAGTTCATAAAGAAGGCATTTAACACTTCGCTAGAAGTGCATAAAGAGATGCGTAGAAAATCTGGTGAACCTTATATCTATCATCCCTTAGCTGTTGCGCAAATTTGCGTGGAAGAAATTGGGCTAGGCACCACTTCTATTGTCGCAGCGCTATTACATGATGTAGTTGAAGATACAGATATAGAACTCGATGAAATTGAAGAACAATTCGGGCCAAAAGTTGCCAAGATCATTGATGGCCTGACTAAAATTTCAGGAGTATTCGATCATGGTAGCTCACAACAAGCCGAGAACTTCAGGAAAATGTTACTCACCCTCTCTGAGGATGTAAGAGTAATTCTTGTAAAGTTGGCTGACCGATTGCATAACATGAGAACCCTGGGGAGTATGCCTCGGCATAAGCAACTTAAAATCATTTCTGAGACGATATATCTATACGCTCCCCTGGCGCATCGCTTAGGGCTTTATGCTATTAAATCAGAGCTTGAAGATCTGTGGTTGAAATATTCAGAGCCTGAAGTCTATCAAGGAATTGTCTCTAAAATTGCTGAGAATAGGGGTTCAAGGACCCGTTTTATTAAAAACTTCATGAGTCCTATAATGGATGAAGTTATTAAGACAGGATTGTCATTTGAGGTAAAAGGCAGGCCTAAGTCCATCCATTCTGTATGGAATAAAATGAAGAAACAGGACATTCCTTTCGAAGAGGTGTTTGACCTGTTTGCCGTAAGAATCATTGTCGATACTCCTAAAGATCTAGAAAAAGGAGCCTGTTGGCAGGTTTATTCAATCGTCACAGACTTCTACCAGCCAAACCCAGATAGGTTGAGAGATTGGGTCAGTACCCCGAAGGCTAACGGATATGAATCACTGCATACCACAGTAATGAGTCGTACAGGTAAGTGGGTAGAGGTTCAAATTCGGACCAAGCGCATGGACGAAATTGCAGAAAAGGGCTATGCCGCTCACTGGAAATACAAGGATGGGATGGTCAGTCCACAAGAGTCTGGATTAGAACTATGGGTAGAAAAGGTTCGTGAAATGCTGGAGGGTAACGATACCAACGCGATCGAATTTGTTGATGACTTCAGGTCGAACTTGTTCAATGAAGAAGTATTTGTCTTTACGCCAAAAGGGGATTTAAAAATTCTGCCAAGTGGTGCGACATCCTTAGATTTTGCATTTGACATTCATACAGAAGTAGGCGCAAAATGCCTCGGAGCTAAGGTCAATAATCGCCTGGTTCCGCTCAATTATAAATTACAGAACGGTGATCAGATAGAAATCCTTACCTCTTCCAAGCAAAAGCCAAATGAAGATTGGCTTCGTTTTGTAGTCACCTCCAAGGCCAAGTCGAAAATAAAGGACACGCTTAAAGAGGCTAAAAGGCAAGCTGCCTTGGACGGAAAGGAAGTCGTAAGACGCAAGCTGAAGCAAATGAAAATTCCTTTCGATGGGGATGTGGCTAATCAATTGCGCGCATACTTCGAAGAGAAGACTGTTACGGATTTCTATTATAAAGTAGGTAAAGGATTAATCGACCCTTCGAGGATTAAGAATTTCAAGGATTTTAAAATAGAGAAGCAAAAATCCACTAGGGTAAAAACGAAAAACTTCGAATACTCCGATGATTTCACAAAAATGAAGTCTTCGGAAGCCGATATCTTGCTCATTGGTGATGACATGGATGTCTTGGATTATAAGTTTGGCAAGTGTTGCAGTCCAATCCCAGGAGATGATGTCTTTGGGTTTGTAACCGTTAATGAGGGTATCAAAATACATAGAACGACTTGCCCTAACGCACCCAAGCTATTGTCTAATCACGGAAACAGAATCGTTAAGGCAAAATGGCAATCCGAACAGCAAAATGCTTTCTTGGCAGGACTCAGAATTATTGGAACAGATAGAGTTGGTCTAATGCGTGATGTTACGGATATTATATCGAGCGAATTAAAAGTGAATATGCGGTCGATAAGTATCGATACCGAGACGGGTATTTTTGATGGACAAATCAGGCTTTACATAAACAATACCAATCACTTAGACGAGTTGATAGCTAAACTCGAAATGGTTCAAGGAGTGATGCGTGTGACTCGGTTTGAATCAGTAGAGGAGAAAGGGGACTCTTGATTTCTTTAATGGCAAAGAATCTTATATTTGCAGCCTAACTAATACGCATGTCGCTCAATACAAAGGTGTTTGATGAAGTAAAAGTGATTTTCACTGCCTATTTGGAAAATAAGGCACTGAGAAAAACTCCTGAGCGATTCGCAATTCTGGTGGAAATTTACTCTCGAGATGGTCACTTTGATGTAGAGTCTCTCTACATCAGCATGAAGAACAAGAACTATCGAGTATCCCGAGCAACGGTGTATAACACGTTAGACCTATTAGTGGAGTGTGATTTAGTCACTAAACATCAGTTTGGTAAAAATATGGCTCAGTATGAAAAGTCATACGGTTATAAGCAACACGATCACATATTAATGGTTGACTCTTCAGAAGTCGTGGAGTTTTGTGATCCTAGGATCCAAAACATCAAAAATACACTGGAAGAGATGTTTGATATTGACATCATGCACCATACACTTTACTTTTTTGCGAAAAAGAGGACAGACGATGGGAGTAAGAAAGAACTAAAATAGATTGACATGGACTTTACCTCAAGGGATCAAGATGACATATTCATTCTTTCATTAAATGGAAATTTAATTGGAGAAGAAGCTGGCTCAGGAATTCTAGAAATAGCTAACGATGCAATCAATAGAGGGAAGATTCTGTGTCTTATAGACATTGAAAATGTTAAATATATAAATAGTAGCGGAATTGGAGTGCTTATTACTCTTTTGACTAAGTTCAGAAATAACGAGGGCGAAGTTGTAATTATGAAACCCTCCGAGCATGTAAATAAGCTTTTAATTATTACTAAGCTGACCGCTATATTTAAAATCGCTGATTCTTTAGAAGAAGCGATAAAGGAATTGAAATCATAATCCACGTGCGTTGCACGCTAATAGATAATCATAGATGAAAGTAGACGTACTCTTAGGTTTACAATGGGGAGATGAAGGCAAAGGAAAAGTAGTTGACTACCTGGCCCCTAAGTACAATGTTGTTGCTAGATTTCAAGGAGGACCAAATGCAGGTCACACATTAGAGTTTGATGGGCATAAACATGTGCTTCACCAAATACCATCCGGAATTTTTAGAGAAAACATCAAGAACATCATTGGTAACGGTGTAGTGCTCGATCCTGTGGTTTTCAAAAAGGAAATTGAAGGCTTGGCCAAGTTTGAAATCAACCTAAAGGATAATCTCTTTATTTCAAAAAAGACGCAGCTCATCTTACCAACGCACAAGCTCTTGGATGCTGCCTATGAGAAGTCTAAAGGAAAGGATAAAATTGGGTCTACCCTTAAGGGTATAGGGCCATCTTATCAGGATAAAATTGCTCGAAACGGTTTAAGGGTAGGAGATATTTTAGCGCCTGGTTTTGAAGAACGGTATAGAAACCTCGTGAGTAAGCATGAAAGCACATTGGGTCATTATGAGTTTGAATATGATTTGGCGGAAGCTGAAGCGCCTTTCTTCGAGGCCATTGAATTCTTAAGAGAGTTCAAGCTTGTAAATTC
>Ga0222654_1000689_pt1:15000-18783 | contig 18783 bp, 12 predicted proteins | sample AntAcemetagen421_FD_179805 | JGI IMG/M metagenome (GOLD analysis project Ga0222654, IMG submission 179805) | Saline water microbial communities from Ace Lake, Antarctica - #421 | ecosystem: Environmental > Aquatic > Non-marine Saline and Alkaline > Saline | place: Antarctica: Ace...
ATCCGCACAGCTTGATGAACCTGATAGTACCACAATGCTTCGGCAGCGTGGATAGTGATCCTAATCAGACTTCCAAGAAAAACCTCTAAGCATATGGATATGGTACCCGTACCGCAAACCGACACAGGTAGTCAAGGAGAGAATCCTGAGGTGCTCGAGTGATCCGTGGCTAAGGAACTAGGCAAAATGGCCCTGTAACTTCGGGAGAAGGGGCGCTTCCTCATGCTTGCATGAGAAGCCGCAGTGAATAGGCCCAGGCGACTGTTTAGCAAAAACACATGGCTTTGCGAAATCGAAAGATAAAGTATAAGGCCTGACACCTGCCCGGTGCTGGAAGGTTAAGGGGGGATGTTATCCGTAAGGAGAAGCATTGAACTGAAGCCCCAGTAAACGGCGGCCGTAACTATAACGGTCCTAAGGTAGCGAAATTCCTTGTCGGGTAAGTTCCGACCTGCACGAATGGTGTAACGATCTGGGCACTGTCTCAGCCACGAGCTCGGTGAAATTGTAGTAGCGGTGAAGATGCCGCTTACCCGCAACGGGACGAAAAGACCCCATGAACCTTTACTATAGCTTCACATTGGTATTGGGTAAATAATGTGTAGGATAGGCGGGAGACTTCGAAGCTGCATCGCTAGGTGTGGTGGAGTCGTTGGTGAAATACCGCCCTTTATTTATCTGATGCCTAATCCGGAAACGGAGACAGTGTGTGGTGGGTAGTTTGACTGGGGTGGTCGCCTCCAAAAGAGTAACGGAGGCTTTCAAAGGTACCCTCAGTACGCTTGGTAACCGTACGTAGAGCGCAATAGCATAAGGGTGCTTGACTGTGAGGCCTACAAGCCGATCAGGGTCGAAAGACGGATATAGTGATCCGGTAGTTCCGCATGGAAGGGCTATCGCTCAAAGGATAAAAGGTACTCTGGGGATAACAGGCTGATCTCCCCCAAGAGCTCATATCGACGGGGAGGTTTGGCACCTCGATGTCGGCTCGTCACATCCTGGGGCTGGAGAAGGTCCCAAGGGTTGGGCTGTTCGCCCATTAAAGTGGCACGCGAGCTGGGTTCAGAACGTCGTGAGACAGTTCGGTCTCTATCTGTTGTGGGCGTAAGAAATTTGAGAGGACCTGTCTTTAGTACGAGAGGACCGAGATGGACTAACCGCTGGTGTACCAGTTGTCCCGCCAGGGGCACTGCTGGGTAGCTACGTTGGGAAGAGATAAGCGCTGAAAGCATCTAAGCGCGAAACTCCCCTCAAGATGAGATTTCTTTATAAGGGACGTTATAGATGATGACGTTGATAGGCTGCAGGTGTAAAGGCAGGAATGTCAAAGCTGAGCAGTACTAATTACCCGTAAACTTTCCGTAAGCCATCCTTTGACTAGTTCAGAGGATGGCGCCAAACACTCTATTGTGTGATACTCTTACAGTAAATATGTCAGTCCATCAGGTTTACCTGGTGGATAAGAAATTATAGTTCATAAATGATGGACTCAAGATTATATGGTGATTATAGCGGTGGGGTCCACCTCTTCCCTTTCCGAACAGAGAAGTTAAGCCCACTTGCGCTGATGGTACTGCCTTAACCGGTGGGAGAGTAAGTAGTCGCCAGATTATTATTAAAACCCTTGTCCTTATAGGATAAGGGTTTTTTTATACCCAAACATCCCAAAAAGAAATTAGGGGGCAATAGTTGGCTGTTGAAAATTAAGGAGATTCAATAGTATTGAAAATGCTCGAACTTACGCTCCGGCAATACTTAAGCTTAAAGAATCGGTTTGTAAATACTGATTGGCAGTTTCTCGTAAAAGCTTAGCGGAAATGGCCTTAATTGAAGATACGTATTGACCGTAGAAGGACTTATCTATACCCTGAGAGTTTAAAGTTTTGAATTTATCAATCCCAGCAAAGGGGGTGGAAAAGGAGTTTACAAATACTCCTATCATGTAGTTCTTAACTGTGTCCAGCTCTTCTTGTTGTACTAATTCGAATTGTAGGAGCTTAATTTCCTTTATGACCTCATCAATAGTTTCTTGCTCGTTTTCTTTATTGACATCTGTGCCAATCAAGAAGTAGCCGTCATGGAGTAGTGAATAGAGATTAGAATGAATGCCATACGTAAATCCCTTGTCTTCTCGAATATTCTTCATTAAACGCGATCCAAAAAAGCCACCTAGCAACTCGTTCATTAGAATGAAGTTGTAGTAATCTGGATGACTGCGGTTAAATAGACGCTTACCTAACTTTATAGAGCTTTGTACAAACTTAGGGTTTTTATAGGCACTGTTCTCTGGTTGAGTGGTAGGAGTAGATATTTGAACTAGAGAACTATTTTGTTCATTAAAGGGTAAGAAGTATTGGGCGAGTAGTGACTCATAATCTTTTGGTAAGTCACCTGCAGAATAAATCTCGAAGTTTAGAGTGTTCAAACTATGGAAGTTGTGTATCTCTTTACTTGTAACTGATTGTATTTCTTGCTCCGTTAAGAACCTACCATAGGCATGGTTTGTCCCGAATAAGTTCTCCCTCAAGTTAATTGAGGAGATATAGTTTCCCTTTTTTAGGTTCGTTTTTAGTTTATCAATCTCCTTGTTCTTGAGATTTTCAAGGCTTTTATCTGAAAACAGTGGTTGATAGATCAGTTCAGACAGAATTTGAAGGTTCTCTTCGAAATACTTGGATAAACCGTAGATTGAGATGGTTGCATGATCGAAGCCAGGACTCACTTCTAGGAAACTACCAATAGAATCCACAGCTTCGGCTAGGTGTGCACTTGATTTTGACTGGGTGCCCTCATTAAGCATTCTAATAGCGAGTTGAGAGAGTGCAGATGTGTTCGAGTAGAGTTGGCTTCCATTAGTCAGAAGCTCGATCTTGAAGGTGCCAGAGCCCTTCTCTAAATGAGTATGGGTTTTAATACCATTGATGGACTCGGATAGTACATTCGGTAGGCTAATATCAGCTACAGCATGAACTAATGGAGGAGTAGTACGGTCTAATAGCATTGACTAATTGTCGTCTGAAAGTTGCGACAAGTCCAGAATAGCTCCAAAACGAAGCGTTTCAGCTAGTGGATGCTCTTGGAATTGTGGGACAAGATAAGAGAAATTGAACTCAAGCTTGTCTACCTTGAAACCAAGACCAGCTGTAAAGTACTTTCTATTTCCCTTATTTCTATGCTCGTAGAAATAACCTGCTCTAATCGCAAAGGTTTCTTTGTATTCATACTCAGCACCAAAAGACACAGATACTTCTTGAAGTTCTTCAGTAAAGCCGCCAGGGGCATCCCCAAATGATCCAAACATACCAGAAATGAGTGATTTATCTCTTTCTGATCCATCGGGTTGTGGTGTTGGGACCATTAGCTTATTGAAATCAAGAGCGAATGTTAGTTTGTTGTAAGGATCTAGAAAGGATGACAATGCCGAACCAATTCTAAAATTAGTCGGAATGAAATCTTCTTCATCGGCACTATTATATGATATCTTTGCTCCAATATTACTGATAGAAGCACCATAGGATAGTTGTGATTGCTTTTGAAAGACAGTCAATTCAGACTTATAATAAACTCCAATATCTGCTGCGATACTTGTTCCTGGTTTTGGATCAGTAACAGGGCTTGTAGTAATATTTCCCGATAGGTTAGAGAAAATATATCTACCTGTAACACCCACGCTGAGTTTTCTACTTAGTTGTCTGGAGTAAGTAGCTGATAAAGCGAATTCTCTTGGGGTAAATTCTCCGATGGAGTTCCCAGCACCATCTGTCAATTGAATGTCTCCGAGAT
>Ga0222654_1000690_pt1 | contig 18768 bp, 30 predicted proteins | sample AntAcemetagen421_FD_179805 | JGI IMG/M metagenome (GOLD analysis project Ga0222654, IMG submission 179805) | Saline water microbial communities from Ace Lake, Antarctica - #421 | ecosystem: Environmental > Aquatic > Non-marine Saline and Alkaline > Saline | place: Antarctica: Ace Lake...
TTTACCAGCGAGGGCCAGCGATACCGAACCAGCCGGTGCAGATAACCCCGACGATTGCTCAGCAGTGGGCGCGAGAGATTGAGTAGATTTTGCCATTTTATTTCGGGGTTATCTGACCTGAATTGTTCGGTGAAGTTGAGAGTAGGAACATCCCCATTGCCCACGTGGAAAGAGCGGCAATCGGGTTTGCTGTTTGGCCGAGGACGGCGATTGCGAAATACCAAGGCGCAATGAGGCGAGCACCCGGAACAAGTCCATCGAGCCAACGAGAGCATGCGGCACTCGTTGGGCGGACGCTCACCGTGGTTTTCGTGTGTATTGTCTTCATTTCGGCTGTTGCTCCTCTTGGTCGTTGGCCATAGAATGAAACTTGGTATGCCCGACATGCAGGCCGACCACATGATCGCTGTTATCGTATCTCACCCGCAGTTGCGGCCCGTGCGACATCGAGTGCGATACCACGGTCCCAAACGATTCCTTCCGCTGATTCGATGATCGCCAGAAGATCACTCGGGAACCGACGGGATACTCGCATCTCATCTTGTGTCGGATTCTCGTTTTCAGTTCGAGGAGTTGCTGAACGGAGGCCAACAAATCGCCTGAGCCAATGCGCCCAGCCGTCCGTGATTTTGTGTTTTGTTTTGCAGTCATAGAATGTCCTTTTTCGGGGCGCATGGCTCATCTTTAACGTTAGAAAGGAGGGTGACATAGTTTTTGTGGACATAACATTTTTCGGGACAACCCGGGCGGCGCACTGGCCAGCAAATCCCATCATCAGATTCGGCCACCAAGACTCCGTTCCATGACGGTTGATGAGGGACGGCGACGTTGACGCGGCGCAGAGAATAGGCTAAACCAACCGCCGCATCCAATGAGCGAGGTTGCATCTGGCATGATCGCTCCATGTGGCACATCACATGCGTCTCACATTTGGGGCAGTATTCGATGGCGTCGCTCATGGCTGATTTCCACAGTTCGTCATCGCTTCAGTTGCTTTGATTAGCGCAGAGATTCCGCGCTTGGTAGCGTGATGGGTTTTGAGTTTGCGCAGGCACATTTCGAGGGCGTCCTTTCGCCTTTCACTTTCCTCGATAATTTCTTCGAGGTCATCGGCTAGATTCTGGATCGTGTCGCACCCGTCGGAGAGCATATACCACCTGTCTTCATAGTATTGCTCGCCTTGAGTCGTGCCCTCGCTGGAGATCAACCGGTTCCGAAATAAAGAAACCAGATTATGATTATGCAGAGAATTCGGGCCAGTCACACGACTTTGGCGTATGAGACTTGACTTTGGCGTATGAGACTTCATTTGCTGGACCCTCTTCTCTGATCTAAATCGTTGGGCATAGCGGGGAGCGACATCCAGTGCGTGACTTGCGAAAGTGCGTAGCATCGCTCCCCCTCGATCGGTTCCTCGGACCATTCGTCCGTTGGGTTTGTGCATACATCCCCGGCCTCATCCCACCATTCTTCGGGCGGGTCATCCCACATATCCGCGTGGATTGTCCCGGCCGGTTGCCACGTCGCGATTGTCCGCCATCGGTTCCCATTTTCCCAGTGTCCGCACACCAGCACCTTTCGTCCGGTTGCGGGCTTTCGGTCGTTTAAGTCGATCCAGCCCAACCACCCAATCGAGGGAACGTCGGCCAGCGCTGCGATTTCGTTAGTTTCATTCATTTTCGTATTTGTTTTGTGGTTAGGAGGCCGCGGGGTCGTCGCTCGCGGGGTGCATAAGCTCCCACCATTCGGCGCTCGTGAGCCAACGGACGGCGCATCTATCCACGACGCATGATTCCTTACCTGACTTCGAGGTGAGCACGTAGCCGGTGATTTCGTAGCCCCAGTCTCTGGCTATGGAATCCGTCTTGGATTTGGTCAGCAAATCCACCGAACCATTCGTGCAGACAACGCCGGGGATTGCCGTGGCCTCGATAGCCACCTTGCGGGCAAATGCGGGATCATACACGCACTCATACCAATCCGAATCCACCCCGACCTTACGCTCGTAGGCGTGACACTCTGGGTGCATTTTCATTGTCCACATATCTCCGCCATCTACGCCGTTCCGTTTATCGTATAGCTCGCCGGCATTAATCAGTTCTTGGCAGAACACGCATTGGTGAGTCTTGCGGGCTTTGATACCCTCTTTTTGTGATAATACAGTGCTCATATCAGTAGATCATTTCAACGGCCATGTCGCATTCGAGTAGGTGCTGTGACAAATCAACATTGCCCCAGTTTTTGGCTACCAAAACCCTAGCGAGCCATCGGCCATATTTGCCTTTTTTATCCTTGAACGTGCGCAGCAATACGTTCTCACCGAGGATCAATTCCCGGACGTAGTCGCGCACTTGGATGCCTCGCGCACGTTCCTTGCCTCGGACTTCTGGGGTGTCGACTCCGTAGAGGCGGATTTTCTGGCCGTGCATCCAAACGCCAAGGCCTAGATCGATGTCGACCGTGAAGGTATCGCCATCGTAGACCTTCGTTACTTTGGCTTTGTATTCGTAAGCGGGCGAGGGGAGGGGTATTGGTGGGTTTCTTCTCATTTCTTCGGTTCAATTCCCGGCATATAGTAGCCGTTTGAGTTTCGGTTTAGGAGTCCGCCTGTTACTGCGTCGTCCAAGATTCGGTTAAATGCGGCTCCGCCTATGCTTTTCAACTGCTGGCAATATCGGTGGAGGACGTTGTAGCCCTTCGCGTTGTCGGAACCTCGGCATTTTTCGCGAAAAACGTCCCGGAAATCGTTAAATTCATGGGTGGGCTTACGCCCGCCCCGCTTCCGGGAGTCGTCTGTGTCGTCTACAATCTCCGCCTTCCCGTCTGGATCGAGTTCCCAAAGGATCATGGGGAGGGTTCGCCCATCGGCTAGATGCACCTTTCTCGATGAGTGCTTCATGTAGATTTCGCTAACGATTTCCGTCTTGTGGACCGGCTCGCCGTTTTCCGGATCCGCAGGCGTCTCTTTGATGATCCCGGCCCGCGGCCCGCGCTTCGCCAAGCGCCAGACGAATCGCCCTTTTTCCTTGGTCGCTTCGATGCAGATCACCACGCGGGCAAGGTTGGTGAGGTCGGCGCTTCCCGTCATATTATACATATGCTCGTTCCAATTTTTCTCGCCCTTATCTTTGGAGCTGGGCGGCTTGTTCGTGTGGTGGACGATCATATACGCAAAGGTCGAGTCAGGATTCGCCGAGTTGAGCATCGCGCGGAGCTTTGACGCCTCGCCGGGTTTGGTAATGTCGAGACCCGCGAACGCGAGTAGTGGATTGATCCACACTAGATCGGGCTTGTATTTCGCGACGGCGTTTTTCAACTCCCGAAAAAATGCCTCTCCCACTTCGAGCTTTGCATCGATGATATGCACACGTGAGCGAGCGTCCTCGATTTCGTTATCTGTTAGGTTCTCGCCCTGCCTGACTGATACACTGCATTCGCCTACGTCGCCTGCGTCGTCTTCGCCATTGATGATGAGGGACGTAAGTTTTCCATGTGTCTCGATACCTCCCATCGGACGGCCAAGCGCAGCCATCGTAGCCCAGTGAAAGCAGATGGAGCTTTTCCCCACGTGGGACGGCCCGACGATAATTGCGGATCCACCGCGGCAAAGGTAACGATACTTTCCGAGCAGGATACTCGTGTCATTTACGGGGGGCGGCTCAAAGTCGATGAACGATTTTGCGCTCCATGTCCGATCGCCGCTCGTCGCCCGCTTGACCGCCGAAATGTCGTGATCGATTTCGTCTAAGAACGCTCCAATATCGCCTTGGAAGTTATGGCACTGTTCGACGGTCCGCGTTGCCACTCTAATTAGCTCACGCAACGAGTGGAGTTCGCGGACTTTTCCCAAGAAATAGTCGACCTGAAGAGTCGTCGTTGTGCGGCCGGAAACCTCCAATAGGTAGGAGATTCCTCCAATGTCTTCCAACCCTCCGGATTTCTTTAATTCTTCGGCTATAATCTCAACCGCGACGGGCGGGCTCTTGTGGTAAATCTCCGTCATCTTGGCATAGATGATCCGATTTGCGGGGACGAAAAATGCGGCCGGTGGGAGTTTGGCGTTTAAGCACTTCGCAATGGATGCGTCTCCATCGATAAAGCAGCACGCAAGTAAGTGTTGCTCCGCCTCTACCGAGTGCGGGGATTCACGGGCGATTGGCTGCGGTGCTACTGTTTTCCGTGCCGGAATTGGCCGGGATTCATGCGGGGGGGAGTCTGCAAATTCGAAATCAATCACTGGATTTTGGTGGGGCGGGCGGGCGAGATTTTTTAGAGTTCAATTTCTCGTCGATAACCTTAGAGGCTTCGTCAAAGGATAGAGGGGATGCGGTGGACTCACTGAGTCCGAGTTTGAGCATTAGATTTAACTGTTTCGGTGTGCAGAGGTTCATTTTGCGACGGGTCGAAACTCGATCCATGAGCTTCGACGCAAGGCCGCGGAACTTTACCTTAGATGCGTCGATGCCTGCTTTATCGAGGGCGGCAAGTTGGCCGGGAGTAGGGGCGAGTTCGTCCCATTTGGTTTCCGGTGCCCATGACGATAGAACGTGATCGCCAAGCGAGACAGCCCACGCGAGCGGATCAATCACCCGGGTCTTTTTCTTGCTGTGTTCTCTGACTGCGTTTTCGAGCGATTCGAGGAGGTCACGCTCTGCGCTTTCGACCGCGCTTATTAGGTCAACATCCGGGCCGGTGTGATCGCCGTTGTCGGCAAGGATCTTGGCGCGCACCTCTGGGCGGGTGGCGACGAGGTCGGCAGGCTGCACGAGGTCTAGGCGGTCCGAGACCCAAAGGAAATCGATCACCATCAAATCTGGCTTGGCGCTGGTGGCGATGGCGTGAACACGTTCGGCGGGAGTCCCCAGGCCATCGACAAGACCGGGGAGGGGGCGAGTGCCACGTCCAACGCATTGCACGTAAAGACCTCTGATCTTCGTTGGGCGCATTACGCAGATACACGACACGTCCGGACAGTCCCACCCCTCGGTTAATAGCATCGCGTTGCAGATAGCAGAGCCATTGCCCGACGAATCGAAGTGGGCCAACTTCTGTTTTCGATCCTTACATTGTCCGCTGATGAAATCGGCATCGATTTGGAACTCTCGGAGGGCTTCCGCCATCAAGCGGGCGGTGTCGATCGATGGCAGAAAGACGACGGTTTTGCGGTCAAATGAGGATATAGCGATACATCGAGCGGCTTCCCGCAAAAATGGGGTAATGCGTTGGACCACTTCTTTCACATCGAAATCCGAACCGCCCGCGCTTCTGCTGACTTTCACTCCGCGCAGATCGATTTGGAGCGGGATGTTATGGGTAATTGGGCGGACCAAAAAGCCGTCCCTAACCGCATCAATAAGCCCGTAATCAAATACGCATTTTTCGTAAAACTCTCCCAGACTGCGCTTGTCCCCGCGGTCGGCCGTTGCGGTGACTCCTAGCACTTTGGCGTTATAATCATACTGTTCACCGATGGCGGGCATTTCCCAATCGTCATCAAGGGACTGTGCGCCAAAGTGGAAATAATTGATTACCTTCAGGTATGATTTCGCGAGGGTGCGGTGTGCTTCGTCGACAATGACCATATCGAAATGATCGTCAGGAAAGCCGGTCAGGCGGTTGGTCCGTGTGAGAGTTTGGATTGATCCCACGACGACGGAGGCATCCAGACTCGCGACGCATCCCGCCTTCTCCTTCTCGCCGACGACTCCCGTCGTTGCGCTGAGTTTGGCAAGAGCTTGGTTCAGCAGTTCGTCGGTGTGCGCGAGGATGAGAACTTTACCGCCTGCCTCCACGACACGGCGCGCGATATTCGAAAAGATGATGGTCTTACCGCAACCCGTAGCGAGGACGGCGAGCAGCCGGCCGGAATCTACCCAGCCACTTGAAACTGCATCGATCCCGCGGAGTTGGTAGTCACGTAGCGAGAACCCGGGCGATGGCACGGGGGTTTCGAACATGACTTCAAAATCGAGGACGATTGGCTCCTCGAACTGGAGGTCTTCAATTTCAATCATGTCGCGTTTGTGTTGGCATGAAATTGTTTAAGCCGGAGTCCCGCGTTTTCTTGCTGCGCGGTGGCGAGTGCCTTCTTGAGCGCGTAACGCTCCGCCTTGAGTAGATTGATAATCATACTGGCGGGCGCGTCGTTGCGTTCGGCTGTTTCGACCGCGACACCTAGCATGGTGATATTTGAGGAGTGGCCCATGTCTTATACCTCCGATTCGAAACTGATCGTATCGTCTGCGGCTGCGGCTCGCTCCTTGTTGGATTTACGTCCGGGCTTCTTCTTTTTCTTAGCGCCCGTGGAGTTAGGCGGGATGTGGTGCGGCTTCGGTTCGCCGTGCATAAGGACGAGTGCGCCGTCTCGGTTGATTTCGATCGAGGTTACAGGCAGTGGAGTGCCGGTCCCTGCTAAGTGCAGGAGGACGGGGCTTTTGGGCATCGTTGAAATGGTTGTGAGTAATTGCTTGGTGTTAATCATGTCAGGTTGGGTTAGGCGAAGTCGGGACCGTCGTCGGTCTCTTCTAGTTGCGGTAAATCAAAATCGAGTGCGGCCGTTTCGGGGCCCGGCAATGGGTCATGGTAGACGACGGCCTTTTCGACCGCCCGGACCATCGCTTTGATGACATCAGGCCAGCCCTCAACTGATTGGATAAGTTCGCCGAATCCTCCGCGCTTCTTTAGATCGGCAACGATCACGCGCACGGCCGTAGTGGCGAATTGGGAATGAGGGTAGGCTTCGAACACTCCGACAATGGCCTCCATGCGGGCGATTTCGTCAGGCGTCTTCGGGCGTTTCTTGAGTTCGGTCCTTGCCCAGTCGAGTAATTCGTCACGGGTAAATGGGCTCGTGTATGGCATTAGTCTTCCCTCCAAACTTTGGCGGTCGCTTGCTTCTCGCGGTGAATGCCTGGCGCTCTCGTGATGTCCGACGGAAGGACTTCGTTGAGTGTCGCTAATTCATCGTCGCTCGCGTCGAGGCGGGCCAAATAAAAGCCGTTTACCGCTCCGTGCGTCCTTACTTGGATTCGGATAATTGTTGGGACCGGATCCATTTTTGGCGCAATTCGTTCCCGGAATATTTTGAACGTGGTTACAATGAGCGCCAATTTCTTTGCGGCCTCTTCGGCTTCGTCGAAATCGGTGAATCCCAAAGCTAGACCATCCGATGATTTGTGTATCGTTTCGTGATCGGCCGAGACCGGGACGTATATCGAAAGGTAAGTGCGGCGGCGGCGGAGTTTTCTCATAGTGGTATAACTTCGATGCGGACTCCGGGATGTGGACCAAATTCCTTGGTGGTTGCTCCCGCGACGATCTGAGTATCGTCCGCCCAAACAATGGCCGTAAGGGCATCCTCGGTTGATCGGGTGATTTTCGTGCGGTCAGGCTTCTTGGTGTGATATGTGGGGTGATCGGGCTTGAGGATGTGGGCGTATTTCCCGGAGCGGTAATGCGCCTTGGGGCGTGGCATCGTAAAAAAGAAATTGACGCGCAGGGGGCCACGGAACGGCTCGCGCCCGGCCATTGCTTCGTGGCCCGAAAGAGCGACGGCAGATCGCCAATCTTTGTTTCGCTGGCCGGCGTCATCAAACACGACTGTTCGCCCGGTATAGACTCCGCCCTTTTTGATCGCAAATGCGCGTTTTGATCCACCCGGAACCGGAATGCCCGGCGTGAAAAAACAGACGGCTACGGGCTCGCCGAACTCTGGGAGTGACTCACTCATGTCAGGAGTATAGTCAGTCAATAAATTTACGGAATAGCTCCATACGGCGGAGCGCGACCATAGAGCTTTCGCCGGTTCGAATGGGGAATGTTGCGGATGTCGTATTGCTCCGGTCCCCAATCGGAGGTTCGAATTCAACATCGATATAAGTGTCGATATTGACGGGGAACCTGAACCAATTCCAACCAGACGAGATGCGGCAAAGGTGAACAGAGGCGGTGGTGTTCTGCGTATTGCCCTTGCGCGTGATGTGACGATATTCGTAGCGCCTTGTCACAGTGCGGATTTGGCGGGTTCGAAGGATCTGCATCCCCTGATAATGCTTCCGGTCTCTACGAGTTTCCCACCAAACAGGCTTGCGGTGGTGATCGAGAATTTCTGTCTGTAACCATTCCCGGTCCCAAGGAAGCCGGAATGAAAACTGCTCCCATATCGGGTCGTTCTCGTGCCACCCGTTTTCGCGTTTCCAAAACCCTAAAAATACGTGTGAATGGTGGCAACTTGCGCCAATCGACCTAGCGCGGGTCTCACCCCATCGAGCATAAAATGCGGCGCGTTGAGCTGGCGAAAATATCGTGCCAACGCGGAATTCGATCCATATCGTAAACAACCAAAGCCCAATCGATATTTTAACGTCTGACTCGTAGTTGTAAAAAGATACATTGAGCACGAGGATCCGAGGCGTTCCGTGATGGAATCGGATCCGTCCTCCGTTGACATCGAGGCTAGTTTCTCGGCGAACAGTTTCGGAGTGAATCATTTTGCCTGAAGCGATAAGATACCACGCAAAAAGGAAAACAGAGATAGGCCCGATGGTGAACAGGCCGATGAGTGATTGGATGAGGATAGTCATGGGGTTAGCTGAAAACTAGCAGTTTGCGTTTGCCTTGGGTGAAGTGGCGGCTGAACCGTTCGTCGAAAACGGTCTTGGCGGTAACGGCGGATTTCCCGCCTTTCGGAACGTCCATCTGCTCCGCGATCAGGTCTTTGATTCGAGTCGTCGAGAAGGAAAGTGTTTTCGCGACCTCGTGAGCTGGCGCGATGCCATTCAACGCGGCGAGAATAAGTCCAGGCTCGTCAGCTTTGTAGGATCCGCCCGTCTCCTTGATGGTCACGCGGTTCCCCTTGGATGAATAGGCGAATCCGTTTTCTTCGATACGTTCGATCAACAGCTCTTTGGCCGATTCGAGCGGGTTGGCTATGAGTTTCGCCGATAGCACGGCGTCGACTAACGTGGCGTCATTCGGAGTGCTCCGAATCCTCGCGATGTGTTCGGGGGTGAGGGTGAGTTTCATGTGATCTATCTCCGCCTGAATTAGCGGGCATTGGATTGCGACGGGGCAGTATCGGCATTGGGCCAATCCCGTTTCTATTTCGTTGGGGTTGTCTATGGCGTTATTTATCTCGCCTTCCAGTTCAGCGATGCAGGCGTCAATCTCGTCTCCGATGACTGTCACCGATGTAACACGCGGGAATCCGGCATCCTCATCGTTACGCGGCTGCACAATGTAAGCGTCGATTCGCGTTGCGGTGGGATAGGCGCGTTTTGTTAGAGCGATGTATCCGAGAATCTGGCGGTTTTGTTCGGCTGCATCTACTGGGATATGTCCGAGTTTCCAGTCCACGAGAATGACGTGGGTCGCGGCTGTATTGACAGCCAGCTTGTCAGTATGTCCCGACAGAATGAAGCGGTCGAAATCGTAGGCCATAGGCACTTCGACTTCCATTGCCCAATCGCTCGGAATCAACTCCTTGAGGAAACGAAAACAGTAGTTCACGAGCCAATCGGAATCATCATTCCAAGTGTAGGACTCGGAAACTTCGGGGGGAGGTAAACCGCCGTCGGGTTCGGTCGCGCCAAGTTCCTCAATGGCCCTCGCGGCAATCTTCCAGTGTCCCATAATCCCCTCGTAGGGGGAGTCTGATTCACGCTCGTCGACTAGCTCGGAAAGTGTGATCGATCCGGGGCAGGGGATGACGCGGTCGAGCGAGGAGCAGCGAAATGTTGGCTTCAAAATTCCTCCGTTCCTTTACCAGTGCTCGTGACTGACCGGTCAACCGTGAATTTCACGCCCGGAATTACCGGGATGGGGTCGCCGTCTTTCCACCCTGTGACGTGCAGCTCACGAATCATGCGCTCGTTCGGAGTGCGGATCACGAACTGATCTGGGAGCTTATCAACATCGTCCACGAGGAAGCGCAAGCGGCACACGTTACGCAGCCCGCTTGGCGCGGTCGCCTTGGCTGCGGGAGCGTATTTGATTTTTTCGATTTCCTTTTCCGTGGCTGTCTTCTCGCGCTCGGGTGGCTCGGGCGCGTCTTCGAAAGATATGTCATCAATCGGCTCGGACTCGGCTACTATTAGTGCGGCTTTTTTCTCTGCCTCTGCCTCCTCTTCTAGGCGCTTCGCTTCGAGCTTCGCCAGTTGCCCTTGGCGCTCGGCTTCGATTGCGTCGAGACGTTTCTTCTCCGCTCGCGTCCATTCAGAGACACAGTATTTTACCTTCGCCTTTACCAAATCAATTCGGCGGGCAACCCCCTTGGCGGTGTCATCGATCGATTTGTTTATGTCGATGAATGGGCGCTTTAGTTCCAATCTGGTTTTATTCAGAAGCGTTCCGGCTCGCGTCATGCGTTGGAGGACGAGAGCGGCCGACTGAGCCGACTGAGCCGAGTCGACAATCATGCCCGGAGTGGTCGCCTCGATGGCTTCGAGCTGGGCGAGAAACTTAGGATTAGCAAGGATCAACGGGACCGGGGGGAGGGTAGCGGGGACCATCACGGCGGCGGGTTCGGTGGGCTCCGCGAAAGTCATTTCACGTTCATCAATCATTGCGAGTCCCTCTCGATTGATATTTTGGCGACGGTCGCGACATATTTGTCTGGATCCGTTTCTTTTTCTTTTTTAAGGAGTCGGCCTTTCAGAGTGAGCTTAACTAGCTCTTCGATTTGCCATCCTTGATCGTCGCCGCCTCCGATGTGGTAGATCTTGCCGGCGTAACTTCCCTCAACAATTGCCGCGATGGAGTTAGCGACACCTCCGATGTTGGCTTTTTTGAATTCCATGACGCGGACGGCCTCGAACACTTGCTCTTCGGCGTTGGTCAGCTCTACAACCGGTTCCAGATTAGTCGTCTCGTCGACCAGCTCGGTGTCAACAATGACTTCATCCTTGGATTTGGTCTTCGGTTCGGGGGTCTTCTTGACGGTCTCGGCAACGGTCTCGGCAACGGTCTCGGCAACCTTCTCGGCAACCTTCTCGGCCTTTTTGGCCGTGTTTTCCTTGGCCGCGGCGGCTCCCTTGGTGGCGCGTTTGATTGGAGCTGGCCGATCTGGCGCGTCCGCTTTCTCGTCGTCGGTCGTCGGCGTCACATTAATCATGCCGGACCCTTCGGCCTCGTCCTGATCCATCGGCAAACCGTGGATCACTTGGCGGGAACATTGTTTGACGGCACGCAGCCAGTTCCAATGACGCGGGCGCTTGCTCCAGTTAGGTGTCACCCACTCCGAGTAGATCGCGGTATAGGTGTAAGGTCGCTCTTTACCCTCAACGTGAATTTCACAGGTCGCGTGAGTCGGCTTCATCGTCACATCCTCGGGGTAGACGGTGCAGGTGTAAGATACACCGGGGAGCTCGGACAGTTTTTTGAAAACCCCGTCCGGTCCTACGATGGGGATGATAGATCCGCGATCAGGATACGCATACATCATACCCGGCAGGAGGGGATTGAGTTGGAGCGTGTTTGCAATCGACACGTAAACGGCCAACTGCGCGTTGGTGATTTCGGCCGGGTGGACGTTCCGGAAACACTGGGATTTGATGATGTCGATCATCTGTTCCATTTTTACGCCTAGCCGATTGGCTAACTGCGTTGATGCTAATACGATTTCTTCGCTCATTTTTCTGTGGTTGTGGTTGGTTGCTCAATTAAGCCGGGGGTGTCCCAGCTTTTAATGTGGGAGATTAGTTTTGCGTATGGGATGACCCAAACGCCTCGAAGATTTCCGGGCGCGCGTCGGCTCTTTGCTGGGACGGCTGGATTAAAACCGTTCGCCTTACACGGAACGGTTAGGTTGTAGAGGCCAGTCCGAGAAAGCCCGGTGTGCGGGCAATTGGTTCTCGGCTTGGGTAGCCGAATGAACTCCGGGAGGATGGCAGGGTTATTTGCCATTGCTGAACGCGGTTCGGGATCGAATGACTGAGTCTAATTGCTCCTCTGGGGACTTTTTGAGAAACTCGCCGACCGCAGTTCGGACAAGGACTGACTGGGTAAGCCCTGACTTTTTTAATGCTTTGTTTAAGCGTGATTTAAATTGGGGGCCGCACTTGGCCGCGATCATGGAGGGGGTAGTTTTTGCCATTGGGTATAACAAGGTAAAACTTTATTATACCGGCAAGCGCAAATGGGCAAATCTAAGTATCCTCACATTATATGCTTAAACAGCAGTTACTTGCTGGTTGTTTGTTGAACGAAGTTTTACCTTTGAACTCTGTGGCAATCTGGTGTTACCTAACACCATGAAAGACAAACAATACATTGGATTCAAAGACGCCAAGTTACTCAGGCGTATGGAGCGCATCGTCGAATTGTCTAAAGGAGACATTTCAAAATCAGACATCCTTCGTGCTGCTCTCATTGATAAACTCGATCAAATCGAGAGGGACGGGGAGTTGAAAGTGATCCGGAAATTCCCGGCAATCGCACCGCCTAAAACAGACGCCGACGGAATTTGAATGCTATCATTACTCCAGTTCCTGCGCCGGCTAACCAGACGACTAGGCTCGGTGTGCGTGGGGCAAAAGCCAGAAAAACGGCCTCGGTTGCGATCATAATTGCAATTGCCGCCACAAAAAAGCCCGCCGTACCTAGGAAAATCCGCATTGAGAGCACCTAGGCACGGCGGGCGAAAACGTCAATCAATCCTGATCGTTTTCGGCCAGTCCTCTTGCAAGGGCTTCGTTGTGGATTTCCCGGGCCGTCCTGTTTTCCCTCATTGCCTTAGCACTGACTTGCTGAACGAGAATTGAGCCGACTCGGTAGGGCAAAACCACGCTTCGCCCGTGTGGACCGATTTTGCGGCCCGCTCCGGGGCGAGCGCCTCCGCGTCTCTTGGGTGGTGGGTTGTTCATGGCTGGGCGGTCTCCTGTGGTGCGTCAATACGAAGCAAGACGGTTGCGGTTTGGGTGCCTGACTCTGCGAAGGTTCCGGCCGGAATCAATTCCCAATGAGAGCAGAGCGGGCGCAATACCTTCCGGCGGTGTGCTGTGTCCATGCAGAGCGCCGCAAGACTGCCCCCCGGTTTCAGGAATTCCAGCGCGTGCATGATGTGGCGGATGTCCGCCCGCATGTGGAAGGGTGGATTCATGGCGACAAAGTCGACCGGCTCAATCTCTGAGGGATCGAGGGCGAGAAAATCGCGCTGTTTTAGGGTAACTTGCGGGCGCTCGTTGAAGAGGAAACGGGCGCAATCTGGCGAGTTCTCCACCGCGATGATCTCCGCGGGTTCGAAGGCGTCGAGGGCGTCAATGATCCTTCCCAAACCAGCCGACGGCTCAAGGATACGAGTGCCAGGCATTGGAGCAATCAGCGCAACCAATCGCGCAGCAAGTGCAACGGGCGTCTGGAATAGTTGATAAGCGGATACGGCTTGCGGCGCGGTGCCGTCTTCGTGGCGTGTCCGGAGGGCGTCAAACCGTCCGCGTATTTCGGCCATCTGTCGGCCGGTGGCGTCGTTGTCTCGTTGGAGTCCAAAGAGGCGGGAAAAGTCAGGTAATTTCATGGTAAAAAATGAGCGTGTCGGATGCGCTCCCCCCTTGGTTTTTACAGTCGGATTTCTTGACGCTTTCCGTTGGCGTCGTGGAACGTCACGGTTTCAAACGGGCCGGATGCCCATTCGGGGAATTTATGCGACCGGACAAACGCGGATTCCTTTCCTTGATCCACGGTTGCAATGAGCTGATAAAATCGGCCGCCGTTGCTTTCCGATTCGCAAAAATCAAACGTCGTTTCGTAGCTCATTAGGATAGGGTGAAGGCGGTTTGCTCCACGTTCTGCGGGACGATTGGCGCGGGCTCTTTCTCAAGCGGTAGCCAAACCGATTCCGGGAATGCCTTCTGTGGCTTGTCGGTTAGGATGATGACTGATGATGCCTTATTAGTCGTGTTTCCGTTCCCGTAGGTCTTTCGGACTTTGCAAAGCACCGGCCCGCACTCACCGTGGTAGTTCCAGTTTTGCGGCTCGGGCTTGGCATCGGCGCAAACAGCAAGCGTCTCCGCGCGTCCGTAGCTGCCACCACTTGCGGCCGCGTAGTTGGCTTGAGTGATTCGGCGCACGGTCGATGCGATGAAGTAATCCGGCTTGTCTTTGTAGTAAGGATTTTCCGAGAAGAAACGAACCCGCGCGCGCTCGTTCCAGACTGCTTGCAACCGTAGCGCGTCGGCGTCGGTGGGGTTAATGAGCGGGCAAGGTGCTGCCTTCGGGCGTGCTTTTTTCTCTGCCGTTACCAGTGCCGCAAACGCGGTCAACTCGTCCTCAGTGGGTGCGCGGTAAGCCTCCTTTTTCATCCGCTCCGTTTTTATCATGTGGAGGGTAAGCGGGGGCGGGTTGTCGGGTCCGTATCGATTCCCCTTCCTGTCTGCATAGCTCGTCGACGGTGCCAAAATCGAAACCGAGACGACGCGGCCGGTCTGGCTGGATTTGTTCACCTTTCGGATTTGGCGGGATCCAAGCCAGCCGCCCGCAATCATGTCAACGCTTGCGGCTCGTCCGCCTTGCGCTTCGAGCATCTGGGTCTCGTAGGCAATCCGGTTTCGATAGTGCGCGAGCCATTCGCCCGGCTCCGGTCGTTGCGCGTGTTTCGAAAAGTAGAGCGCGGCGGCTTCCGCTCCGGTGATTGGGTCGGCGTCGTCTACGTCCATCAGCGAATAAAGCGGTGCTTGACGGTCGTGTCGTGGGTGCTGGTAGTCGCTTTGATATTGAGTCCCAGCACCTGCCAAAAATTTGGCGTTATTGTTCTGCCGATCCACGTCGGTCTCGTCTCGGACTTGCTCCCAGCGGTCAAACCAATCTTGAGATTCTTCGAGACTCCTTGCCTGTCGGCGTTCGTCCGTTTCGATTTTCTTAATCCGCCCCATCCGAACACTTGGCCCGGACAGATAAAGCGCGTTCGAGATGACGCCCGCGGTCCGGCTCTGCCAGTATTCGGCCTTGCTCCAAGCATCGAGCGCACGGCCTGCAATGCGGTCGTGTCGGTCTGCGCTCTTTACTGCTTTCGCGTGGCTCTGGAAGCCGTGAACGCTCGGCCCGGCGTCGTATCTGTCAGCTTGCCCGGTCGCCTCGCTTAGTCGTTTGCCAAGGTAGCCGGCGAAACGCTCGGCACGGTCGGCGGCGCGGTCGGCAGGGCATTGGTCTTCGTCGCCAATCAAACCGGCGTATTTCAACGCGGTTCGAACTTTGCCCGGCGACCATTTCCCGACGAAATCGCAATCTTGTTTAGGCGTGGATGTCCACCCGGCTTTGCGCAAGGCAAGGTATTCGTCATGCGGGACGCGGCCAACGTAGAGCCTGATTTTGTTATCTTCGGGGCAATATGTAGCCTCACCGGTGTAATCGTCCGCCGTGGCGGTGTTTTCGTTGTCTGTGGTCATTGTGTGTTTTCTTTGTGGTTGTGGTTGTGGTTTGGCGTAGCCTCATCGGTCACGGGATGCCGCCCGCAAGACGCCCCGGGGGGCGTTTCGGCGTTAGAATAGACGAGCTTGACCGTTCATCCGGATTTCTCCGCGCAAGGCGCTGGCTCGGTCCATTGCGGCGGATCCATTGCGGGTCTCTCCCCATCGATTGCGTTTAACCGGGAAGCGTTCGGCGTGTAAAACGGTCCCGCATTTGCCCCAAATCCGAACGATTGAATTTGATGAATTGTTGCCGACTCGCCCGATTGCGCTTTCGCCGACGTGGTCGCGGTCGGTCTCCACGTCCACGGTCACGCGGTCAACCTTCTCGGGGTTCTTGTGGTCGGGAACCGAGTCGGCGGAACCGTCGGCGAATAGGTCGATTTGGGCGTTCACGCCGCCACCTCCAGAGCTTCGCCGTCTGCGATGAATGAAACGTCTGAGGACTGCGAAAGAACGGCCGCGACAATGGCCCGCGCTAATCGACGGGGAACGGCGTTTCCGATCTGTTTGACTTGGTCGGTTTTCGTGCCGGTAAAAACGTAGTCTTCGCGAAACCCTTGGGCGCTCGCCAATTCGCGCGGGTTGAGCATTCGGAACCGGATGTCCAACTCATACCGCGTGCCGTTGTAGATCACCTGCGGGCGGATAAGCGCGTGCCGTCCTTTGGTCGTTACGGTCGCAAGTGGATCGTCCACGCTCGAAGCGCCTCCTGTGCCGTAATACTGGATCAGGAACGGTTCCGCGATTCCGATGGCGCCACCTTTGGCCGTGGTGACTGTTGGCAAAGGGCGATCAATTCCGCGGATCCTTCCGCCGTGCTCCATCGCTACGAGATGCGGAGTAATTCCGAATTTGCGCAAACCTGCCTCAATCCGTTTGAGCGTTTTCGGTGCCAAGGGTCGCTTGCGCGTGAAAATTGAGGTGCCTGGCTTTTTCCAGTCGATGACATCGCGGGCGGTTTTCCACGGTCGGAGGGCGCGGAACATGTCGGATTCCTTTCCCGGTGCCGCGTGGGTCGCGTCGGGCCAGACGATTTGGCGATGACCTCGAACAGCCTGCACAAACAGACGTTTGCGCGTGGTCGGGTCGCCATAGTCAGCGGCGCACAAAATGCGGTGATCTACCTTATAACCGAGGCTTTCGAGCGTCGCAATCCACGCGCGGAAGGTTGCGCCCCTCTTGCTTTTCATCGGTCGGCCATTGGTTCCAATCGGCCCCCAACTCAAAAATTCTGGGACGTTCTCGACTAGGATGATCTTCGGAAGCAGTGCCTCCGCCCAACGAATCACGCACCAAGCGGTAGCGCGTGACTGATCGCTGACCGGCTTACCGCCGCGGGCAACGCTATGGTGTGTGCATTCGGGGGACGCCCACAAAACATCAAGCTGGTTGGGCTTGTAGAGCGTGCGCGGGTTCACGTCGTTGATCCCCGTGCAGAGGTGGCGGGATTCCGGGTGATTTGCCGTGTGCGTAGCAATCGCGACGGGCCAATGATTGACCGCCGTCAATCTGACTTCATGGCCTAGGCTATTCAGCGCCTCGATTGCGCCTGTGCTGGTTCCTCCAGCTCCGCAAAAGAGGTCGGCGAGTTCGTATTTCTTAGAGAGTTTCATTGTCGGTGATATTGTCAGTCATTCAGAAATGAGCGGGGAGACTCAACCGGCACAAATGCGCGGCTAAGGGTGATGTTTCCAAATTTCGCCGGGCGATTTTGGCGGCGCTTCCGTGTTCCTCGTTTGCTTAATTCGGCGAGTGCCTCGGCGTGCGTGAGTTTGCCGCGTGACTGGTAAACGAGTTGCTGTGCTTTTACTTGGATGTCTATTGCGGCGCTCATTTGTCGATTTGTTCGGTGGTTGTGCAGATGAAAGAATAATTACAAGACTGGGTGATTGGCTTGATCATTGGTTGCCATCTTGAGCGGTTTGACCATCCGCTTAATCCGCGATCAATGTGGGTGTATCGGATCCGATGCACCGCGATCATCCCGGCTGGGTGTCCTTGCTTCACTTCGCATGAGACGACGCGGCCAAATTTGTTATGCACCAAGACACCTGTCCCTGCCTCCAGTTGATCCATTGCGCGGATGCGCTGGGTCATTGTGGTTGTTTTATCGGATTTCATTGTCAGTTATATTGTCAGTTGTGGTTGTATATTAGACGGCAATCGAGACGGGAGCCGGATCCTCGATCATTGCCAGATCCGCTTCCAATTGCGCGACGAATTCGGCCTTGCTCGGGCACGATATAAAATCGCAATACGCTTGGCCGCTCGCGCTGTGCAACAGCTCTAGAGTGGATCTGATTTGGCGGGCGTTTTCCTCGGCGGCTGCGGTGTCTTTCAGCCACTTCTGAGCGTCGTAGTCGTAAGCGGGGGCGGTGGGTTGGGTTGCGTTCATTGTGTCATTTTCGTTGTGGTTGTGCCGGTCCGTTGTGGCCGGTTCATGCTGCCTCGGATCGCGCCGGGGCAGGGTGAACGGGTCAGCTAGGGGAGTGACTCGCGAGCGCCTCCGAAAAGCATCGGATGAATTCGCGCCTCATGTCGTAAAATTCATTCATCGGCCGTTCGTCGGCCCACCGCCCGCAAGCGACAAAGGCCGTCTGGGTGGCGTAATCTTTGCCAGCCCCACGGACGAACCGACCAACCCGCGCCATATCGAGCGGGGTCAGTTCCCCCCAAATCGGGCGATTCAGTGCGGTATCAACCGCGGTTTTAATTGCGGCTTCTTGGTCGGTGGCGCGGTCTGCCTCGGCTCCGTAAGATCGTTTCGACCGGCGATCGATCCGGGGGCAAGCGTCGCAATGGCATTCGGGCGTCATGTTGTTGGGATGGTGGCAACATCCGTCGTCTTCGTCCTTGTGCTCGCAGTCGGTTATGGGTGCAAAAAACACCGGGCAAGCGTCGGTATCGTGGGATTTTTGGCAGTATTGGCAATTCATTGTCAGTCGTATTGTCAGGCTGTTTTCGTTGTGGTGGTGGTGGTTGTGGTTGTGGTCCTGTCGGGCCGATTCGTTGTTCAATCACTAATCCTATGATACTGTCAACACAATCAGCAAATCGGCCAAAATTATACCCCCAAAAACTCCGCCCACTCCGTATCACTCCGCATCAATCCGGATCAGTCCGATTGGTAGATATGGACTAGTCCGTAACTCCACTCCGTAACCCCCCTGCATTAGCATTGGGGGGTTACGGAGTGGAGTAATTTTACGGCCTATTTAGTCCATTCTTTCGCGGGCAATTACGGACTACCTAAAACCAACCTAAAACCAACCAACCTAAAACCAACTGCACACCCAACAGTTGCGGGCACGGATCCACTCGCCCAACGCTTGCACCGTGGCAGCTATTTTAACGAACAGTAGAGGAT
>Ga0222654_1000701_pt1 | contig 18347 bp, 23 predicted proteins | sample AntAcemetagen421_FD_179805 | JGI IMG/M metagenome (GOLD analysis project Ga0222654, IMG submission 179805) | Saline water microbial communities from Ace Lake, Antarctica - #421 | ecosystem: Environmental > Aquatic > Non-marine Saline and Alkaline > Saline | place: Antarctica: Ace Lake...
GTGTGGTTGGCGGGGGCCCTCAAAATAAGCAGGACGGCTACACTTCGTATGGCGCTTTGGCGAATGAGGCAAAATGTAGATAAGTGACGACATGACCCCTGCTTTTGCGTCACCCAGACCAGCTGCAGCACCATCATAAATGCGAAGAAACCAAACACCGAACCCGGATGAAACTTCTCCACCATAGTCGGAAAGAACAGCGTCAAAAGGGCCGCAAAAATCCAATGCGTGAAACTACCAAGTGACTGTCCCTGCGCTCGGTTTCGATTGGGAAAGATCTCCGAAATAAACACCCAAATCACCGCGCCTTGCCCCACCGCATGGGCCGCGATGAAGGCAAAGATGAACGTCGGCACGATGGCGAAATTCCCCGTGTGAAATGCCCACGCACACAGTCCGAGGGAAGCGATGTAGCCAAACGATCCGATGTAGAGCAGCGTGCGCCGCCCCAATCGATCGATTAGCCACAAGCCGACAAAGGTGAAGATCAAGTTGGTGATTCCGATTCCCACCGATTGCAGCAGCGCTGCCTTTTCCCCGAGTCCCGTCATCTCGAAAATACGGGGGGCAAAATAGAGCACCGCATTGATACCCGAGAGTTGGTTAAAGAACGCGATGAAGAACGCCAACGAGATGGGCGTCCCGAGCCGTGAACTCCAAAAACCACCGCGATCTGATTGATCCGCGCCGGCCCGCGCAATTTCCGTCACCTTCGCCTGCAGTTCCTCGGCCGTCGATTCCGGGTGGATCAATCGTAATACCACCAATCCCTTTTCCCGATCCCCTTTCTTTCCGATCAACCAACGCGGGCTCTCCGGCAAACCGAAACACATCACCGTGTAGATTAGCGCCGGAATCGCTTCGATCCCCAACATCCAGCGCCAGGCACTATCGCCAATCCCGCCGAGGAAGTGGTTCGATACAAAGGCAACGAGGATCCCGAAAACGATATTGAATTGGAACATGCCCGCCAATCGGCCGCGCTTATCGGCCGGGGCGATTTCAGCGATGAACAGCGGTGCCGCCACCGTCGAAATACCTACGCCGACTCCGCCGATGAACCGCGCGACCATGAAGGAATACACGTCGGTCGCAGCGCCGGACCAAATCGCAGAGACGAGGTAAAGTATCCCAATCCAGAGCAAGGTCGGCTTGCGGCCGAATTTATCGGTCGGCCAAGCTCCGATCAATGAACCCAAAACCGTTCCCCACAACGCCATACTCATCGCCAGACCGTGAACGCCCGCCTCCAGCCCCCACAGCGCCTGGATAGTCTGTTCGGCTCCGGATATGACGACCGTATCAAATCCGAACAGGAAGCCCGCGAGGGCAGCAGTGATTGACCAGAGAAACAGCTTGGGGTTGGGGCTACTCATGGCGGTCATTGTAACGTTTAAATCCGATTTGAAAATGGTTTCGATTGCTAATTATTTGTCACAGATTGTAATTGAAAGGCTTCGTTGCCATGAAACCGCGTCGCCCCACCTCCCCCAAACGTGTGCCTCATCCACCGCGATTTGTGATGTGGCACGATTTACCTGCGAATGAAGATCGCGATTGGGAACGGCAGTGGTTTGGCCTCGAGCTCCAACCCGAAGCAGCCTTCAACGTGCGCGGGATTGGAATCCGCGAGCCCTTATTTAATCCCAACGTCCACCGCCCCTTTGGCACCGGCGACTGGCTTATCATGCTGTTTCATCACGCGCCTCGACTTGAACCCGAGAATCCGAATCCATCGGCCCCACCCAACACATTGATGATCTGGCCACCCCGCCATGAGCAGTTCTACAGCTGGGGCGAAGCCACTGAGATCGAGGCTCACTCGTGGATGCACGTGGAAGGAACCTGGGTGATTCAACAAATCGAAGCGCTCGAGCTCCCCACTGCGAGCGGCGGGGTGAAGATCACCTCAAACGGGCGGTTTGAAAACCACGTCGTGATTTCGTAAAAAAACGCCGGCGGGTTTGAGGCCGCCGGCGTGTAGCATGGAACACGGGTTGGGACCGGTGGTGGCCTCAGTTGGGCGGTTCGATCTGGTCTTTCATGCGGTAACTTTTGCCTTCGATAACGACGGTCTCGGCGTGATGGAGCACGCGGTCCAAAATCGCGCTGCTGATGCCGGCGTCGTGATTAAAAATTTCGGGCCAGTTTTTATACGCTTTGTTGGTCGTGATAATGAGCGTGCCGCGTTCGTAGCGCTGGCTGATGATCTGGAAGAGCAGGTCGGCGCCGGTCTTGTCGAGGGGCAGATAACCGAGTTCGTCCAACACCAGCACCGCCGGGGCGAGGTAGCGCTTTAACTCGACTTTGAGGCGTTGAGCGGCCTGCGCGGCCACGAGGTTGTTGAGCGCGTCGATCGCCGTGGTAAACAGGACCGTGTGTCCTCGCTGGCACGCTTCGTAACCGAGCGCGCTGGCGATGTGGCTCTTGCCGAGCCCCACCCCGCCCATCACCACGACGTTGGTTTTCTTTTCCACGAAGGTGAGTCGGAAGAGGTTTTTCACCTGCATTTCGTTGATCTTTTTCGGCCAGTCCCAGCGGAACTGGTCCATCGTTTTGACCACGGGGAAGCGTGCGGCGCGCACCCGGCGTTCAATGGCGCGCCCTTGCCGGGCGCGGCTTTCGCCTTCCACCAAGCGTTGTAGGTAGTCGAGGTGCGCCCAGCCTTTGGTCGCCGCGTCGGCGGCGAGTGGTTCGCACTGTTCGGCGATGTCGCCAAGTTTTAGGTACGCGAGGTGTTCGCGCAGGAGGCGGGTTGCCCCCGTGGTTGCTGTTTTCTCGGTCGTGGCCGTGGGGGTGGTCTTGGTTTTCATGGTTATGGGGTGGAGCGGTAGGGGGTCAGATCGGGCGGGGGCAGTTCGAGTTCGAGCAGGTCGCTCGCGCGAGTCAGGTGCAGGGCACCGGTCTCGGGCGCGAGGCGCGTGCGTTGTTCCAGCAGGTTGGCGATGTATTCGCAGGAGTAGGCGCCCAGGGCGTACGCGTCGTCGATCGCCCGGCCGATCGCGGCTTCGCCGTAAATTTCAGCCAGGGCCATGATTTTTTGCAGGTGGTGGCGCAGGTTGAGCCGGCGCTCGGCGAGTTGTTCGTGGTAGGCCGGGGCGTGGGCCGAGAGGGCGAGGAAGGCCAGCAGGAGCTTCTGGTGTCGGGCTTCGCCGCGTTCGTGCAGCAGCGTGCGCACGTGGTCGGGTTGTTCGATGTCTTGATGCTTGTCATGACTGCGCAGGTGCTCGGCGACGAGGCCTTGGCCCGCATAGAGCCGTAGTCGATCGGCGTAGAGTTTAAGCGTGAGCAGCTGTCCGGCGTAGGCCGGGGGCACCGAGTAGCGGTTGGTCTCGACCACGACCCGGCAGCGGTTGGTCGCGCGCACCGTGCGCACGTTGGCCGCATCGTAGCAGGCCAGGGGCAACGGACGCAGTTTCGGCTTTTCCTCTTCGTCGAACAGGTCGATGGGCCGACGCCGGGTCTCCCGGTGCATCCGCACGTTGGCCACCGTTTCGAGCCAAATTTTCGCCGCCGGTCCCAGCGATGCAAAGTCGCCTAGCTCCCGGCCCGCGAGGAAGTTCTTTTTCACGTACCCGACGCCGTTTTCAACTCGGCCTTTTTGCTGGGGCCGGCGCGGCGTGCAGGCTTTGATCGTGAAGCCGTAGTGCCGGGCAAAATCGACGTAAGCCGGGTTGAACACCGGGGCCTGCCCGGCCGGGTGCGAGAGGACCGCGGTTTTGCAGTTGTCGACCATCACTTCGGCGGGCACCCCGCCCAACGCCTCAAAGGCGCGTTGGTGGCAGGCCAGCCACCATTCCTGGGACTGGCCGAGGGTAAATTCCAGATAGAGCTGGCGGCTGTGGCACAGCACGAGCGCAAAAAAACTGAGCTTCCGCCGAGTATTGCCCACGCGGATACTGCCGGCCGAGCCCCAGTCGACTTGCGCACACTGGCCGGGCGCGAAGCTCAGGGTCAGGAACGCCTCGGCGCGCGGCGGCCGGACTTGGCGCACGTAGGTTTTGAGGATCGTATAGCGGCCGTCGTAGCCTTGCTCGCGCAGCCGGTCAAAGAGTTGCGCGGCGCTGTAGGGATGCGTGGCCAGGAGCCGCTGGATGGCCGGCTTGAAGGCGTCGAGCTTGCTCGCGCGGCGGGTCGCCGGGGCCGCGGACCGGCGTTCGTAGCGGGGGCACTTTTCCCACTTGGCCACCGTCTGCCAGTGCAGGCCGAGTTGGCGGGCGATTTGGGCGATCGTCAGGTGCGCTTGGTCGCGCAGGTGGCGCAGTTGGCAATAGGTCGGATAGTCGATCACCAGGCACCTCCTTGCGGTGCGGGCTGGGGGTGGCCGGACGGGGCGGGCGAGCGCGGCGGGTGGGCCGGGTCGAGCGAGAGCACTTGGTAAAGCGGCGCTTCGTGGGCGATCAGCGAGGCGGCGACGAGTTGCCCGCGCGCGGCGCGGACTTCGTCGGGACCCAGCGTGAGTAGGCGGCCCAGCGTGGCTTCCGAGTAGTAGCTCAGGCCGTGTTCGTCGCCCACGGTGACGAGCACCAGGTAGAGCGCCCACGCTTTCGCGTCGGCGTGGCGCAAATGATGGTCTCGCACCAGGCGGTGGTCGACCCAACTAAAATGCGGCGGCACTCGTCGCACGCGTTCAGGACACAGGAGATATTTTTCGATCATGGTAGTTTTTGATAGTGAGGGTTGGGCTCCAATAGGGCCCTTCCACGCGTTATCAGGCGTCGCATCATCGGCTCCATATCCTCTTGTAACACCATTCCGGTCATATGTGCGATAAGTCCCAGCAACAGAGGAGGTTGACCCTTCCATGTCTCTTGTAACCCCACCGTGCCGTCTGGTGGCTTAAGTGCTTGTTCTGGTGCAGGTTGCGTATTCATCGTCTCTTGTAACACCTCTTGCTGGCGCCGAGGGCGCCTCGGGCGCGACGGGTTCGCCGCCCGCCACGCTTGCACGCGTTGCACGTTCTCGGGGCCTCGAAAGTAGTCGCGGTTTTCCGGTCGCAAGAGCCAGCGTCGCTGGCTCGCCGCCTTGCTCGCGCGGCGATACTGCGGTCCCGCGCAATGGCGCTGGCGCACATCAGGCACGAAGAACTGCTTGCAATGCGCACACTTGCGTTGCCCGGAAGGGTTCATACCCGCACCGTTCCCCTGCGCCTCCTCGCCGACAATCCTTCGTTACCCTCTCTTTAACTCGGTTCACCGGGGGAAGAAAATCCACCGGATTGAAGAAGAGCTTTTTTAATGGAAAGTTGAAGAAAACCCTCCGAAGAACAGGTGAGTTTCAAACCGCCCGAAGAAGATGAGTTTCATCCCGCCCCTGACACCCCACCGCGCCCCCCATCACGCTACCCCATACTGAGGTCATGGAAACGACGCTGAAGCGCATGCTCGACGAGATGAAACACGGCCCCGACGCCGATACCGTCATCTTGCAGAATCCGTTCGAAATCTGGGGACGAAGTATCCGGCGCCAGATCCAGCCCACCGACGCCAGCAAAGCCATCCCTTCCGCACTAGTGCGGGTTCGTCGCCAGCTTGATGCGGACTATCGATCCATTCCACCATTGGACGAATTAGCTAATCTCGCCGCGATGTCCCGCAGCCACCTTTGTCACCAATTCCGCGAGCACTACCAGTCTACGATCAGCGAATACGTGATCCGCAAACGCATGGCCGCCGCGCAACGCCTCCTTTTTGAGGTGCATCTTCGCCCCGGCGAGATCGCGGAAGCCGTGGGCTATGCCGACATCTTTCAGTTCTCCAAGCAGTTTAAGAAAAGTTTTGGGGTCAGTCCCTCCGAATACCGCCGCCGGCAAAACCGGAATTAAGCGCTCGAGGCGACTTCAGGCGGGGTTTACTCCTTCCACCTATCTAGGCGCTGCCCACGTATTTTGATTAACACCCGCCACGACCGCCGCCTAGCTGTCGAACATGGACGCTTTTAATGGCCTTGGCCTTAACCTTGGTAACCTCAGTCGACTCTCCTCTGCTCAGACCCGCTCGATCAGCCCGGAGAACTTTTCCGGCGAAAAGGGAGCCGGCGGCATGGCCACTAAGGGACTCGGGGCCCAACCCGCTACCGACCTCGGCCAGGGCTGGAAGGTGTCCCCATGCGTTCGCGTCAAAGCCGGCGAGACCTTCACCATCGCCGACATTGAGGGCAGTGGTGCGATCCAGCAGATGTGGATGACCCCCACCGGCACGTGGCGGCACAGCATCCTGCGTATCTATTGGGACGATCAGGAACACCCGTCGGTCGAATGCCCCGTGGGCGATTTCTTCGGCATGCACTGGGGCAAGTTCGCGCCCCTCGTTTCCCAACCGGTCTGCGTGAATCCCGGTAGTGCCTTCAACTGCTACTGGGAAATGCCCTTCCGCCGCCGTTGCCGCATGACCCTGAGCAACCTCGACCATGAGGATATGATTCTGTATTATCAGATCAACTACACCCTCACCGACGTGCCCGCGGACTGCGCCTACTTCCATGCTCAGTTTCGCCGCACCAATCCCCTCCCGTATAAAGCTGTCTTCACCATCATCGATGGTATCGCCGGCCGCGGTCACTACGTGGGCACCGCGATGGGTTGGGGCGTGAACAACGCCAACTGGTGGGGCGAAGGCGAAATCAAGTTCTACTTCGACGGCGACAAAGCATGGCCGACCATCTGTGGCACCGGCACCGAGGACTACTTCTGCGGTTCCTACAATTTTGAGCACAAGTCGACTAACCAGTATCAGGAATACTGCACCCCTTACGCCGGGCTCCACCAAGTCCTGCGGCCCGACGGGCTCTACGCATCGCAAACCCGGTTCGGCATGTATCGCTGGCACGTCATGGACCCCGTGCGCTTCGAGACCGATCTACGCATCACGATGCAGGCCCTCGGCTGGCGCAAAAACCACCGCCGCTACCTGCCCTTGCAGGACGACATCTGCTCCGTCGCCTACTGGTATCAAACCTTGCCGACCGCGCCCTTCCCAACGCTGCCCGACCACGACTACCTCGAGGTAATCTAAGTGACTTCAGCCCGTTTCGCGCGTGGTGCCGAGCCCCGCTCGCTGGCCAGTATTTCAGATACGGTTCGACGTGCACTTGGCGAGAGCGTGACGCGGTCTCGACCATCAAGGGACCCTAGGGGTCGGTCTGCCCAAAATCGCAGCCGTGCGTATCGCCGTAGCACATCAAATCATTAAGCTCCGTCTGCGTCCGTGCCCAGCCACTCAAGTTGAACCTAAACATCCGTCGCGCTTGACTACCGCTGAACGAGGCGTGCCTCAGCCGGTGATTGAACCCCCATACATCACCTGGCTCGCTCCCGAGCGCCACCACCGGCAGTTCACTCTGCGGTGATCCCCATTGGTCGTCCGAATCGCGGAATGCCTCTGCGCGCCAATCCGGCAGACTGCCCTCAAAATGCGGGCGCGGCATGAGCCGTAGCGCGCCGGTGTCGCGCTTCACGGGATCGAGATAAAACGCCATTTTAACGAACGCATTTCCCGGCATCTCCGAATCGCGGTGCCCGGTGGTTTCGCCGGTGAAATAACTCCCGTCACTCCCTCTCTAGTTGAAATCATCCCCCCGAGTAAATTACGGCTGGAAGCCAAGACTCCTGGATGATCGAGCAACGCGGCCAACTCCGGCCGGGGATCCCCGCAGTGAAAAATTGAGGTGCGATCACTGCCATCATGCGCCCGCCCCAACTGCGGCAACACCGCCTCAAATTCCGTCGTGATCTTTTCGATCTTCGGCAGAGTCAAACCGGGTAGTTTCAGATAACCAAAGGTCTCAAAAAACGCCCGCCCCTGCGCCGGGTCGGGGTAGCCATCACGTGTTTCTCACCAGCTCGGCTCGGCTCCAAGTCCATAACAAATTGACCCGTTCAATCCGAGGTCTCCGACGGGCCCTCAGACCCACCCATAAAAACGCGGACCGGTCTGCACCGATCCGCGCGTTAAAACTCGGATTACAGTTCCGAAAAAGACTAGTTTGGAGGCAGAATCACCGAATCGATGATATGGATAACTCCGTTTGAGCTCTGCCAATCAACCCCGGTCACGTTGGCGTCGTTGATCTTCACTCCGCCGTCGGTTGAAAGCGTCGCGCTATCGCCATTGGCCATCACCACTGGACCCGCCATTACCATGGAGGACTCCACTTTCAAACCCGAGACGACATGATAGAGTAAGATGTCGGTGAGCGTAGGAATATCATTCAGCAGACCCGCTACCGTTCCTTCAGGAAGCTTTGCAAAGGCGGCATCGGTTGGCGCGAAGAGCGTGAACGGTCCGGCTCCATTGAGCGTATCGACAAGTCCAGCGGCAGTCACTGCCGCAACCAAGGTCGTAAAGTTACCCTGCGCTGCAAGATTCCCCACGATCGTCTGACCGCTAGGCGCGGCCGCCGGCAAGATGACCTCGTCGATCACGTGAATCGTTCCGTTGGTGCCCATCCAATCAACCTCTATGATGTTGGCATTGTCGATCATCGCGCCGCTGTCGACGGAAAGACTCGCTACGTTGCCGTTAGCCATCACCAGCGGATTTTTTGAGACATCGGCCGCCATGATCTCACGGCCCATTACGACGTGATAGAGCAGAATGTTGGTAAGCGCCGGAATGTCGTTCAGTAGCCCTTCAACTGTGCCCGCCGGCAACTTGCCAAAGGCTTCGTCGGTCGGAGCGAAGAGCGTGTAGGGGCCTGGGCCCAGTAGGGTATCGAGTAAACCTGCAGCTTGAACCGCGGCAACGAGGGTGGTGAAACCTTCGGAGGCGATCAAGTTGGCGGGGACCGACTTCTCTTCGATGAAGTAGGCTTCGGACAATCCGATTCCAGCGGCCGCACTACCCAAATGCACCGTATACAATCCCGGTATCAGGTTGGCCATCAACGCGCCCTCAGCCGCTGCCGTGGGCGCGAAGCCGGAAGCACGAATTGCATATGACTGCCCCCCCGTGGCCCAATCGTCGTTGGAAGCTATCAGGTCAGATCCCTTAAAGAGGCTAAGCCGCGTGTCATCGGCTGGGTTGGATACGCCAAAGTCTGAGTGAGGACAACAGCTTTGGAAATCGCCGCGAATAGCCCGAACCAGATCGAACTATACAGAAAATCAACGGCTTATGTGATCACCTAGGGGTGAGACGCCGTTGATAATAATCGGGCCGAAACATATCAAACGGCCATTGGTTTGATAATAATCGCGAGTCAGAGCAGATGCCCTTGCCGTGCATCGGTCTTGCACCGGGCTTGCCGCCGTAGTGCCTGCAGCTGATCGCGCAGGCTCTTGGCCTCTTTTACTTCGCCGGCTGTGTCTGTGATGAGCTCAGTCATGGAGCGGCCGCGCCCGATTCCGAGCCCGGCGATGGCGCTGGCCATGCTGGTGAATCCTGCGTCGCCGCCGTGTTGGCGGGCGTGCTGCTGGATCTCTTCGGCGTTGTTACCAACGAAGGCACGCACCGATGATTGAAAGTATGGCCAGAACTTGCGGACCTTGCCCTCACGTTGGGCAATGGCCACCGGCTCAAGCAGTGATCTAACAAGAGTTGCCAGGGCATCTCCGTCGAGAAGCCAGCCCCGGCCATGGATGTGCCGCACCATTTGAGTGACCTCAGCAGAGCATTGCCCCACTAACTTCTCCCGCTTCACTTCATCGGCTGGCCACTTGAGCCGCTCGCGAAGTTGGCTGCGGAGCCAGCGCTCCCACTTGATCAAGCGCTCGGCCGGGTTGATCCCGCCGCGCTCTTGCATCCATCGTTTCTCGGCATCGGCCTCTTGCCGAGATTTCGCCTCCCGGTTGGCCAGGTATTCGGCGAAGACGTCCATCAGTAAGGGAGAATCTTGGCGTAGCCGTGCTCATGTAACCACGGCCCGAGGGCGATTGGTGCAGCGTTGGCGGGGAAGAGAAACACCTCGGCCAGCCAGCGGCCGTATTTGCACGTCTTGTCTTTGTGGGTGCGGATTAGCACTTCGCCGTCGCACTGCTCGATCATCTCGCGAACGAGGTCTCGGACGATCAGACCCATGGACCGAGTCGGCCCTCTCAATTCGGGGGTGTCGTATTTGTAGAGGCGGACCTTTTCGCCAACCAGGAATGAGCGCAGCCCCTGGTCGATGGTGACGGTCAAGGTGTCGCCGTCGTAGTTGTTGGTCACCTTGGCGCGGTAGACGTAAGAGGGATCGTTTGGGATAGCGTTCATGGGCGGGCGGTGGCGTTGAGTTGTTGGCGTTTGTGGTAGGCGGTGCGGTAGAGCACAGAGCGTTTGATCATGTCGCGGCCTTGGGATTCGGTGGCCTTGATGCAGTGGTCGATCTCTTCGACGGTGCAGCGATCGAAGAGCTTGTAACCAGGTGAACCGGGATAGCTCACGATCCGAGGTGCGGCGGCGCTGGCTACCTTGCGGACTTTGCGATCGGTCATGCCGTCGATCTGTTCGGAGATCTGCTGGGCTGTGAGCCAGCCCTCAGTTGGTTTACCGTTTGGCCTGGTGAACTCTTCGGCTTGTCGTAGCACGGCGATGACGTGTTGCACGTCTTCGATGGTGGCGGCCGGGGTGGCCTCGATTGAGCGGGTGAAGTTGAGCGGTGCGGTGGTGTCTGGAAGTGGTTTCAAAATGGATCTCCGTTGGCTTTTTGGTCGTGCTTAATCTTGGCGGCTTTGCGTTCGGCGATGCCCATCACTTTGCGCAGGGTTTCGGTGTCGATTGGTGGCCAGTGACGACTCCCGCACACGTTGTTTGCGATGCCTCCGAGATAGGATTCGCGGGCGTCGTCAATGTCGCGGCGATCGGTCTCGGTGATGACGAGTAGCATCGCCTCGGCACACCGGCCGATCATGGCGCGGCGGCGATGGTCGGGGCTCTCTTGGGCTGCCATTTGGGCCTTGAAGTTGCCGGGGTCTATCTCGGCTTCGAAGACGGCGTAGATCTTATCGAGATCAGTGTTGGTGAGTGCCTTTGAGCTCTTATCTTTGCCGAGTGCTTTGAGGTGCAGGGCGTGGCGTCGTTTGTCGGTTTCGACCGATGTCAGTGAGCCGGTCTTGAGCCAGTGGCTGCGGACTTTGTTGAATAGCGCGAAATACTTGTTTCGTTGGCGCGGGGTCATCGCGTGCCCTCCGCAGCTTTCTTCCGCTCGGCTTGAAAGGCTTCGTGGAATTCGGTAGGGGTGCGACCTCGGCAGATCTTTTTGCCGTTTAATGATAGCGTGATCCCGCGCTTGCTGGCTGTGATCGCCACCCGCTCGTTTCCTTTTATGGCGTAGTTTAGCGAGTCAACAATTGAGCAAAGAGGTGAGCCGAAAACTGAGAAGGTTTCACTCATTGTAGTGCCCTTAATGCGCGGTAGGTTTGGTCTCGGTCTTGGGTGGTGGCGAAGTCGTGGCGCTCGCCGGGGAGGGTGAGCAAATACCACTGGTCATTGTGGAGGCTCTTGACCTCGATCGAGGGGCGTTCGGCGTGGGGCCGGAAGGCGTGGCCGTTCATTCGCAGGCACGTGGCACGGACCCTGAGCCAATCGGGGGTGATGTCGGTCGCAAGCACGCTCATATCAATACGCCTCCACGGGTTGGGCGGGACCGTCTGGATTCCAGATTTCTGGGTCGCCGGGTTGGGTGGTGGGCGTGGTCGCGCAGCCGGGCAATAACATGAGAATCGCGGCGAGAATAATCGTGAACATTATCCCGGCCGGGAAGCCGAGCCAGAAGCCTGCCTTGTGGCCTTCTTCGAACCAGTTTTTTTGATGGTCGTTCATGCTGCGATCCCCCAGGTGGCAGTCTGCCAGACGGCGCGGGTGATGTGCGTGAGATGCACGTTGCCTTGCGGCTCGTGGAGGCGTAGCTGCAGGTCGTGGTCGATGAACCAGTTTGGGGCGTGGGCACCGCCCACGGGCATGCGGGTTTGCGTGGCGTAGTTTTGATCAATGATCATCCGGCAAACGCCGTGCAGATTACCGGCTGGTTTGCGGTTGTTTTTGAGCACGCTCAGGGCGTTGCCGTTGCCGCCAAATGTCATGCACTTTAGCGAGATGTTTTCACAGTCGTTGCAGCCTTTGATCCACCGGAATGTTCGGATTCGTTTGCTGCCACCGATTGCTCGGGTGCTCACGAGATCATTTGGCTCTCGGTTGAGCGTCGCGGCACAGTTGGCGGTCACCCAATCGGGCGAGACCGTGGTGAAGTCACCATCGGGCAATATCCATTTATAGATCGGCACGCCGAATTTCACGAGCAGCGCCAAGGTATCAATGCGGGTGAGGGTTTTTGAGGTGCTCATTGTTGGCCCTCCTCGGTGCGATCGAAGCTCTCAGCTAGTAGGCGTTTCACTAGGGCGGCGGTGTCGCCGTCTACTACTTTGACGACGACCTGCAGGCCGGTTTTCTTTATCGTGATTCCTAGGGCTTGGAGCGTCTTCGCGTCGAGATCCTGCAGCGCCTTTTTCTTGGGCGCTTCAGTGACCTTGATCAGCAGATCGGCTTTGTCGGGAATCTGCTTTCGGATCCGGCTCACGATCACCGCGTCGGAGTCTTCCCACTCGATGCCGCCGCGACCTTTGGCGACGCCGTATTTGGTGCCGTGTAGAGTGACGGTTTGCGGCTTTTCGAATAGGTCGCGGTTTTGCTCGATCGAGGCCGCGAGTTCATCCTGCAGCTGCTTAGTGGCAGCGAGGGCGGTTTTGATGCCGGGTATCGCTCGGCGGTGGGCTTTGGTCACCTTGTTTTCGAGGGCCTGGAGTCGATCGCTCAGCACGCCGCGAGCGGCTTTGAACTTGTGGGCTTGCGATTCGATGAGCAGGGCGCGATCGCCTGCGGTGAGTGGGGTGTCTGTGGTGGTCGTGGTCATGATGATTGAGTGAGGATGAGGCCGAGGGTCCAGACGCAGAGGGCGGCCCCGAGCAGGAGGCAGGCGACGGCGGCGAGAATGGCGGTGGTGGGTGAGATGGTGAGCGATCGGCCGGTGAGCTGATCGACGCTTTGGTTGAGGGGTTTCACGCGTTTTTTTCTAAGGTGAATCCGGTGAAGGCGCACAGGTGGCCGTGGTAGTCGTAGATGCCTACGATATCGAGAGCGCAAGGGGTGGAGTCCTCGCGCCACTTACCGTTTTTTTTCCAGCACGCTGGGGCCGAGTGATCGCCTTCGATTTTGCCGAGTATGCGCCAGGGCGACGGAGTGGGCGTGTAGTAAGTGAGCACGGCCTTGGCCTTGTTGCGCAGCATGGCGCGGAAGGGAGGCTGCAGGCGTTTTGGATCGGCACTCATCGCTCTCCCCTTTCGCCTGATTTTCCGCGTGCGGTTTCCGCAAATGCGAGCGCGATCACGAGGCTGATTAGGGCGAGACCGTGCAGCCCGGCCAGGGCGAACACGAGCGCGCCCGATCCGAGGGTGAGAGACCCGATAGCATAGATCGCGGCTTTCATGGTTACACCGACCTCCTGAGGAGGGCCCTTATGTTGCTCACGGCTTGCTCGGCGTCTCCACGCGTGTTGCCATCGCCGAGATCTTTAATCGCACGGAGGGCAAACGAGATTTTTCCGAAGGTGTTCGAGGCTTTTGCGATCACGCCGGCCATTTCGGCGGTCAGCGTCTTGCCGAGTTTTTCAGCGAGTGCGATGACGTCCTCGGGAAATACTGGATCAGCGAGGATGACGGCCTCACTGCGGCGGCTAGTTTGAGCGCTTTCGATCCACGCGCTGCGCTGCCAGCGCGCGAATAGGTCAGGGATCGCGAGCACGATGATCACGGTGGGAGTCTGGTTGAGGATCAACTTGATCAAGTTCGTCGCGGCCGGGCCGAAATATTCTGCTTCGTCGATGATCAAGATGCGCCGTTGTTTACGCAATTGGCTGATCAACGCGCGCTGAACTTGGTGCTTGGATGTGCCCAGCTCTTTCTCGGGGACCCCCGCGCCGAGAGCCACGTCGTAAATTGCCGCGAAGTAGCTCGATCTCCACGGTTCGCTCGCTTCGACGAGGATGCCGTCGTGAGCGATTTTGAGCTGACGACCTAGGCGGGTTTTCCCTCCGCCAGTTTCCGCGAGCCCAACCACGAGCCGTTCGCAGTCATCGTCGGGTTTGAGTTTCGCGAGCGTGACGGCGTGTGATACCGCTTCTTGCCAGGGGATGCGGGTCCATGCCGTGCCTCCGGTGAGCTTTGTTGAGTGTGCCCGCTCGATACGGAGTTGCCGCAGAGAGCCTTCCAGTTTTAGCAGTGCGGCCGATGGATCGGCCGCCGCGTATTTGCCCTCGTTGAGCCTGAGCCAAGTGCTCAGATGCACGCTCAGATGCTTGCGCGTAAATACCGAGTCGGTCATGCCGAGCTCATCCCGCAAGGTGCAAAGATCCTGTAGCACCGACCGTTGGCCGGGAGTGTAGAGAGTCGATAAATCTATTTTACTGGTCATGTAATTTTTCGTTTTAGGGTTATTTTAATCTGGCAGAAATCGAGTTCGGCAGAGCGCGGCGGACGGGCACAGTATCTTGGCCGTGGCGACTGACTCGGTGCCCGAGATCGTGGCGGCACTTGTGCCAGCGACGGGGTGAGCCACCGAGATATTGGTCACCATCCCTGACCCGTTCACCGACCTTCAGGAAGCGCCACGGAGCCGAACAAATCGGTGCAGACAAATCAGACCCTTGCACGGGTTCTGGGGTTTCGGTCGCGGTCGGAGGGAGTTGAGTTTCGGGGGTATTCATAAGATTGATTTTGGGTCTGATTGTCTGACCTCGGAGTTAGAGCCATTCCGCGTCGCCGCCGGATTGAGCGGATTGAGCCGTCGCGACTCGTTTGGCTAAGTGCTGGTGGGTGTTCACGGTTTTTTGGCGTTTCTTATCGCGGAGATCATCTTCGGCCTTGGTGACGGTATCGCCGAACGCGGCGGCCATCTTGGCGGCGGCGGGCAGGTCTGCGGTGGCTTGCTGGTAGCGGTCCACCACGGTCTTGTTGTGGGCCCGCTCGACACCGAGCTGAGTGTTCTCGTCTTCGTGGCGGCCTTTGACCCGCCCGAGGATCTTGTTGACGATTGAGGCGCGGCGTTCGCGGGCTTCGGCGATGGCTTCGGGGTCGGTGATGTCGGTCCCGGCCGTGGCATCGCCCAGGGCGCGCAGGGAGCCGAGGGGCTCGCCGTTTTCGCGGGTGACGAGGCAGGCGTTGGCGCGCTCGAAGTCCACGTAGACGAGCACCGGAGAGCCTTCAGCGACGGCGGTCATGATGTTTTCATCGTCGACGTAGGAGTAACCGACCTTGCGGTGCGTGAAACTCACGGCGTGATTGCGCCAGGTGCCGCGCTTGGCCGTGAGCAAGAATAGCGCGAGGATGCGGGCGTCGAGTCCTTGGCGCGGGTGATCGACGGAGAGGCGGGTCCAGCGTTCGACGGGCGATTCTTTGCGCGTCTCGGGCTTGAGGAGTTGCTGCTGTTCGCGGGTGAGCTGCGAGAGTTGAGCGAGGGCGAGAGGTTGCGAAGCGTCGATCGACTCGGGCACGGGCAGCGACTTGGGCCAGGTGAATTCGTCGACGTCATCGAAGCCCTGCAGGCGGTGCTTGGTGCGGTTCTCGGCCCGTTCGAGCACGAAATCAAACGCGGACGTGAGCTGCTCCACGCTCGGGAAAGGGATAGAGAGTTCGTCGATGACTTCGGGTGGCAGGTTGAGCTTGCCCTTGCCCTGGCCGAGCAGGCGCATGGCGTAAGCCTTTTGATCGTTGAGCCAGCCGGGGCCGTTGAGGCGTTCGTTGCTGCCCTTGTAGCCCCGCATATCGGCGAGCTGATTCCAGAGGTAATTAAACTCGCTCTCGATCCAGCCTTTCTCCCATGGCGTGCCGCCCTTTTCGACAAAGCCATTCGACAGAGTTTTGTGCCGCACCAGGGACGTGCGTTGCACGTTGATGCGACCCTCAAAAACGGTGGTGAGCATGAGTTCGAGCTCTTTGGAAATCGCCGCGGTGGCGTTCTCGCAGATGATCGTAACCGGGTAAGGGGGCAGCCCGTTGTCCTCGAAGATCCGGTAGAGCAGCGCCTGCATGTCATCGGCTCGCAGGCCGCTGCGGATTGTCTTGATCGAGCCGTCTGGCTGTTTCTCTTGGCGATCGACCATGGGGCCGAGCAGGTGGGCGAGGTTTTTGCGGGTGCCCACGCACTTGGCGAGCAACCCGGCTGCAGGCGTGATGCCAGGCTTAAAGCCTCGGGCGGGATCACCCTTGAAGACACACAGCACATCGAGTTGAAAATCGTCGATAGTGATCCACTCCATGGGGCGCAGCTTTGACGGGTCGCGCTTGAGCACGGGCAAGTGGCGATGCGCCTCTTTGAGCCCGCCCTGGAAAAACTTGATTTCGGCTTTGGTGGGCGCGTAGCGCTTGAGGTTGCGCACGCTCCACCCATCGGGCCAGAGTCGGGGGAAGATGCGGGGCAAGGGGCGCTGCGGGTGAGTGGCGAGGTGCCAACTCTGCCAGGTGCCATGGCCGGGCACGGGCACACCCGAGGGCCAGATCTCATGGCGTAGTTTTTCGAGAGCGGCTTCGACGCTGCGGTGATTTTGCTCGATGAGGCCGCGAACGAACTCGACGAACTCGGCCGGCTGTTTGCTCGGTGCCTTGTAGCCCTTGACGAGCGAGCGCCAGTTCCAGCCGGCGTCACGGAGTGCGTAATATTTGCGACGCAGCGACGCGCCCGAGAAGCCTTTAAGATGGCAGTAGCCTTGCGCCATGCGATTGGTCACACCGACAAAGTCTTTGCTCTCTCGTTGGGCGTGCACGTGTTCGAGCACCTTGATCATGAGGGTGAGATCTTTACGCGCTTTGGTGGACTTCACGCGGTGCACGAAGTCGGATTGATCCTTGAGCGGGATACCCCAGAGAGGTTGCGCCGTGAGGATTTCGGTAGGGCGGTCGGGGCTTTGGAAATCGGCGAGGAGGGCGGTCATGGATCTGGTCGGGTTGAGGTGGTGGGTTTAGGCTTTGCGCTTCGTTGTGGTCTTCAACGCGGCGCGGTGGCCTTTGCGGAACGTGGCGAGAATGGCGGCGGCTTCGGTGTCGATCTCGCGCAGCTCGGCCGGGGTGAGGTGCTGGCCGAGGTTTTCATCGATGAGGATTTGGCGGCCGGTGCTCAGCCACTCGGCCAAGTTTTCGCGGGCCGTCTGTGCGGCGAGTTCGGGATCGATGGGCCGGTCGTCTGCGCCTTCGCTCGGCGCGGGGAGCGCGGGTTTCTTGGGCGCATCCTTGATCCCCTCTCGAATCAGGAGATCGGTGAAGCCGAGCCCCGCGCAGAACTTGGCGACCTTGGCGGCAAAATCGCGGCCGGTGCCCTCGCTATCGAGTTCGAGGGTGACCTGATCACCGGGGAGGGTGAGCAGATCGGGCTTGGTGAGTTTGACCTTCTCACAACACGCCACGGCGAGGCGCATATAAAAAGTGCATTGCTTGTGCGAGACGGGCGCGTGGGCTTTTAGCCAGGGAAGGAAATCCCCGTGCTTGAGCGAGAGTTTAACACGCTGGAGGGCGAAGCCCACGAAGACGCGGCGCATGGTGTTGGCGGCATCCGCGCCGTCGATACGCACCTGCTCGGTCTCGATAAGGCGCATCGTCTTGAGCGTGGCCTCTTGTAGACTTTGCAACTGCGGGGCCGAGGTGGTGGCAAGGGCGCGATCGCTCAAGACGATCTGCGCGGATCTGGTGGTGGGTTTGTGGTTACCTTTGGGCATAGATTTGATGATCGCGTCGGCGCGTTCGGTGGAGGTCAGGCGGGCCCGTCCTGGCTTGGCTCGACAGTGGTGCCGATGGATGCCCTGAAATGAAAACCCGGACCGTTGGCACAGGGGGCAGGTGTAGAGGGGTTCCACGGTTTGCATCAGGATTGAGCGGTGAGCAGGTGATCGATCTCGCGGCGCAGATCGCGCAGCGTGCCCTTGGGCAGTTGGGCGAGCAGCTCGCGGCGAGCGGGGCCGCTGAGGCGGCGCACGATAAAGTCTCTGTAGTAATCGATCGGGATGCGGTGAGATTGGCGGGTAGCGCCCCGGCCGCGCCCGTCGAAGTGGCCGAGCTCGCCGGTCTCGATCCAGCCGATGACGTGGCGCGGCGTGTAGCCGAGCTTGGCGGCGATCTCTTTGATGCTCACGGCCCCCCGGCCGGGGAAGTCGAGGCACGCGAGGAGGGCGGTCATTTCAAGCTGCTCGGTCATGGTCAGGCTTGCCCTTTCGGGGCGGGGTTGATGGGGTTGCCGGATGGATTGGAACCAGCCTTGGCCGTGGTTGGTGCGCAACGAGGGATCCGTCTCACGGGCGGTAGAGTTACGCCTGCGAGGCTTTGCGCGAACAAGGCGATTTGCCGAGATGTCGGTCGCATGCTCCGACGGTGTTTCTTGGCGGCTGCGTTCAGC
>Ga0222654_1000705_pt1 | contig 18207 bp, 13 predicted proteins | sample AntAcemetagen421_FD_179805 | JGI IMG/M metagenome (GOLD analysis project Ga0222654, IMG submission 179805) | Saline water microbial communities from Ace Lake, Antarctica - #421 | ecosystem: Environmental > Aquatic > Non-marine Saline and Alkaline > Saline | place: Antarctica: Ace Lake...
TCCTCTTAACGGAAGAAACATACATCAATCAAAAGCCACCTACTGGTTATCCTGAAAATATCCGTTAAGCTATATGTGAGCAACTCCCCCTTAAGGGGGAGTAGCTAACATATAACTTAACGTGGGTTTTTCTCAAAATCAGACTGTGTCTGTATTGGTGCTAGTCTATTTTCTCAGCCCTGAAAGGTGAGGTATACCTTAGCACAGGGTGATAGCCCTGTGTCTGTAGGTTGAAAGTATAAATTTTAAGCCTTGAAAGGGTGCCATAAAATCAGTATCCTTCAACTTTACACAGCTTCGCCTCCTCAGTCCCAATTTAATATTAAAACGAGCCAAAAGCCCAAGAAAAAAACATTTTAAATCCAAGAAGGCCAATGGCCATTCTTTTCACTTATATTTAGAAACCTATATTATATTCTGGGTTTGATTGTCAATTACTTGCTACCGAACCATTTTTTAAAGAAACTTCTTTCGCTCTTGTCTTCAGCGTAATAGCCATAGCCATAGCCATAACCATAGCCGGTTCCATAGCCATATTGATGGGCATCCTTGTCAACCGCATTAAATATTATATAGGCCTTTTTAAGGATTTCTTGCTTTTTAAGGCTGTTGATATGGTCAATAAATTGTTTGTTGCTGTAATTGTAGCGGACCACAAAGAGGGAAATGTCTGCGAGTCTGATCAGGTCTAAGGTTTCGGATACCAAGCCTACCGGAGGAGTATCTAACACCACCATATCATACCGCCCTTTCATTTCCTCCAATAATTCTCCGAAGCGATCGGTGATTAGCAACTCTGCAGGATTTGGAGGGATAGGACCTGAAACAATGATATCCAGGTTTTCGTAGGCTGTTTTTTGTATGACCTTATTCACATCCTCTTGGTTATGACTCAGGTAGGTAGACAAACCTTCGATATTACTTACCCCAAAATCTTCAAATATTTTGGGTTTCCGCATGTCACAGCCTATCAATAAGGTTTTTTTGTTGCTTAAAGCATAAACAGAGGCCAAATTAATGCTGCAAAAGGTCTTGCCTTCTCCTGAAATACTGGAAGTTATCAATATGACCGAACTTCTGTCTTTGGGAAGGATAAAGTTCATATTGGCCCTTAAAGAGCGAAAGGCTTCTGTTACACCTGACCGGTGCTTCTTTAATACCACGAGATTGTCCGATTCTTCACTTTGGCTAATGGTGGAGATCATATTGAGGTCGGCTTTTCTTTCCAATTCTTTGCCATCCTTGATTTTATTGCTAAAAAAAGTGCGTGCCATAGTAAAGCCTATGGGAAGGGCTAGACCTAATATAAGGGCAATAAGGTAAGTCAGGGCAGATTTAGGGCTGATCGGATTTGAATTGATCAGTGCCGCTTCAATGATCTTATTGCTGGGGGTATTGGAAGCCCTGGTGATAGCTGCTTCTGCTCTCCTTTCCATTAAGAAAGTGTACAATCCTTCATTCAGGGAGAACTCCCTTTGAATGCGCAATAAATTTTGCTCAGTCTGTGGTAGACTACTGAAAGTACTTGTAATTTTATTGATGCGCTGCTGCAAATCCTTGATCAGCAATTCGGCATTGTTGTCCACATTTTTTAACAGTTCCAAAATAGAAAGGTTCATGTCCTTAATTTTTCTGTTCACTTCACGCAGCGGTGGGGAAATGGCCGTTAGCTTAGAAGCAAGCATGGATTTTTCTGCCTGAAACTCCAATAGATTTTGAATCAGGGTATTTAAAATGGGATCTTCTATGCCCAACCCTGAAGGAACTACAATCTGGTTGTAATCTTCTCTTTCCAGGTAATTGGTGAGTTGCTGGTAATATTCTCTTTTGAATTTTTCTTTGGCCAATTCCGTTTCCAGGGCTTTCAGTTGTTCAAAGATGGCGGTGCCTTCAGAACTTAAATCATAGATGGAATTGTTGGAGCGGAAATTCTCCAGCCTGTTTTCAATGTACATCAATGAATCCGACAGAACCACTAACTGGGCATCGATAAAATCAATGGTATTGGTGGCCATGGTATTCTTTTCCTGCAACTCATTTTCCAGGTAAACCTCCTGCAACGTATTTAGGTAATCCCTCCCTTTTTTCGGGGTTTCTGTTTTCACCGTCAACTGCAGAATGGTGGACTGCTTGTCCATGGTGGCTATTTGTAGGTTTTCTCCAGTATAATGGTTAATTAAACCCTGCCTGTCCCTTAAGCGGATGATTACCTGCCCACTGGATTCGGCTGCTGTTAAGCCCACCTTGAAGCGGTTCATAGGCAATTCTACCCATTCCTGAAAGCGAAAGGTTTGGTCAGGAGAAGCGGGGTCTTTCAATCTTCCCCTGGCATCCGATTCCGGGAAGATTTGTTGGTAAGAATCTCCCAAATAGGTAACGGTAAAGTTTTGTCGGTCAGACCATTTGATCAACAGGTCACCATTGGCCAATTGGGGATGGCTCCAATCTACTTCCACAGCTATAGGTGTATTTTGGTAAATTTCACTCTTTATAAATCGCCCTTGGACATGGTATTCAACATCAAAATTTAAGCGCTCCAGGGTGGCATTGGCAATGGGCCGAGATTTAAGGATAATCATTTGGTTGCCCAGCTCCATCTCACCAGAACCTCCCATATTTAATCCTGCCGATTCAAATAAATTAAAGGGATTTTCCTTTTCCTTGACAAAAAACTTACTGGACACCTGATACTCTGGTATCGTATATCGGATAATTAAATAAGCCAAGCTTAAAGCAAGGATGACGGAAAGGGCTATGTAGGGCCAGATGCGCCAAATCCTAAGTACAATATCCTTGATATCGATGACTTCTTCTTCCTGTCCGATTACCGGTGTTCTGTTGGTTTCAGATTGATTCATTTGGTAATTATTTGATGGCGTTCAGCACGAGTAAAACGGCAGAAAGGGTAGTAACAGCCAATTGGAAAGTTTGAACAAAATTAACGCCTGTACCCAATTCACGGATTTTCATTGGTTCGGCATAAAGCATGTCATTGGGACGAATGAAATAGAATTCAGAGGCTATCAATCGTTCGTCATTTAAGTTGATCCGAAAAGTCTTGGTGCCTTCAGGGTATTGGCGCATCAGCACCAATTGGTCTCTTTTGGCAATGGTAGTCAGGTCTCCGGCATGGGCGATGGCTTGAAAAATACTGATGCGGTTCTGTAAAATGGTAAAATTGCCACTGTTCTTAAACTCACCCAGGGCAGAAAAACGGATACCTCCCAAGCGCACCCTGACAAAAAAATCTTCCTTATTCACATAAGCTTTAAGCTCTGATTCTATCAAAGTCTGGGCTTGTTTGGTGGTCAATCCCAATAGTTTAATTTCCCCAAGCAATGGTAACTCCACTATCCCATTTTCGTCAACGGTGTAGCCATTGATAAAAAAAATATCCCCTCCATTTTGGGCTCCCTGTGCCATGTTCATTCCTTGGGTTTGATTTCCTGCTGCAATACCGAAAATTTTATTGAGCTCTTCGGAGGTGGTGCTTACATTGATGTCCACCACATCATTGTATTGCAGGTAATACTCAGCTGTATTGTTGGCTACAAGCTCGCTTTCTGTAAACAGGGGAATGTCCTCCTCTGACAAGTCTTGCATGTAGATGATTTTCTTGTTGGATACGCATGAACTGACAGCAATTAAAATCAAAAGGGTAAAAAATAATCTGTTGAGTTGCTTCATTTTTATTAACTAAAATGAACTTTAAAATTCCTGACAAAGATATTTAAAAGTCAGTCAGTAAAAAAACTGTTTAATACCTTTTTTTCATCCCAAAGGCCAAACCTCTCAATTGATAGGCCAAAATACATTAAATGATATGTGAAATGTGTCATTTGTGTTATATTTATTCTTTTTGGGAAAAAAGTGAACGATTCCGAGGCTTATCGAGGGCAAGCCAAGTAAATACATAACATGGGGGGACTGCCGCACCCTTTCCCAGCACCGTGGCCACCAAAAAAAGGCTTCGCAGTGACGTTTTAGATCGTCATTCCGAGAATTAAAATTTTAAAAACGAGAAATCCAGTTGACAGTATCCAATGCAGCACCCCAGCGGGGTGCAATCTTGGTAGCCCTGGGTAAGCCGACGCAGGAGGTGCGACCCAGGGTGTAAATGAGTTGGCATTTGTAGGGCATTAGCCTCCAGTAAGCTCAACAGTGAAACTGGCTTTTCGCTAATGCCAGTGGCCACTTACCCGTGAGTTTTAACATCTGTCATCAGTAGGCTTAGGGTGGGTTTTGTGTAGTGAAAGTCGAAGGAATCATCAACGTATTGAGATTGCCACACCCTTTCCTACCGCTTGGACCTGCCCAAAAAAGGCTTCGCAATGACGATGGAACGATATTATTAGAACAATTATAACTCGAATTGAGGTTTTAAACAAAGAACAATTCAGTATATCTACACCGAGTCTTTCACCATTTCGATTGTTACTTTTTTGCTGCAGGCCCAAAAAGTAACCAAAAAAGCCCGCCGCTGAGTATCTTTTCGCCTAAAATTTAAGGCCTCCCGCACTCAGGCAAACTCCTTGTTTTTGGTTTTAACGTTTGCGTTGCTTATTGAATGTTACTTGAACCAAAAACTTCGTCAAACAGTGCCTGTGCCTTTGCCATCCCCGCTTAAATTTCTTAACGCCAAAAAGCTACAAGGCGGAAACTAATTTACCAAATGACCTTCACTCTATTTAGTTTTAAGTAAAATTCGTCATTCCGAGAATTAAAATTTTAAAAACGAGAAATCCAGTTGACAGTATCCAATGCAGCACCCCAGCGGGGTGCAATCTTGGTAGCCCTGGGTAAGCCGACGCAGGAGGTGCGACCCAGGGTGTAAATGAGTTGGCATTTGTAGGGCATTAGCCTCCAGTAAGCTCAACAGTGAAACTGGCTTTTCGCTAATGCCAGTGGCCACTTACCCGTGAGTTTTAACATCTGTCATCAGTAGGCTTAGGGTGGGTTTTGTGTAGTGAAAGTCGAAGGAATCATCAACGTATTGAGATTGCCACACCCTTTCCCCACGCAAAACCTCCCCAAAAAAGGGTTCGCAATGACGATATGGTTTTATCACGAACCAAAAATCGAACTCATTTAGTTTATACCGAATTGATATTCGTGCTCTAAGGGTAAAAATCTCCCTGCACCCCCTTTAAAGGGGGATTTACCTGATCTTCTTTAGCTGTGTCAATTTAAAGGATGATACTGCTTGACCAAATAAACGTCCTCTTAACGGAAGAAACATACATCAATCAAAAGCCACCTACTGGTTATCCTGAAAATATCCGTTAAGCTATATGTGAGCAACTCCCCCTTAAGGGGGCTAGGGGGATTTCAACGAGAATAACAAGTTATACGAAATTAAAAAGCTATAACAAAGACTGCCGCAGCCTTTCCTGGCGCTGGCCCTCCCAAAAAGGCTTCGCAGTGACGATAAAGTGATCGTCATTCCGAGGCTTAGCCTAGGCATTGTGTGGAGAAAGCCGAAGGAATCTCTATAAGGGATAGATTGCCGCTGCCTTTCCCAACGATCTCTCCCCAAACCCAGGTTCATGAGAAATTGTCCATAGCAGGGATTAAGAATTCTTTTGCGACCCTAGCTTTAAGGCTTCCCGAAGTACTCCTGTACCATACCCTACCAATTGTCCGTAAGAGGTGACCACGGACAAGAATGCAACTTTAAGGTTAGGCAAGGCACTGAAAAATACAGCAATCGTCCAAAGTAAATAGCCTGCTCCCATTACATATCCTATGGGTGAATAAATCAGGAAAGCCAAAGGAATGACCAGCAATCCAATAAAAAAGACCACCGGAAGTAAATGCACCAGTTTTAGCGCATCTTTATGAAATCTTGTAATAAAGACCCTGTTTCTACCAAATTGGTGACTTTGGCGGATAAAGGATAGAAAGTCATTTTTCCGGTGATGGTATACAAGGGCTTCACTTACCAATTCCAACTTGAAACCTGCTTTTTTGATCCGAATACTCAGTTCAATGTCCTCCGCCATATTGGGATGGATAAATCCCCCTACCCTTTGATACACTTCTCTGGAAAAGCCCATATTGTATCCACGGGCCTGGTATTTTGCTGGGTTTTTCATTTTACCACGTATTCCTCCGGTGGTCAAAAAGGAAGTCATGCTAAAGTTCATTGCTTGTTGCCAGGAGGAAAACCCTTCTCCAGCATCATCAGGACCGCCATGCGCATCCAGGTTTCGCTTCTCAAGAACAGCATTCAGCATTTCCAAATAGTCTAAAGGAATTACACAATCAGAATCAAAAAACACGAAATAACCCCCTTTTGACAGTTCCATTCCTTTGTTGCGGGCAAAACCCTGTCCGGTATTTTCCTGGAAGTGATAGTTTATGTTGATTTTTTCTTGAAAATCCGTGACAATAAGCTGAGAAGAGCGGTCCGAACCATCCTCCACTACCACTACTTCAAAATCGCTAAAAGTCTGACCCGCGAGGCTTTCAAGTAAATTTTGGAGTTCCTCGGGGCGATTGTACACGGGAATGATCACCGAAAAACGCATTACTCTTCACTATTAATTTCGTCAGAAATATTGTAGTCACTTTTATGAGCGCTATTAGAAGTCATCATCTCCGCCATAAATCCGGTAAGAAATAGCTGCACACCAACGATTAGCGCTACAAGCGCAAGAAAAAATAAGGGTTGATCGGTAATTTCTCTAACGTGCAAACCATTTCTAAGACCAGCAATTTTCTCATAAATCAACCAAACAGTAATCAAGAAACCTGTCATAAAGGAAAGGGAGCCCATGCTTCCAAAAAAATGCATGGGGTTTTTCCGGTACCGGTTGACAAATGAAACGGAAATCAAGTCCAGAAAGCCATTGACAAAGCGTTCAATTCCAAATTTGGTTTTACCGTATTTTCTGGGACTGTGAGTCACTTCTTTTTCTCCTATTTTCCCAAAGCCATTCCATTTGGCAATAAGGGGAATGTACCGGTGCATTTCCCCGTAAATAGCTATGTTTTTTACTACTTTGTTGGTGTAGGCTTTCAATCCACAATTGAAATCATGAAGCTTAATGCCAGAAATAAATCTGGTCACGCCATTAAATAATCGGGAAGGTATGGTTTTAGACATTGGATCGTGGCGTTTACGTTTCCAGCCACTGACCAGGTCGAAACCATCTTCTGTGATCATGCGATAAAGCTCCGGTATCTCATCCGGGCTATCTTGCAAATCAGCATCCATTGTAACCACAACTTCACCCGAGGCCTTGGAAAAGCCTACATTTAAAGCAGCGGATTTACCATAGTTGCGAATAAATTGGATGCCTTTTACATTTACATCGCGAATTGACAAGTCTCTTATTACTTGCCAGGAATCGTCTTTGGAGCCATCGTCCACATATATAATTTCATAACTGAGACCTTTTGTTTCCATTACCCTTACAATCCATTCCTGAAGCTCAGGCAATGATTCTTCTTCGTCGTAAACAGGTATGATGATAGAAATTTGGGGCATAATTCAATTAAAAATCAGTTGATTTATCTCTTTTTTTAATAATTGCTCCTAGAATTAAGGAAAGGATAGCATATATGATCAAAGCAATTCCAAAACTTTTGATTTGCCCTACAAAGGTATACGCCTCCTCCATATCCGTACGCATTTCCTTGATTTGGTCACTTGAAATACTGTCACCAGCACCGAAATTATCTAGCATCGCCATCGTGTTTTCAAGTTGAACTTTCACCAACATTTCGGGCAGTCCGGGATGGATTACTTGATACAATAGCAAGTTTCCTACCATAGAAATCAACCCAGCGATGATTAAGGTGACAAATGCAAACTGAAAAGCTGTACCAAATGTCATAAACCCACCGAGTTCCTTGCGGTATTGCATGCCAAAATAGATCACAAGCCCAAAGAAAAAAACAAGAGCCGCCAAACCATACCAAGCAGACACTAAATAACTATAGTCAATAAAATAAATTAGAAAGGTGATCACCAACATGACTAAACCGGTGACAAACCCAGGTTTAAGTGCGGCCTTTGATGGGGAAATTGTTTGTTGTTGTTCCATAATAAAAATGATTAAAATTCAACGTTTCTCTTTAAAATTATGGAAATTATGATGGTAAAGAACAATCCGGGGAATATTTTTCGCAAAAAATCGTTTAATGCAACATCAAGAATGGTCATTTTCGAAATATTGGCATAGGTTTCTTCGTAAGCCGCTACATTTAATTTCTCCTCTAAAACGGCTTTGTTGATACTCATCAACTCCAGGTTGATTTGTCTGAAGGTGGTAAATAACTCCTGATCTAACTGGATACTCCCAAAAACATAAAAGGCTGAAACCATTGCAATGATCGTGTAGGTAAAAAACCCTACCGTCATTCCCTGTCCAAAATATAAATTCCCATCGTTAAAATTATCCCGGAAATTTTTTACACTAAAAAACACAAAAATGGGCGTAACAAGGTACCCGAAAATGAGATTCATACTAATAGGTTCTATACCCAACCAATAAATGGTCAAATATCCCAAAAAACACAATCCACCACCATATAGCCCAAACGGAAATGCAGCCTTTAAATACCTATTCATTTAACCCTTCTATTTTGCCCTGGTTTATCAGGTATTTTACTTTTCCATTTAATGACTGATTGAAGTAGGGGTTGTTGGCGGCCAAAGAAGCATTGCTTTTTTCGTCAAACAACCATTCTTCATTTGGATCAAAAACAGTGAGACTGTCCCATACATTCGCCTTGTTCCCTAAAATAGTCTGCGGTCCTTTTGTTAACTTTTCAATCAATAGTGGATACCCCAGTTCCTTTGATAATTTGACCACTGCAGGCACAAAGGTAGGCAAACCTGCCATCCCAAATGGTGAAAGGTCAAATTCCATGTTTTTAGCATCTAACTCATGAGGTATATGGTTTGAAACCAACGCATCTATAGTCCCATCCTGTAGCCCTTCTATTAGGGCTTCTTGTTGTGCTTTTCCTCGGAAAGGGGGCAGTACCTTAAGTCGTGTATCAAAATCCAGTAAATCATCATCAGTGAAAAGCAATTGATAGATGGATACATCCGCAGTCACTGCTAAACCTTCCTTCTTGGCTTTTCGAATATGTGCCATTGCACCACGAGTACTAACCGTCTGAAAATGCAACTTACCACCAGTATATCGAAGTATTTCAAGGTTTTTTTGTACGGCTACTTCTTCAGCGAGATCCGGGATGCCTTTTAATCCCAGCATGGTAGAAGGAATACCTTCATGCATCTGACCAAAAAGTGCCAACATCGGATCCTGACTCTGGTCGAATAATACGCCATTAAATTTTTGAAGGTATTGTAAGGCCTTCATCATGCGGTCTGAATGAGACAGCGATACCAAGCCTTCACCAAACAGCTTTACACCGTAATGGTTTAAGTCCAACATTTCAGTAAGCTCCTTGCCTTCAAAATTTTTGGTGACAGCCGCCTGAACGTGAAAGGTCGGAAACAATAAGTTGCTATGGTTTTTCAAATAAGCCACCTCACTTTTGGACTGAATGGGGGGATTACTATTGGGTAGCAAAACAGCTTCAGTCATTCCCCCTTGAATAAGCGCATTGGCAAGGCTTTCAAGGGTCTCGCGATATTCCTGACCCGGTTCGCCAGAAAAACACCTTAAATCAATCCATCCCTTAGAGCCCAATAAGCCCTTGCAATCTACCAATATTTGGTCTTCACCAGTGTTCTCGGTGCTTGCTGCTTTTATGGTTTTCCCATCAAACACATAATCAGCGGCAGGTAGAATTTCTTTTTCTGTGATGATTTTCAGTGACTGGAAGCGTACGGTCATGAGCTGTTTTTATTTTTGCAAAACTGCAATTTTATTCCCTAAAATGGAAATAAAACGGAGGAAAGCCTTCAGCAATTGTTATTTTACTCCTCTCTCAAACCCGAAATTGGCAATGGAAAAGCTGTTAACCTGAGTTCGATTATAGAATAGTACGAATTGAAGGTGCTAATACTTTCAGAAGCAAATGGGTAAATGCCTGATAATGGAAACCCTCTAAGAATCAACCCAAATCTCATTTCCAGCGACTCTCCCTTTAAAAGGGGGATTTACTTGATCTGCAAAAGCAGGAGTCTATTGAAAAATTGGCTTCTTCAACTTTTTCCGAAGCAAATGGATAATTGCATAATAACGCAAACCCTCTGAGAATCAACCCAAATCTCATTTTCAGCGACTCCCCCTTGATTAAGGGGGCTAGGGGGATTTCAACGGGAATACTAAATTATACCAAATTGACTCGTCCTGAAATAGGTTTACACAAATAATGTGTAATATGGACAAAAAGAGTAAACCTAATTTAGGACAATGGTGTGGAAATCGACTGTATTTTTCAGATCAAGAAAAGAAGCTAATTATTGGCGACTACTTATCCGGCAAGGAAACAAAACTGGCTGTCTATAACAGATATACCGGATACGATACCGAGAATGGCAAGATAACTATGTGGATGCGTAAATTTGGCATAGAAGATAAATTTGTCAAAATCCCTAACTTTGATTCTATGTCCAACAGGAAAAAGGAAGAAGAGTCCGGTTCTGAGGAATTTGAAATCCTCAAGCTGAGGAAGCGTATTGAAGAACTTGAAAAGCAGGTTCAGACATCCGAGATGAAGGCTGTTGCCTTTTCAACTATGGTCGATATTGCAGAGAATGAGTTTAACATTCCCATTAGAAAAAAGTACAATACCAAACCATCGAAGAAATGAAGTATAATTTCAAGGGCATAAGTTTAGTCGACTTATGCTCATGGTTTGGCGTGACAAGACAGGCTTATTACCAAAATAAACACCGTGTTTTACAAACAGCTACAGAACAGGAGATACTGATTTTGGAGATACAGGGTATCCGTAAGAATCACAAGTATATGGGAGGCAGAAAACTGTTCGGTAAACTTGAAGGATTTATGGATGAACATCAAATAAAAATGGGAAGGGATGCCTTCTTTGACTTGTTAAGAAGCGGTGGGCTGCTGGTTCGGAAACGAAAACGGTATCACGTCACCACTAACTCAAATCACTGGATGAGGAAATACCCAAACTTGATTAAGGACATAGAGCCGATGGGTCCCAACCACATATGGGTAAGCGACATCACTTATTGGAAAACAAAAGGGGGGCATTATTACATCAGCTTCATAACAGATGCCTATTCAAGAAAAATTGTTGGTTGTCAGGTAGCGCAGACAATGGAGGCAATCGAAAGTATTTATGCTTTAAAAATGGCCTTAAAAGGAATAGGTACGAGAGTCTTGGCACTAATCCATCATTCTGATAGGGGGTCACAATACTGCAGTGCTGGGTATGTGGATCTACTCAGGAAAAACAACATTCAAATATCAATGACAGAGAACGGGGATCCGTTGGAAAATGCCATCGCTGAGAGATTAAACGGAATAATAAAGGGGGAATACCTTCTTGATTACCAGATAAATAGCCTGAAAGAAGCTAAATCCGTATTGAAATCTGTTGTTGGACTTTATAATGAGGAAAGACCACACTCAAGCGTCGGTAATATGTTTCCATCGCAGGTCCATGATGGATCTTTGGATAAAGAAGTCAGGCGTTTATGGAAAAATTATTATAAAAAGCGAGAATTAAGCGAAATAGAAAAATGAGTTTTATTAGGCATATGCAGAATAGGTTAAAGGAACCTGAGACGTAAGCCTCAGGTCAACCTTATCTGACCAACCTATTCCTGGCCAGTTGCTCTCCAGCAGAGCTGACTTACGCTTCAGTTGATAAAGGTAAATGTAAATCTATTTTAGGACTTAATTTAAATGTAAATTTGTGGTAGTACTAACAAGGAATAAATTTTAAAACTGTAAACTTTTTTCAGGACGGGTCAGCTTATATTAGTAAATTTAGGAAAAAATCCCCCTTTGTCCCCCTTTAAGGGGGATTTTGGATATTTAGGACTGACGGGTGCGTACTTGATTTTAAATTTCCTCAGCCCATTTCAATGCTACCAATTCAGCTTTAAATTCCCATTTCCGGAAATCCCCCTTGATCAAGGGGGTGAAGGGGGATTACTACGGGAATAACAAGTTTTTATGATGATGGTCCGAATTCAGTTCTTCGGGAAGCGATGCTCCTATTAGCAATTTTAATAGCCAACTTGAAAGGACAAAATAGAAAAACAAGAATACAATAGATTAATAGGTTTTGGAATCACTCCACTATCAACCATTCCCTGGACAAGAAAAACGGTGTAGTCCAAGTTAAAGGAATTTTAGCGAGAAGCTGACAGTAATAAATTGTGCTTCAAAAAATCAGAAAATCCTATAATTTTTTCCGCTTTATACATTTTAAGAGCGATAACACTGAACTGATAAGCCAGCAGTTCATTTTTGTTATTATAATGATTGATGGCCTGGTTAAAATACTGAAGCCCTATTAGATTTTGAAAATTTATACTTCTGTAAATAGCAGGTGCATTGTCCCCTTGATTAGTTGTTAAAACACTCCACTGGTTTGGAGCAGCTTCGGCACTTTGATATTTTTCCATATAGGCTTTCTGAGCTTCCTTATCCAAAATAAACCCATTTATGGGATCCGTTACCTCCAAAACAATAAACTCATTGTCGACCTTGACCTTTGAAAAAACATAGTAGGTGGTTTCCTTGATTTCATAATCAAAACCAAAATAGTCCAGTAATCCAGCCAAAATCAACGAGCCACTAACACAGTCATAACTTCCCAAAATAAAAGTATCTTGGGCCAAACTAAACTGCCTGTATTGACGAAATAATTGCTGGTGGGATCGATAGAATATGTTTTAACCATTTTTTTGGTAGCACGCCATTTATCAAAATCTTTGCTCAATTGCCCATGTAAAGTGGCAAACTGCTCACTTCCTGAACGCCACGACAGCACCAAGGCTGAGCGCTCAGATGGGGTTTCCAAACTTGGCAAATACGCATGGTTTTTGGCCGCTTCCATTTCAGAAATGGAAGCCAATAAAAGTAAACCCAACAGGAGTAGTGCCTTACGCATTTGTCTAAATTAACATACTGTTAACTCAAGTTAACAATATGTTAACATACGGACAAAAAAATATCCTCCCAATTGGAAGGATATACTAAAAGTTTATAATCAACCTATCTTAAATTCAAGAAAAAATACCGCTGTGCTGATTTCAGGAACAGCAAATCTTTGGTTGATTTTCAGGTAATATCAAAGTTTAAAAAGTTGAGTATTCCATTTATAAAAATTAAAGCGCATAGGAAAAGTTGATATTAATCAAAGTCCCAGGGTTGAGGCTGGAAAAAACCTGGTCTTCGGCATTGAAAGAACGAAAAACTTCCTGCCTCGACTGGTTGAGGAGGTTTTGAACATTTATACCTGCCTTCATTTTTTCGTTCGCTCGAAAAGTCTTGTTAAGGCTTAAGTTTACCGCATGAAATGGCACTGTATAGGTGTCAGTCCTGTTACCAAAACCAATATAATTAAGCGTAGCGCCCTGTACATTATAAAACACGCCCGCCTCGAAACCTGTTACCTGGTTGGTGTAGCTCAATCCTGTATTGATAATATAGGGGGCCTGTCCGGACATGTCTCTTGTTTTTACAACTTTCTCCCCTTCTCTCGCTGTCAGTTTTCTGGACACCAACTCCGCTTCAGACATTTGAATTTTTGAGTTCGTCAGCGTCCCATTGAAGTTAAAAAAGAAGGATTTAAGTGAAGGACTAACAAAGGCAAGGGATTTCCTCATTTCTAATTCAATCCCGGCTACCATTCCCTTGCCCACATTTCTGGGCTGAAAAGCGCCGGGGTCAGAAAGAAACTGTACCATTTCAATGGGTTTGTCAAAGGTTTTATAAAAGGCACTTACAGATAGCAGTTGTCCTGCTGGAAGGAATTGCTCCCATCTCAGATCAAAATTGTTGATCCGTGTGGCTTGTAGGTTTCCATCCCATAATACTTCAGTACCTCCATGGGTTCTTTCTTCAAACAATCCACCAATAAATGTCCTGCCTGTGATAGGGTCCAGGATCTCAGCAAAGGACATCTCTTTGAAAGATGGCCTGGCAATAGTCCTAGAGAAAGAGAAACGAAGATTTTGATTTTCCTTAAGATTCTTGATCAGGTTAATCGTAGGGAAAAAATCCACATCACCCAATACTTTCTCATTGTTGTATACAATGGTTTGGGTTTGGTTAGAGCCGGTGTAATACTGGTCAAATTTTTCCACACGTAAACCAACGATGGCTTTTATCTTGGCGACAGGGGTAAATTCACTGTGGGCATAAATTCCAACATTGGTCAGATTGGCATCATAGCTGTTGGGATTATTGGGTATAAAAAGCGGACTGTATCGGACACCATTTCTATTGTCTTCTGAAAACAGGTTGCTTTCTACAAGTACTTGGTTTGGATCTCCAGTAAATGTGCTGTTTCCTGTCGCAAACTGAAAATCCTGAATAAGAAAATCCCTTTGTTTGTAGGCATAAGATGAGCCAAATCTCAATTTCGCTGATTGGCCAAAAAGAGAATGATTTCTAGTAAGGTCCAACTTACCGATCAGGTTTTTCTCTTCGAGGGATCTCCAGATTCTTTGAGGCAAGCCTACCTCTGTAGATATGGTATTATTGGGTTTCCTAAACCTTAGTACCCTAACATCTGGATCATCGATGGAAGACAAGGTAGGCGCTATTTTCCAATTCAATTCCCAATCTCCACCATTGATGTAATGCATGCCACTAAGCATCAAATTGGTCAAGGCTCTTTGACTATATTCAATATTGTACTGGTCTGCTTCAAAAACAGCTCCCAGATTAGTGTTTTCGAAGGCAAAATTACCAACCTTCGATGCTCCATTCTGCAAACGCAGAAAATTCAATTTGTACTTAGAAAAGTCAGTTTTATAAGCGAAACCAAACAAGCCACCAAGCAATACATTGTTTTCTCCATAGTTTCCGACTGACCTTTCCAATGGCTCCAATTCGGATTGACTGGCTTCCCTGGATTTTGCGTAAAGATTAAATTCCGCATCCTTAAAAAATTCAGAAGTGTTTTTATACGTTATGGCAAAATTATAACCAAAGGTATTGTTGCCATGGGCAAACTGATCTCCCAGCGAAAAACCTAAACTGTAGTTCATCAGGTTTTGCTGTTTTGTCCCTCCAAACACTGGATTGAAATCCTTCAGAATGCTTTGGTAAAGTTGCCCTTTTTCTCCGCCTGGATTCCCTACTACCTCTGCATATTGCGGAATATTTTGAATCCCCTTGGTAGGAATAGCCCTGAAACCATTGTCAAAACCTAAAAAATCTGTTGCACTACCCTTAGCGGTTAAAAATGCCGAATTGAAGTGCATGGATGGATTATAGCCTCCACCGATGGAAAGCCGCATGGTTTTTTCCTCTGGGAAATCCTTGGTCTCAATGTCCACAATACCTCCCGTAAAATCTGCTGAAAGGTTACTTGTAAAGGATTTTGAAACGATAATATTGTCAATAATATTTGTAGGAAAAATATCCATCTGGATGGTGTTCCTGTCGGGATCCAAACCTGGAATATCTACACCATTTAACACCGTCTTGGTGTAGCGGTCCCCGAGTCCACGAATGTATACATATTTGCCCCCTTCTAAAGAAACACCCGTCACACGCTTGATGGCTGAAGCGGCATCTCCATCTCCAATCTGGCGAAAGGCAGCGGAGGAAATTCCATCCATCAATTGCGTCGCATTCCTTTTTACGGTCATCAATGCCGCCTCAGTGGTTCTGATAGCTTCGGCAGAAATGGTTACCGTTTCAAGGTCGGAAGTAAATTCCGCCATTTTAAGGTTATCAAGTAGGGTAACTTGTCCTTTGTTCACTATTATTTCCTCAAGGTTTAAGCTGTTAAAGGAAATAAATGATGCTTGTAGGGTATAAATGCCTTCTGGCAATTGAATTTCAAAATCTCCATCAAAGTCAGTAACTGCGCCTAGTTGAGCGCCAACAACTGAGACAGCCACTCCAAACAAAGGTTCTCCTGTGCCTTCATCATAGATCGTTCCCCGAATCGTCCCGTTTTGGGCCAATACATTTGAGGACAAAAGCAGGAACCCTATAAAGATCCAGCCATAAGTAAAATTTTTCATTTTATTTTTTTGAATAGCACAGCGATACAATAAAAAAATTTGAAAGGGATACACTCCGTATCCCTTTCAAAAAATAGTGGTTGGTGTTTATTTTAAGTCTGTCAATTTCCCTGCTACTGAAGCCCATGTCCAGTCACTGAAGGCTGCCTTGTCAGCTCCAACAGTAGCAGCGTCATCAGCCACAATGCTAGCATTGGCAGCAGTTCCATGTTTGAATACAGTGGCAAGGGACACACCATCTGCGATAACAATCTCCAGATTTTCGAAAGCAAGAATTCCATTTTCAAAATTCTCAAGGGACTTGTCTCCACTTAAGGAAAGATCACCTCTTCCATCTGTGGTATCTGGATCAGCAAAACTTTGAAAAAGAATGTTTTTAAAAGTACCACGAGCTCCATCTCTGAAATCTCCTAATTCTGAAACATTATTACCTACAACTGTTCCATTTTGAATGGTATGGCCTGCATTATAGGATCCTTCAGGACCATCGATTTCAAGGGCATGATCTGTAGCACCTCCAGTAAGGACAATGAAATTATCAATTGTACCTGCCCAGGCCTGATCAGTATCTAAAGCATCATCTCCAGAATTCCAGATAATGGCGTTCTTTACACTTACTGTTCCTCCAAACCATTCGATTCCATCATCCTGGTTAGCGATTACTTCTACATTTTCTATGATCGTCTTGGAACCAACGGCACCTAAAGTCAAACCATTGATTTCATTTCCTTCACCGATATTGGCTCCACCGTGACGGATAGATACATATTTGATGATTCCAGAATCATCTTCAGGGTCATTTCCACCGTATAGTCCATTCGCATCGGATGGGGGAATACCTTCAATTTGTACTTCAGTGACATCACCAGCAAAGGAACCTGGAGCATTTCCCAAGACCAATAAACCGCCCCATAAACCGTCAATATCAGGATCAAGGTTAGGACTTGCTATCATACCTGGTGCTATTTCATCAGCTATAGAAGTGAAAATAATAGGTTGATCGGAAGTACCCACTGCTTCAATTTTGGCACCTCTTGCAATTACAAGGGCTGTTGCATTTGATCCGGATCCGGCTTCCCCTTTGACAATTACGCCAGGGTTAATTTTCAACGTTGCTCCTGAGATAACAGCAATTCTACCACCTAGGATATAAACTTTTCCTGTTTCCCATTCCTGATCAGAAGTGATGTTATTTTCGATTTTAACAATTGTAGCAACTTCACCTACAGTAAGCACATAGGTAGCCGTCTGCATGACTCCATTAGCATCTGTAGCGACAAATTCGAAAACAAGGTTTTTATCCGCATCTTCAGCTGTCGTTTGATAAGTAAACTCGTGGTTTGCGGTAACTTCTCCATTAAAACTGATGGTCTCCAGAGTGGCTCCATCCTTTGTTACAACCAAAGTAGACAATCCATCAGCTGCTGTAATAGTAGCAGTAACAGGGTCTACACTCTGGCCAGCTTCCACTACAGCGGTAGCCGGAACTCCGGATATAGCAACGGAATTATTGGGCGTTTCTTCCTCGGTACATGCTGTCATAAGTATGGCAGCAACTGTAGCGATCATCATCCAATTAAATAATTTCTTCATGGTTAGGTATTAGATTTTTACGTCTGATTTAGATTCGTTTGCAAATCTGACTCAAAAATCTATCACCCGATAAAAAAGTGAATTATGAAATTTTGAAATTAAATTGGTGAAATTAATCTTCCATTAACATTGCATCCAAAATTGGCTTTATTTATACTTTTAGGTGCTGACTCATATTTCGCATAAGTGTCTAAATACGGAAAATAAGCAGGTTTTAGTTGTACGAAACACATTTGATCTACAGGTTTCTTTTGAAAATTCAATGGTTATTAAGCATTAATCTACAATGAGTTAAATTTAATTATGTAATAACCTGATTTCAAAGAAGTTTTATAGAAAATCGTCATTCCGAGACCTAACATTTTAAAAACGCAGAAATCCAGATGACAGTATCCAATGCAGCACCCCGGTGGGGTGCAATCTTGGTAGCCCTGGGTAAGCCGACGCAGGAGGTGCGACCCGGGGTGTAAATGAGTTGCCATTTGTAGGGCATT
>Ga0222654_1000718_pt1 | contig 17943 bp, 8 predicted proteins | sample AntAcemetagen421_FD_179805 | JGI IMG/M metagenome (GOLD analysis project Ga0222654, IMG submission 179805) | Saline water microbial communities from Ace Lake, Antarctica - #421 | ecosystem: Environmental > Aquatic > Non-marine Saline and Alkaline > Saline | place: Antarctica: Ace Lake | collected...
CGCCGAAGTGATGGTCGACAACTGCAAAACCGCGGTCCTCTCGCACCCGGCCGGGCAGGCCCCGGTGTTCAACCCGGCTTACGTCGATTTTGCCCGGCATTACGGCTTCACGATCAAAGCCTGCACGCCGCGCCGGCCCCAGCAAAAAGGCCGGGTTGAAAACGGCGTCGGGTACGTGAAAAAGAACTTCCTCGCGGGCCGGGTGTCATCCCTCTCCTCAACCGGGGTACAAGTCTACGAATCTTTGTAACGGGATTAATGACCTGTCGTAATCCTCGAAGCTGCAAACTGATCGGGCATGGAAACGGTGGTATCCTAGTTAGAGCCTGTCCCAAAGTCTGGGATTTTGGATCGAGCGTCATTCTGGCGCAAGATTTTGGGGCATCAGTACTTCGCCTAATCTGCGGTTCGGGTTTAGAATTGGAAGAATCATCCTCTAACAAGCTGGCTTAACGAGAGATACACTCCAAATTCATCCAAAATACATTGATCGACGTTCGGCTGCGTATTTGCTAAAATTGGGTCGTTGCAAGGAAGGGGATTTTACCAAGTGAATTTATAAAGGGCCAATTTCCCTGAAGTTGGCCAAAATGGCCATTTTTAGCCCCTTCCTTATTTACTTAATTCGCGGGTTAATAGCTAGTTGCGTTTTTGGGACAGGCTCTAGTTAATAATTTAGAGATTTGATTCTGGAGGTTCATCAATGGGCATCCTCACTGGCCCCATGGGGGAGGGCTATAATTTCTCCTCCGCCTAAATCGGGCTGAAGTCGCCCATCTATCATCGGGAGCGAACTGTCGTTATTATCCAAATCGCAACGCTTACATTCAAATGTAAGTTGTTCTTCCAGCGCGAACGAGGAATCGACCCTCACCGGAGCAAGCTCCGGGGTATCACTAAGGCGCTTCGTCCCGATAACAGCGGTCGGCACAACCCCCGTAGCAAGCTACAGGGAATTGTGCCGACCAGATTAAGCCCAATCAAAACTGTATTCGTTGATTCAATTCATATATAATACCCACTATGATCGAGAGATTTAAATCTATTCTCCAAACGGATCAAAGCGAACGTTGCGACATTAGCCAAGAAACGAGATCCGCCAATTGCTGGGCACTCAAAGCCATATTATATGAAGGCATCGGCGATGTATGCACGCTCTGGCGACTGACAATCAAGCTTTTGTCGATGGATACGGGTTTTGCATCCAGTTGCACTATTTTCAAGAATTTGTCCGTTTCAGATTCGATGACGCCCGCAAATGCCATGTCATCACTCGTAGTCACCGTAATCATTGAATACCCCTCCACGATAATCTGATTCGGGTGCAGGATTGATCTTATGATTGAGTCCGCATCGTCACGATCCCCAATCGCACTGAGATCGGGACCAATCGATCGACCATAGTCCCCTGCCTTGTGACAGTTGATGCAACTCGCTGCATTGAACAACCCAGGGCCCTCAGCGATGTTGGCAGTGGCAAGCAAAGGTATCACGTCAGCAATCGTAGTTGGCTCCTCAACGGAAGCGAGCTTCGCCAATTCCAATCTAGACCCGCTCTTCGTGTATTGGGCGACAACCGTGTTGCCAACTTGTTTGCCATCAACAAACAACCCCACTTTGAGAATGGTTGTTTCGGTGATAGGATCTGGGCTGCCTCCCTCTGAATCCGCAGTTGGTTCTGAACCATCCAAAGTAAACCGTGTAGTCGCTGGCTTGATACCAGGTGTCAATTTCACTTCAAGGCTACCGAAGAAAATGCCAGACTTAGGCCACACGTCAATCAGCTCGTTTCCAGACTGTTTAGCGATCCACGTTGCAGCGAGGTCTACATTGATAGGATCACGATCTTCCATGAGAGGCTGCACTTCACTCTGCTCCAACGTTCCGTCTTCCATCAAAGCGAGCATCGCGGCCCGCCGCACCGGTCCACGCCGGTCATTCAACAATCCTCGGAGTTCATTTGGCGTAGCAACGCTTCTGAGAGCTTGCCAAGTCGCATAATAGGTTACTCGGTCTTTTTCTACCGCTGCAACCGAAGCCAAATTAGGAATTAACGACCCTTGACGCGCCTGCCCGACCGTTTGGACTGCCGCAAACCGTACCCGCGTTTCAGAATCCTTCAAAGCATCGACAACGTATTTGGGGAGCGCGTCATCTGGACGATGCTCGCGAATGCGATGCCCTGCGATTCTTATAGCCTGAATCTTCGCGTTGAGCGACAGCGTCTGTCCCACTTTGCCCAGCCATTCTTCTATTCGCGTATCAAAAGGAGAAATACGGCCAAGCGTCCAGACCGTCCATGTTTCCGCCGACTCGGTCAATCCTCCATCCGTCAATCGATCTATCAGCGCTTTGTTCACTACACTGCCTCGCCGCACCAGTTCATCCTGAGCATCGATATTCCATACGGGAACTGGAGACCCCAAATCCTCAGCCAATTCTTCGAAAGTCCAATGAGTAACGGGTTTCCGACGTTTGGGCGTGTTCCAATTGGTCTTCGGAGCATCTTCCCAAGAGACTCGGAATATTCGGCCTTCGTTGATCTGCTTTCCGTTTTCCCATTGAACTCTCAAATCTTTGCCCCAACCCGCAATATACAGCGCTCCATCAGGTCCGATCGCCATATCCGTTGGGCGGTACAACGCCCCCGCTTCCGGAGAGAAATACTCCTCTTCGCCTTGATAGTCATTGACTGCGCGTCCGCCGCCGCCGCCGATTATGAAAGGTTCCCACTTTCCTCCTTCAGGTTGGAGCAAGGCTCCTTCCCAACGAGGACGATAAACGAAAGTGGTTTTCCTTAACCAATCGTTAACGAACCACACCCCGCGGAATTCCTCGGGCATTTGTGGAAAATCATAGTAGGCTAGGCCAGTTCCTGATCCATCAAATACCGGCCCGCTCACGGGCGCTGTCGGTAAATGATTCTTCCCGGTCCAATGAGCGCTCCAAGGATGCCCCCAACCGAAATTCGCATTGAAAAATGGCATATGCAAACGATCCCCTTCACTTTGATCATTGTCGTTACCCAGCCAATTGAATCCACTATCAAAGCCAATGTCCCATGGATTGCGTAAGCCCCAAGTTACGATCTCTAGGTTCTTACCCATATCATCGCAGCGCAATACTCCGCCCTGACGGCCCCAATCATCCTCAGGATCCTGGTAAACGAGCTTGTAATCATCTCGCTGATACACTTGTGGCGCTGGAAAGTCGGGAGTGCCCTCCGGAGCGGTGACACCCCAGAGATCACGAAACGCTTTAGGCGCCACTCGTCCCGGAAGAGTCAATCCTTTGGAGGTACCATGTGACATGTAGAGCTTCCCGTCGGGGGCCCAATTATGCCCATGATTCGCATGCTCCAAGTTTCCCAGATCGGTAAAAACACGCACGTATTCATCCGCCACATCATCCCCATCCAGATCTCGAACGATCGTCAAATCGGGGGAATTGCCCACCCATAGATCATTGCCGTGCCAGGCCAGGCCTTGAACATTATTGAAACCCGTAGCGAATACCTTGGCGGCATCCGCAACCCCATCGCCATCCGAGTCAATCAAGATCGCGACGCTATCACCCGGCGTATCCGGCTCGGGGTTTCGGTACTGGGGGCCGTACCCGACAAAGAGGCGACCTTTGGCATCAAAAGCCATCGCCCCTGGATTCCGAATGAGTGGCTCCTTCGCGTAAAGTTCGACCTTAAGCCCTTCCGGAACGGTCGGCAGATCGGATTTTAGATCCTTCTGCCCAAATACCGCGGTCGCAAAAATATTGAGCACGAATAACGAGAATAAGATAATTTTCATAATATATAGTAAGTGTAGTTCTAATACGTAATTCGGCTACTCCAATAAATTAAAAGGAACGCAGAGTCATTAGCCAAGCAGTCAAATCGGCGACCTGCTGCGCGCTCAGCACCCGCTTATAACTAGGCATTGCCGAAGAATGCGAACTGCTCCGACTGGAAATCATATCCTTTGCGATTGTCACCGCTTCAGAATCGAGCTGCACCATCTTCAAGTAGCCGTCGGTTTCCGACTCCAATATCCCCACGTGAACTCCGCTATCCTTTTTAATGACAGTGAGCAGCGAATAGCCTTCCACCACAACCCTATTAGGTTCCAGTATCGATTCAATAACTAGTTCAGCATCATTGCGATCACCAATCGCGCTCAAGTCTGGACCGAAAGATCGACCTAGATCACCCGCTTTGTGACAAGAAACGCATCCTGCCGCGCTGAAAAGCCCCGGACCGTTTAACGCAACCGCAGTCGGTAATAAGTCATACGCGTCATCGTCATCCGTCTCTTCATCCATTGCACCGAGAACTGGCAGTTTGAATCCGCTCTCGCTCTTGCGATATTCGACCGCGATTGTATTGCCGATTTTCTTTTTGCCGACAAAAAGCGCCGCTTTGACAGTCGTAGTTTCATAAAGATCGCCGGGATGTCCATCCTCAGATTCTGGAGTGGGCTCCGAACCATCGAGAGTGAAATGAATCTTTGCAGGCTTGATTCCAGGCGTCATTTTGACGGTCACATTCTCCAAAAAGACTCCGGGCTTTGGAGACACATCGATCAACTCATTCCCTGACTGTTTCGCGATCCACAAAGCAGCGAGGTTCGAATTAGTCCGATCTCGATCCTCCATCAGGTCCCGCACCTCTTTCTCGTCGAGAGACCCCGATTCAAGCAAGGCAAGCATCGCGGCAAGCCGCGTGCCGGCTCGACGATCCTTTAGCAATTTCCGAAGATCGCCTTCCGTCGCGACGTCATTCAAGGCCTGCCAGATTGCATAGAAAGTAATCCGGTCGTTTTCGCTCGAAGCCCGGGAGGCAAGTTCCGGTATCAGATCGTTTTGGCGAGCTTGCCCGATAGCTTGAACAGCGGCAAAACGCACCCGCGGCTCTGGATCGGATAAAGCGTCGGCGACAAAGCCGGGCAGCGATCCATTCTTGCGATGCTCACGCACTCGGTGACCGGCGATGCGTATAGCTTGGATCTTCGCGTTCAGCGATAGCTTCTGCCCTTCTGTCCCCAACCACTCCTCAATTCTCAAATCAAAAGGCGAAACGCGCCCGAGCGTCCATATCGTCCAGGTCTCAGCGGCCTCGGTCAATCCACCCTGCTTCAACCGCTCGATCAGATCCGCATTCACCCAACTGCCGCGACGAACCAATTCGTCCTGAGCATCTATATTCCAAACGGGAATGGGAGATCCTAAATCTTCAGCGAGTTCCTCGAAAGTCCAATGGGTTAAGGGTTTCTGTCGCTTTGCCGAATTCCATTCTACAGACGGCGCGTCTTCCCAAGATATTCGGTAAATCCGACCTTCATTGGTTTGCTTTCCTCCCTTGAATTCGGCTTTCAACTCCCTGCCCCAGCTCGCAACGTAAATCGATCCATCGGGTCCAACCACTATATCAGTCGGTTTATAGAGCGATGCGACCCTCGGAATCCCATCTTCAGAATCACCTCTGTTTTCATCATCGGATCGAACGCCCGCTCCTCCGAAAATAGCCCGTTCCCAAGTATCTCCCTCAGGTTTCATGAGGGCTCCCTCCCATCGAGGACGATAGACGAAAGTCGATTTCCGCAGCCAATCGTTGCAGAACCACACGCCACGATATTCTTTCGGCATCTGAGGATAATCGTAATAGATCATTCCTGTACCCGAGCCATCATATACGGGTCCGCTAAGAGGAACAGTCGGCAAATGATCCTCGCCGGTCCAATGCGCGCTCCATGAATGTCCCCAACCGAAATGGGCATTGAAGAAAGGCATGTAGATTCGGTCGCCATCGTTTTGGTCGTTATCATTGCCCAGCCAATTGAAACCGCTGTCGAAACCGATATCCCATGGATTACGAAAACCGCGAGATACGATTTCCAGATTCTCGCCCATATCATCGCAACGGAGTATTCCACCTTCACGACCCCAGTCGTCTTCAGGATCTTGATATACCAATTTGTAGTCATCTCGACCATACACCCGAGGCGTTGGAAAATCAGGCGTGCCTTCCGGAGCGGTGACTCCCCAGAGATCGCGAAACGGTTTCGGAGCTACACGCCCTGGCAAAGTCAATCCCTTGGAAGTTCCATGAGACATGTAGAGCTTTCCGTCAGGCGCCCAATTATGTCCGTGATTGGCATGCTCCAGATTACCAAGATCGGTGAAGACCCGCACGTATTCATCCGCCACATCATCCCCGTCCAGATCCCGAACAATCGTGAGATCAGGCGAATTACCCACCCAGAGATCATTGCCGTGCCAGGCCAAGCCTTGAACATTATTGAAACCCGTAGCGAATACCTTAGAAGTATCCGCCATCCCATCTCCGTCGGAGTCGATCATGATCGCGACGCTATCACCCGGCGTATCTGGCTCGGGGTTTCGGTATTGGGGGCCGTACCCGACAAATAGGCGACCTTTGGCATCAAAAGCCATCGCCCCTGGATTCCGGATAAGCGGCTCCATCGCGTAAAGTTCGATCTTAAGCCGTTCCGGAACGGTCGGTAGTTCCGATTTTAGATCCTTCTGCCCAAGTACCGCAGTCGCAAAAATATTGAGCACGAATAACGGAAATAAGATGATTTTCATAATATATGGTAAGTGAAATTATAATACGTAATGCGACTTGTCCAATAAATTAAAATGAACGCTGAGTCATCAGCCAAGCAGTGAGATCGGCGACCTGTTGCGGACTGAGTACTCGTTCGTAATTGGGCATGGGTGATGAATGCGTGCTACTTCGGCTAGCGATAGTAGTCTTGTCGATCGTTACTGGCCTGGAGTCGAGCTGCACCATCTTTAAGAAACGGTCGGTTTCCGACTCCAAGATCCCCGCGTAGGCCGCGCCATCCTCGGTAGCGACCGTAAGCAGTGAATACCCTTCTACGATAATCTTATTCGGATCCAGTATCGAGCGGATAACTGAATCCGCATCGTCGCGATCGCCGATCGAGCTCAAGTCCGGACCGATCGATCGACCTAAATCGCCTGCTTTGTGACAGGAGATACAACCCGCCGCGCTGAACAGTCCAGGACCTTCCGAGATATCCGCGTTCGGCAACAGACGAAGCGCGTCATTAACCCTCGTCCTATCGTCGATCGCTGCGAGTACGGGTAAGCTTAATACGCTTTCGCTCTTTCGATATTCAGCCACGATCGTGTTACCTATTTTCTTATCGCCAACAAAGAGAGCCGCTTTGACTATCGTTGTTTTGTAAATACGCCCGGGGTCGCCGTCTTCTGAATCCGGAGTCGGCTCCGTACCATCGAGCGTAAACCGAATCTTGGCGGGTTTGATCCCTGGCGTCATATTGACATTCACGCTTTCAACAAATACTCCGGGCGCTGGATACAGATCAATTAGCTCATTTCCGGACTGCTTAGCGATCCACATAGCCGCGAGGTCTGAATTCGTTTGATCACTATCCTCCATCATCGCCCGCACCGCTTTTTCGTTCAAGGAACCTCTATGGAACAAAGCCAGCATCGCGCCAAGGCGAGTGCCTCCTCTCCTATCGTTCAACAGTTTCCGAAGTTCGCTTTCAGTGGCTACGCTGTTCAACGCCTGCCAAGTCGCATAGAATGTGATCCGATCCTTTTCTTTAGAAGCTCGCGAGGCGAGCTCCGCAATTAGATCGCCTTGACGGGCTTGCCCAATGGATTGAACCGCTGCGAAACGTACCCGCGGCTCTTGATCGGACAAAGCGTCTACAACATAAGAGGGAAGCGAACCGTTCTTGCGATGCTCGCGCACTCGATGACCGGCTATGCGGATCGCTTGAATCTTCGCATTCAAAGATAACTTCTGCCCCTCCTTCCCCAGCCATTCCTCGATGCTCAAATCAAAGGGCGAAATGCGTCCGAGCGTCCATATCGTCCAAGTTTCCGCTGCCTCGGTCAAGCCTCCCTTACTCAAGCGCTCGATGAGGTCCGCTTTGACTAAGCTGCCACGACGAACCAATTCGTCCTGGGCATTGATATTCCAAACAGGGATGGCAGACCCTAGATCTTGGGCCAGCTCATCGAAATCCCAATGCGTGATTGGTTTCTGCCGTTTTGCGGTATTCCAGCCTACTGACGGAGCATCCATCCAAGAGATGCGGAAAATCCGGCCTTCATTGGTTTGCTCGCCTCCATTGAATTGGGCTTTCAACTCCGTGCCCCACCCTGCGATGTAAATCGATCCATCGGGTCCGATTACCATATCTGTCGGACGATAAAGCGACCCTACTTTTGGAATGCCGTATTCAGGATCGCCCCCATACTCATCAGCTGATCGAGCTCCTCCACCACCGACGATAAACGGCTGCCACTTACCTCCCTCAGGCTTCAAAAGGGCGCCCTCCCAGCGAGGACGATAGACGAAGGTCGTTTTCCGCAGCCAATCGTTAATGAACCACACGCCCCGAAAGGCTTCAGGCATTTGAGGATAATCGTAATAAACCATGCCTGTACCCGAGCCGTCGAATACCGGTCCACTGAGCGGAACGGTCGGTAGATGATCTTCGCCAGTCCAATGGGAACTCCAAGTATGTCCCCAGCCAAAATGAGCGTTAAAGAAAGGCATGTGGATTCGGTCGCCTTCACTCTGATCGTTGTCGTTGCCCAGCCAATTGAAACCACTGTCGAAGCCGATATCCCAAGGATTGCGCAAGCCATAGGTCACGATTTCCAGATTCTCGCCCATATCGTCGCAGCGAAGCACGCCACCCTGGCGACCCCAGTCGTCCTCGGGATCCTGATACACCAATTTGTAATCATCCCGGTGATACACTTGAGGAGCAGGAAAATCGGGAGTACCTTCGGGTGCGGTGACGCCCCACAGATCGCGAAACGCCTTAGGCGCCACTCGTCCAGGAAGAGTCAATCCTTTGGAGGTACCATGTGACATGTACAGCTTCCCGTCGGGAGCCCAATTGTGGCCATGATTGGCATGTTCCAAATTACCAAGATCAGTAAAAACACGAACGTATTCATCCGCCACATCATCCCCGTCCAGATCTCGAACGATTGTCAAATCGGGGGAATTGCCCACCCATAGATCATTGCCGTGCCAGGCCAAACCTTGCACTGAATTGAACCCAGTAGCGAAAACTTTGGAGCTGTCCGCCATTCCATCGCCATCCGAGTCAATCATGATCGCGACGCTGTCTCCGGGAGTGTCCGGCTTTGGATTCCGGTACTGCGGACCATAACCAACAAACAGACGACCTTTGGAATCAAATGCCATCGCGCCAGGATTCCGCAAAAGCGGTTCCATAGCGTACAGTTCGACCTTCAAACCTTCAGGAACCAAAGGTAAATCCGTGCTAGGATCTCCTTGACCAAAACTGGCGATTGCGAAAATCGCAAAAACTGAGGATGAAAAGAAAAGGAACTTAAAATGGGTTGTTTTCACAGATGTCGCGAAGGTGCAGTGGGAAGACCTATAATCTATAGATAGAGCGTAATAAGAACGAACTAGTCGATGGGTGATTCAAAAATTGAGCTGATGGGATTCGTAGACTGAAAACCAAAATGAAAGTTTCCACCTCGCTCTATATAGGATATTGACGCGATCACGATTAAAAAATCAAACAGGGCAGGCAGCACCTAAGCTGCCCACCCCGATTGAGCATTCAACTAGAACGAGCCACTAATGCCTGCCGTTATTTTTCTTCCGTAAAGCTGCGAATTTTCCTGCCGCGTGCGGTATCCGTGATAGAACGCGTTTTTCGCGTTCGTTATATTTAGAATATCCACGAAAAAACTCAGAGTGGGCTTATACCGATAAAGGACACTCAAATCGTACTGTGTGCGAGCCTCTTGATACCGGTTGTTGATCGGGTTGCCATTGTCGTCATCGATATTCTCTCCTTTGTAGCTTAAAGACCCGCGAACCGTCCAATCGTACTTGATAAACGAAAGTCCAAAGTTCCCTGACTTTTCCACAAATCCTTCAACCTCATTTACGACATCTACGCCATTGTAAGTGCCTTTTGTATCCAATAACGTAAAGTTCGCGAAAGTGCCGAACCCATTCAAGAATCCTGGGAGCGAAGTGAACTGCTGCTGGTAGTTAAATTCCCAACCGTTCACATCAGCCCAGCCGCCATTTGTGGAGGTTGAAACCTCGTAGCCTTCGAAATCTCCACCAAATCCGTTATTCGCTCCGGAGCCGATGAAGTAATTATCATTGAATTCGAAGTCCGTGAGTTTTTTGGTGAAGTAACCGACAGAAACCAGCCCAACGCCCTTCATGTAATACTCGGCACTCAAGTCAATGTTGTCCGAATACATGGGCTTTAAGTCCGGATTGTTGATTCTAATAGTTTGATCGATATCGTCGATATCGGTTCCCGGAATCAACCGATCGAAGTTGGGACGCCCAATACTGGTTGAGGCACTCGCTCGTAGTGTAAGTTGATCATTTGCCTCGTACTTAAGATGCAATCCGGGGAAGGTGTCAGAATAGCCTCCACTCGAAGTGGTCGTTTTTGCCCATTCCTCATCAGCTGTATTAGCGGTGCGGTCACGTAAAGGACTGATACCTGACGTCCTGGTATCTTCAAATCGAACTCCATACAAAGCAGAGAATTTGTCCTTCTTAATTTCACTCATCAGATAGACAGAGTAAATATCCTCTTTTGCGGTGCGATCGTTTGCCCGGTCTTGGGCAATTACTCGATCCGGGTCTAAATAAAACAATTCAGGACGTTCGCGACGCTCATCATGGATCGCTAACCAATCAGGCCATAGCGGACGTGCATAACGCCCTTCAACTGGAGCCTCACGCCGTCCATCGTCCGCAAAACGTTGAAGACCGTCATCGCTGACGCCAAATTGATTCGGTCCCGCTATTCCATCAGGTCCAACGTAAACCCAACGTGGGCGGCGGCGATCCTGACGTTTCTCCTGGCTACGGTATCGAACGCCCGCCTTCACGAACATTGGAAGTTCTGTATCCAAATTGCGTTTTACGTTCAATTGGCCGGCAGTCACATCATCCCATGCTTTCAGATCCCTTTCGTCCATGCCATCAACATATGCATTGTCGTAGTTTCCTACATCCGGACCTGAAGTCTGTGTTATACGCGGGAAATAATTATCGTAAGTACTGTCGAGACGATATCCGACTCCTTTTACACGCAGAACAAGATCCTCTCGCTTCTCCGTTCCTTTTGAGGCGGATCTTGCGACATCGTAGTCGATTTCCCAAGGTCCGAAATTATTTTCCCCGCCAACCTGGATCATGCCTGTAGTAACCGTACGCTCGCGAGACTCCATTTCATATTCCATCTCGCCGTTGGTGAATTCGGTAACGGTTTCATCCATGACGGAGTATACTTTTCCATCATCGCTTTCTTTAAAAGGATTTGCCGCATCGAGTGTTTCGTTTCTCAGGAAAACGCGGAGTTTGTGCTGTGTCATGATATCGGTGAAATCATTATACATGGCACTGATAAAAAATTTGCTATTTTCGCCCGTCTTGAATGTCAGCTTTCCGCTTAGACCAATGCGATCCAAGAGGATGTCATCTTCCGAATGTTGGAAATTCCTTAGCGGCTTGCCTCCTTCAATCGTGCCGCCTCCAAAGGTCGTTACCGGCCCCTCATCGAAATAGCTCGCGCGAAAGGCAGTCCGAGGTGAAAAGCTCCGGTTAAAGCTTCCTGTCACGACGAGAGCAATGTTGTCATTCGCGCCGAAAATATCGGAATAAACCATACTTGCTGAAGGATGGGTCCGAACTCGCTTAATCGTTCCGTTGGGTCCTTCTGTATTCGAATTCAGGATAGCTCCTGTCTTTGTCTTGCTGTACAGTTCAACAAAATTATTCGTTCCGAGAGTATAGCTGATTTCTCGCTTCCCCGCTTCAAAACCGTCTTTCGTGATTAGATTAACTTTGCCGCCAATCGAATCCGCGTCCATGTCCGGGGTTGGCGCCTTAATGACTTCAATTGACTTAATCGCGTTACTCGAAACTTTGTCTATTTCGAATGCACGAGAATCGCCACGAGTCGTCGCTCCCGCGAGCAAAGTGCCGTCTACGGAAACTGAATTAAGGTTTGGATTAATGCCGCGAATGGAAATCTTATGAATATCCCCTTCATCGCGGTTCGGCGTCACCCCGGGAAGCTTTATTAGTAGGTTTCCAAGATTGCTTTCTCCAACGTTCCCAAACGCATTAGTTGCAAGTACATTTTTAACGTTCGGCGCATTGCGCTGAGCATTGATGGCCGCGGCCTGATCCTCTCGCACCGTGGACACTTGAAATGAGTCCAACAAATAAACCTGCGACGTCAGACTGACATTCGCTACAGCCGTTGACCCAGGACTTACATTAACCGAAACACTGCTCGCATCGAGACCCGTGTAACTCACAATCACCGTATTGGAACCCGAAGGAACGTTCACCATACGATAACTTCCATCTGCACCTGTTGTCGTTGTTTTAAGGGATCCACCATTCAGCGACGACACTGCAGCTCCCTCCAATGGGAGTCCCGTCGTTTCATTAATTACCTTTCCAGTAATCGTCCCCCTGTCCGATTGAGCAGAGAGTGAAGGGACGGATATCCCTATTGCAAGCGTGAATAAACACGCAAATATGCCCCTAGAAAATACATGTGGGGTAAAGTATATAAATTTTTTAGCAGACATTAGCTTATAGTTTTTTAGTTGTTTTGAGTTGTTTTTTTTATGCTTGAAGGTTCCCGGAAATTTCCGGTCGCAATTTTGAGGAAGCAAATAATTCTATTTACGAAGTGCAGAATAAGTGTGTTTAAAAAAACGTTTTTGGTGCTTTTACGTTTTCGGTTAGGGTTCTAGAAATACTAGAGAGGGAGAGATACAAATCGTAGTTTCGCCAAACGGGGCAGGTTACTCGACGTTAGGCTTATGATTACTCGCTGAAATCGTGTGCTCAATCCCGATAAATGACAGAATCTGCCAATTTATTTGTCTGATTTAACAAATTCCTGGAATTTACTTTCGATCTGCTCTTGAGTTTTCAGACCTTCGAATACGATGATCTTGAAACGGAAATGGATTTTCTCGTTTTCGTGCAATGTCTTCCTCAACCAGAGCACAGGGTTTTTCTGATAGGGGTTTTGTCTGAGAAAATCGCCCTGCCCTAAAGGGTTGCCTGACATCAGCCCGTATGCTCTCACGTGCCAAAACGTAGGATAATTAATACTGTCGGGATGGTTCAACATTGCCGCACCCACAACTTTCTGGTTCCGCACTCCCTGCAGAGCCACCCAACGCGCTCTCTTTCCCCAAATATTCTCAGCTCTTTCGTCGCCGTTAGAACTGAAGTACATTCCTGTTCCTTTGACCGATTCTTCGGGGAGGGGCTTACCTGGCTGAGGATAATTTCCGCCCTCGGCCTCACGCAAGTAGTCCGACCAACGAAACGCAAGCACCCCTTCCTCAATGTCCTCGAAATGAACCACATCCTCGTCAGCAATTAGCTCCACGTCGAAATCGATCTCGTATTCAGAATCATTTTTACCCGCAATGAAGGTCACCGATTTTTTTTCAATGAGAAGGACCTGTCCACTTTCATTAATCCACTCGGCGGTCGTTTTCAAAGTGCCGGAACCCTTTCCGCCTTTCATCGAATCCGTGGATACGTGTTTGATTTGTGGTGACACAGACGTGTTGTTCCAAAATTTGCTCCCATTCACTTGATCCGCCGCGAAGTAAATACCGACGTGGTGAGGTTCGTCGTCACTGCCCCCTTCCAATTCCGTCAAAGGATATCTCCTTGTTAGCTCGATTCCTGATGCGCTGCGTACCGGCACGAAGGATGGCTTGGATCGCTCGTCCCCGAAAACATAGGTAGTTACGATATCACCTCCTATTTTCACATCGATTCGATTTCCAGATGCAACGAAGGCTACATCTCGGGAGCTACTAGATGAGCAGCCGATCAGTATTGAAAACAGCGCAACAACTGCAGCCGTTCCTAAAATATATTTGCGAGACTTCTTCATTTGGCAAAATTCCTAAATCGCTTTTCGATCTGATTCTGAGTGCGAGTGCCGTCAAAAAGGATCACCTTGAACCGAAAATGAGAACGCTCGCCCTTTTTCAATGTATGATTCAGGTAGACAGGATCGTTTTTCTCAAAGTCATCCTGTCTCTGAAAATCGCCCTGAGCCAAAGGATTCGCCGAAAATAATCCATAGTCGCGAGCGTGCCAGTAAGTCGGATAGTTGAAGCTAGCTGGATGATTGAGAATGGCCACTCCAACAACTTCACCCTCACGAACCCCTTGGATCGCTACCCAACGCGCGCGTTTCCCCCACACGCCATCAGCCGTCTCATCTCCATTGGAACTGAAATACCGTCCCGTCCCTGCGATCGACTCCTTCGGGAGAGGGTGACCGGGCCGAACACCCTCTCCCTCGTCCGGTTCGCGCAGCCAATCCGTATACCGAATCGCGAACATTCCTTCTTCAATATCCTCGAAAACGACCTGATCAACCAGCGCGGTGAGATCGATACTAAAATCGATCGCATACTCGCCTTCGTGCTCGCCCGCAGAAAAGGTCATTACTCTTCGCTCTTCCAGAAGCGCAACCTTTGACGCGTCAATCCACTGGCTTCGCGTTGCAAGCGAACCGCTACCATCGCCATTTGATACATTATCAGTCGCGATGTGTTTTATCTGAAAAGCGACATCCGTGTTATTCCAGAAATTGACGCCATTCACTTTATCCACCGCAAAGAAAATCCCCATGTGGTGCAAGTGGTCCTCGCTACCTCCCGGAATCGCGGTCAAAGGATAACGTCGAGTCAATTCCGTCCCCTTGGGAGAGCGGACAGGAACAAGAAAAGGTTTCGAAAGTTCATCCCCGTAAACGTAGCTTGTGAAGGGAACACCCCCAATCGTCACATCGATTTTGTTGTCAGACGAGATGAATGCGACCTCTCGAGACGTTTCGGCTGAGGTCTCAATTTGTATTGATAATGTTGCTACAAATGCAGCTACACCCATAATGCTTTGGCACCATTTCATCATTGGGCAAACTCCTTGAAGCGCATTTCGACCTGCTCCTGTGTTCGGATTCCTTCGAATACAATTACTTTAAAGCGGAAATGCGAGCTCTCTCCTTTTCTCAACTTCAAACGTAAATAGAGCGGATCGTTCTTCTTAAAATCATCTTGTCTCTGAAAGTCACCTTGTCCCAAGGGATTCGCCGTGAACAACCCATAGTCTCGAGCATGCCAGTAAGTAGGGTAGTTGAGGCTCTCAGGGTGATTAAGAATCGCCACTCCTACCACCTTTCCATGTCGGATGCCTTGAATGGCCACCCAGCTCGCTCGTTTCCCCCACACGCCATCGGCAGTCTCATCGCCATTGGAACTGAAATACCTTCCGGTTCCTGCGATTGACTCTTCCGGTAATTTCTTTCCAGGTCGAACGCCCTGCCCGTCTTCTGGTTCGCGAAGCCAATCGGTTAACCGTATCGCGAACATTCCCTCCTCGGTATCTTCAAACACGACTTGATCGACCAGGGCAGTAAGATCGATGCTGAAATCGATCGCGTACTCCCCTTCATGCTTCCCGACAATAAACGTCATTTCTCTTTTCTCCTCGAGAAGGGCCAGATCGGACTCATCAATCCATTGACTTCGGGTTAGCATCGAACCACTGCCATCGCGTCCTGATTCAGTACGCGACTCAAGATGCTTAATCCGATAGGCTACTCCTTGGTTGTTCCAGAATTGAACGCCATTTACATAGTCCACCGCAAAGAAAAGACCCGTGTGGTGGAAGTGGTCATAGCTACCTCCCGGAATTTCTGTCAGCGGATACCGCCGCGTCATCACAATTCCAGAAGGAGATCGTACAGGCGCAAAACCCGGCTTAGAAAGCCCATCTCCAAAAAGGTAGCTCGTAAAAGGAGATCCATCTATCGTTATATCGATCGAATTCGATGTCTCGACGAAGTTGATTGCCGGCGCCGCTTGTACATCAGCAAACCCTATCATGAATACTATTACATTAAATATAAATTTCATTATCTGTCCTTGTTTACACCTTACAAAGAAATGCTATTCGCCACGAATCACACTCAGGTAATCCTGATACATCGCGTCGCGGTCGATATTCGCTTCGCTGTCTCCTGAATAGATCGCCAGACCGAATCCCAGAGCGAGCTTTTCGCCTTTCTTAACCAAAAGGTTGCTCTCCGTGCCTCCGCCCACTTTCTCGCGGCCGAAGGGATTCGCCGCGATCAATCCATAGTCTCGCGAGTGAAACCAACTCGGGCGGAAATTCAAAGGATCCGTCATCACGTTTATGCCGATGAACTTGCCATCTAAAACGCCGCTGTAATCGCACCAAGGCGTAGATCTTCCATAAGTCCCTTCCTCACCCTTGCGTCCCTCCGCATTTACAATCTGGCCGTTGTAGCGTTCCTCAATCATGGTCTGCACCCGGATGCCGAGCCCATACTCCTGATCATCGCCAAACACAATATCGCTCGCATCCGAAAAAATCTCGGTCTCGGAAATCAATAGCGTGTAATCACCGCGGGCGACAATTGTATATTTTGTAATTTCTTGGGCAATACGGCGCCCGCTCGAGTCTTCCGAATCAAGAAAGAAATTGCTCACCGTGAAAGAGCCTTTTCCAGCTCCTCCCTCTGGTTTTCCGAGATAGCGCTCGTGCTCTACCCGTTTTTTCAAGCGCCAATAATCGTTTCCATTGATACCCGCATACGTCATCCAAATACCAGGATGGTAGGTATCGTGGTCCATTGAGTCCTTACCTTCGATCGGTGGATGATTTCGAGTTACCTGAATTCCCGAAGGTGTCTTAACATTCGCAAAATAGGGTCTTGGGATTCTCTTGGTGGGCGTGAAATACGACGCGAAAGACTTTCCCCCTATCGTAATCTCCAGTCCTGTCGGTTGAAGCTTGAATGCAATTTCCGGTCCGTCCTCTGCATGAGATTGGGCCAATCCAGTAAGCGCAAACAAAAGCGGTAGCACGAAGATTATTGAAATGAGTTTCATAATGATTTTCTATTTAACACTTATAAGCACACAGACCTTACTTAGCGCTTTTTGCTAAAAAGTTTTATTTGATGACTATTCTTAAAGGGTAAAGGGGGTAAAGATATGGGAAACGAACAATGAAAAAGCACGGCAAGATGCTTCCGTGCAACTGCCTTAGATAGGAGAATCTAGCAATTTACTTGTCTTATTTAACGTAAGCGTGCAACTTGAACGTTGTCGCCTCGTATCATCAATTAAACTACACGGCAAGATAACCTCCGGGACTAATCGAGGTGGCGCGCAGGCGACACACTGGGAGATTGAGTGACGCGTGGGTGGAGGCAGAAGGGTGCGCAATTAACGGCGAGCACCGAGATCCTTCACTGCGCGTGATCCAACTTACCCCGCGCACCCACAAGCTCAAAGAGGTGCACGAAATCGACATAGACACGTTCGAAACGATCGGGCCCCGGCGCTGATGCCCGCGTAGTAGACTTTGCGGTGTGGTCCCGGGCCTTAAATACGGCGGGCAGTGTCGGCCCCGATGGCGAAGCGGCGGCAACAGGCTTGGAGATGGCACTTGGCGGTGGCTTTGCGACGACGATACCGAGCCCAGTCGACGCGCGAGGCCAACCATTTAATGGTGGTGGAGTCGACCACGTGGATGGTGCGCTTGAAACGACGCATCAGCCTGCGGCCCGTTCCTCCATATCCGAAGCACAGTTGCAGGTTTTGTAGGTGCCCCAAGCACGCACAGGAACAACTTTTCGGCCATGACCGCATCGCGATGTTTGCCCGCATAGGTCTGCCCGTTGCGGTTCAGCGCGGTTGCCCCAACAATCCGAACCAGCCAGCCATGGTGACGCAGCGTATCGCACACATCATTGAGTCCGATTGCGTGGGTGAGCTCGGCGCAGCGTATCGCCACCGCCTGGCTCCATG
>Ga0222654_1000721_pt1 | contig 17898 bp, 17 predicted proteins | sample AntAcemetagen421_FD_179805 | JGI IMG/M metagenome (GOLD analysis project Ga0222654, IMG submission 179805) | Saline water microbial communities from Ace Lake, Antarctica - #421 | ecosystem: Environmental > Aquatic > Non-marine Saline and Alkaline > Saline | place: Antarctica: Ace Lake...
GGGGGAAGGTGAGGGCGGTGGGAGCGGAGAGAGGGCGGCGAGGGGGCGGAGGGGGGCGGCAGGGCTAAAAAATGATTGGGCGTGGCGATTGCTTATGAGGGGGAGATGCGTCATCTCGATGCAAATGATCGTTTCTTCGCTGACGACTAATCCGTTTTTTCTGCCGGTCTGGTTTGAACTGGGCGCAGTGGGGTTGTTGTCGATGTCGGCGGCAATCGTGGCGATTAAACGGGGTTACGACGTGGTGGGTTTGGTGGCGCTGGCGCTGATCACGGGCATGGGCGGTAGTTTGATCCGTGATGGTATTTTCATCCAAACGGGACCGCCCGCGGCGATGACGGATCCGCGTTATATTCAGATCGCGCTTTTGGGGGCGATGGTGGGGGCGTTACTGGGGGAGCGGGTGCACTACTTCCGGCGGATTATTGCGGGCGTGGACGCGCTCGCGCTGGGCGCTTATGCGGCGTTTGGCGTGCAGAAATCGCTGGGTGCGGGAATGTCGGTGCCGGCGGCGATTTTGGTGGGGGTGATCAATGCAGCGGGCGGCGGTTTGTTGCGTGATGTGATCACAAATGAAGAGCCGTTGGTGTTTCGCCCGGGGCAGTTTTATGTGTTGGTCGCACTGTCGGCAGCGACGCTGTTTGTGGTGCTGACGGTGGAGGTGGGATTGGCCCCGATGTCCTCGGCGTGGATTGTAATCGCGGCGACGTTTGTGTTTCGCATGTTGACCATTTTGTTCAATTGGAAGACGGCGCCGATGGCGCCGCCGACAAGCGCACCGCCGTCGATCTAGGATGGGTTTCGCAAATACCCCGACGGTCTGGCTCGAGCCAGCGGGAGAGAAAGAAATCCAGCTGGCCCGTCTCCGACTCGGTTGTCTGAGCCGAGCGGGGTTGCTCCCTCGCGATCCGTCGGACTACGGCCGAAGACGTTCTAGGGTATAAACCCTGCGGGATACAGTTTGCGTTGAGGTGATATTAGTGGCGGAGTGGGGTCTCGGTCCCGCGTTGATCTTTTTTACCCCTCCTTGCCGCTATGAATGATCTCTTACTCACGAATTTGGAATCGGTGCCTGGTCGCCATATTGCGGAGCATTACGGGCTGGTTTCGGGTAACACGGTTCGGGCTAAAAACGTGGGGCGCGATATCGCGGCGAGTTTTAAGAATTTGGTGGGGGGAGAGCTGAAAGGTTACACGGAATTGCTCACCGAAGCCCGGCAACAAGCGACGGCTCGCATGATCGAGCAGGCGCGCGCGTTGGGCGCGAACGCGGTGCTCAATGTGCGATTCTCGACCTCGTCGGTGGCGCAGGGAGCGGCCGAACTTTATGTTTACGGGTCCGCGGTGCGAGTGGAGTAATGCAGAGGAACCAGTCACACGATGGATCCGTCACAGTCCCAGAATTCGGAGCTGATTTTCATGCTCATTTTTTACGCCCTGCCGGTGGTGGGGTTAGTGGTGTTTGGCTTGATCGGGGTAGTGGCGGAGCGCCGGCATTTTGCGTCGATCCGATTGCGGGAGCAGACGGGGCCGCGCATTCCGATGGTGACGGTGCGCAAGTGTGATCCGAATCGGGCGGTGGCAGAATCACGATTGGTGACGGGGTCGGTTGTGGTTTCGCTCGACTACTTCAAACGATTTTTGGCGGGATTGCGGAATCTATTCGGCGGACGGGTGCGGTCTTACGAATCGTTGATGGATCGGGCGCGGCGCGAGGCGACGTTACGACTTCAGGCGGAGTGCGTGGGCGCGGATATGGTGCTGAACTTCCGGATCGAGACTTCGGCTCTCGCCAACACGCGAGGTAAAAAGGGGGCGGGGGGAGTGGAGGTTTTGGCCTACGGCACGATGGTGCGTTATGTGCCGATGGATGCGATGCCACCGCCATTGGGGTGAGGGGGGAGAGGCTGCCGCGCGATGAAATTTGTGCAGAAGGATTTGGGCGACGCGGCGGAGGCGAGCTCGGGTGGCGGTGAGAGAGGATTGGCTCGCGAGATTTTAACCCTAGGGGGCGCGCTGGTGGCGCTGGTGGGCGTGGGGTATTTCGGGGTGGGGTTTCTGGTCGAGTGGAGTTTGCCGTGGGTTTCAGTGGAGCGAGAGCAGCGGTGGTTTGCGGACTTTCCGGTGGAAGGAATGGCGGTGGTGCTCACGGATGATCGACATATCCAATGGGAACGGGCGCGGGTGGTTTTGGCGGAGCTGCAAAAAAGTAATGAAGTGCCCGCGATTGAATTTAAAATCGTGCTGCTGCCGGATGCAGAGCCGAACGCGTTTGCGTTGCCGGGCGGCACGATCGCGGTGACGTATGGGCTGATGGATGTGGTGGGGGCGGACGAAATCGCGTTGGGTTTCGTCCTCGCTCACGAGCTGGGCCATTTTATCCAACGAGATCATTTGCGCGGGTTGGGTCGGAGTATCGGGCGCGGGGTGGTTTGGACGCTGGTTTTTGGAGGAAATGGCGGGATTGATTTACTGTCGGATCGAGCCACGCGGTTACTGGACTTGGGCTATTCGCGGGACCAGGAAGTGGGGGCGGATCGCTGGGGCGCGCGTTTGGTGATGGCGGCCTACGGATCGCTAGATGGAGGCGATCGGTTGTTTCGCTGGTTGGCGATGAATGAGGAAGCTGGCGCTGGCTTGACGTTACTTTCCTCGCACCCCGCTCCAGCTGATCGCGTGACCATGCTTCGGGCAGAAGCGACCAAATACGCAGCTGAAGCGGGGGTTAATTGAGGAAGGTTAAGGTTGGGAGGGGTTAGCCTCGGGGTGGAGGCGTGAACAGATGGCCGGCGGGTTGCGGCGGGGGAAGGTTGCGATGCTGATGTCGCTCAGAGGCGACGAATTCGGGTGCGATGGCGCGTTCGGCCCGGCGATCCCAGAGACGCTAGAGGTTGCGGATGAAGGTCATGAATAGATAAGAAACAGGTGATTAACATTAGGTCGGTTTGGTGGGGTGGCGGGGCTTCGACTCGAGGATGAGTCTAGGCGAGGAGGGCGTTCCAAAGGTCGAGCACTTCGAAATCGGCCCGGAGTTTATCTTCACCGGCGACTCGGAGTTGGCGGGCCCGTTCACGAGAAACGCCGAGTTCCCAACCGATGGTGTCGAGGGTGACGTCATCGATATGGTAGCGACGCACGGCGTGAGCCTGCTTGGCGGGGATGCGCGCGAGGGCGTCGAGAAGTTGACTCAAGATATCGCCTTGTTCGGCTTGATCGACGGGAGAGGGCGCCATGGGGTCGGCGTAGTTCTCATCGAGGATCGGAGCGCCGACCTCTTCGGCGGCAATATCGACTTGAGCAGCCAATACTTCGCGGCCGGAGAAGCCGAGGTGGGCGGCGATTTCGGCGGGCGACGGTGAGCGCCCAAGCAAGTAGGTCAACGCGTGCTCGGCTTGAGAGACCGCGCGGACTCGCTCCCGACGCCGGCGGGCGAGGGGGTCGAGGCGACGCAGCTCATCGAGCATGGCGCCACGAACGCGGACGAAGCAGAAGGCACGGGCTTCCTCGAGCGATCCTTCGAAGCGCCGCGTCGAATTAACGAGGGCTTCGCGGCCGGCCGAGAGGAGGTCATCTCGGTCGACGTGAGTCGGTAGGCGGGGAGCTAGACCAGCGAGCGCGCGGTCGACCAGATCGAGTAAGGCGACCGGATCAGTTGGGCTGGAAGGAAAAGGACAGAGGGTATTTGGTGTTATCATGGCGAAACGCCCGCCGCGAGGAGTTCACGAGTTCCAATGGGGGGGAAGTCTCGTCCGGAGGTGGGTTTCGCGGGCAAAAAAAATCCCACTTCCGGTGAGGAAGCGGGCGGCGTGACGGCGAGTTTTAAGAAAAGCTCAGGGTCAAGTTACACCACTTCCCGGGTTGTTGCGGTCGTATCCGGTGACATTGCCGGTGCGACGAAGCCGACGGCGGTCATGACGGATGGAGTCGGCAGACATGACGGATTTAAACGCCATTGCCGGACACATGATGGCCGCTTGCGTTGAACGCATGGTATTTAAAGCGGCTGGGATCATCGTCATGGAGCGGGGGTTAATATCAGGAGGGGGAGGAGAACTTGTTTCAAAAAGGGACTACGGACGTGGATTGAAAGGGATCAAGGGGACGGCGTAACTTTTTTGAGAAAAGTGATAAAAAGTAGGGGGCGTAGTGGTAGTAACCCTACTTTTTCGTGGATACGGCGGTGAGTTGAGGCGTGAGGTCAGGGCAAGTGTTGCCGTCGAACCAAGTGCCTTCCACGTAAGTGGTGGTAGGAATTTCGGGGATGCCGTATTTGTTGTAATGGAGTTGGCCGGCGAGGATTTCGATCGCGAGTTGGCCGACGGTCTCGTGGTTCTGGCGCACGCCAGCGGTGGCCCCATCGCAGTCCTCCAGGAATACGTCAATGAAGGCGACGTCCTCGGGGATCTTGAGTTTCATCGCCGCAATGGCGGGTTCGAGGAAAGAGCGTTTACTGATGATGACGTCGGGTTTGTGCTGCTTATACCACTGGGCGAAGTTCTTAGGCTCGACCTGCACTTGGTCGCGAGTTTCAGCCATCCAGGTCGAGACGGGCTCGTAGTCGGGGAATAAATACAGGGGCACCTGATCTTTGGGGGCTTGGAGGGATTGCTCAGCGAGAAATCCGGCGGTCCAGAGACGATCGACGCTGTGATCCCAGCCACGGTCCATGGCGAAGCCGATGCGTTTATAACCGAGTTTACGAGCATGCCGTATGGCGAGGCGCACGATGCTGCACTGGTCGTTGGTAACGTTGTGCAGTTCGGGTTCGTGGGGGAAGTAGTCGATCTTGATGGCACTGAAGGCTGACCAGTCAAAATGTAGCGCGACGTCGGTTTCGCGGCGATGAGAGGCGATGATGAGACCGGTGATGCCGCGGGTTTGCAGGATTTTGCTCATGCGGGTGTGAGTGAGTCCGGGCTCGCTCATCCAAAAATGTTCGAGCGTGAAGCCGAGTTCCTCAGCCTTAGCTTTGGCCCCGGCGAAGAATTCGGGGTGAGCCGTGACCCGCTCCCAGCCGAGACGGGTGCTCCAGTTGGTGAGGTAGGCGAGGGTGGGCGGATTGCGCCGGGTCATCACTTTGCCGCGGTAGGCCACGAGGGCTTGAAGCACGGGATCGGGCCGGTAACCGAGTTCCTGAGCGATCTTCTTGATACGGGAACGCGTGCGCTCGGGTAGGCGCGGGTGGTTGCGCAAAGCGAGTGAAACAGTGGTGACGTGGACATCGGCCTGTTTGGCAATGTCTGAGAGGGTAACGCGGCGGGGTGCAGGCATGAGGTTCCGGGAGGGGGTTGACGAGCAGCTACGTGGTTACACACACTCTCAACCCCTTATTTAGTCAAATGTTAGTCTAGTCGGGTCGTTGCGAGGATCGTCCTCGCAACGGTTCATCACTTCTCCCCCTTGAGGTACTCCCTAGACCCTCCGACTCCTTAGCCATGAAAACAAACCATTTTGCGGGCATTCCCGCGATACCCTACGAAGGCCCCGGCACGGATAACCCGTTGGCCTTCCGCCACTACAACTCAGCCGAAGTGATCGAGGGTAAGACGATGAAGGAGCACATGCGCTTTGGCATCGCTTACTGGCATTCTTTCCGCGGCACGGGCGCCGATCCGTTTGGCCCCGGCACCATCATCCGCCCTTGGGAAAAAGGTAAGGACGAGATTTCCGTGGCGAAGACGCGCATGGACGCGGCCTTTGAGTTTTTCCAAAAGATCGACGCGCCTTACTGGTGCTGGCACGACCGCGACATCGCTCCCGAGGGCAAGACCCTCAAGCAGTCGCACCAGAACCTCGATGCGATCGTTAAACACGCCAAGGCTCACCAAAAAGAGACCGGCATCAAATTACTCTGGGGCACGGCGAACCTCTTCTCTAACCCCCGCTACATGTGCGGTGGCGCCACCAATCCCGACGCCCACGTCTTTGCCTACGCTGCGGCGCAGGTGAAGAAGGCCATGGAAGCCACCGTCGATCTCGGGGGAGAGAACTACGTGTTCTGGGGCGGTCGCGAAGGTTATGAGACTTTGCTTAACACCGACATGAAGCGGGAACAAGACCACCTCGCGCGCTTCCTGCATATGGCGGTCGATTACGCCAAGGAGATCGGCTTCAAAGGACAGTTCCTGATCGAGCCCAAGCCGAGGGAACCCACCAAACACCAATACGATTTCGACGTCGCATCCGGGGTCGCGTTCCTGCGCACCTACAAACTCGACCAGCACTTTAAGTTCAACATCGAGACCAATCACGCGACCCTGGCCGGCCACACCTTCAATCATGAGATCGAAGTGGCTGCCGCGCATAAGATGCTCGGCTCGATCGATGCTAACTCCGGCGATATGCTCCTCGGCTGGGACACCGACCAGTTTAACACCGACGTAAAAGAGCTCACTCTGGCCATGGTTTCGATCCTGCGGGCCGGTGGACTCGGTCGCGGTGGGTTCAACTTCGACGCCAAGCTCCGCCGGCCCTCGACCGATCCGAAGGATCTGTTCTACGCCCACATCGGCGGTATGGACGCCTACGCGCTCGCCTTCAAGCTCGCCCGCAAGGTGCTGGCCGACGGTAAGTTCGCCGATCACGTGAAGAATCGCTACAGTAGCTTCGACACCGGCTTCGGTAAAGACGTGGAGAAGAAGAAGCTCGGGTTCAAAGACCTCGAGAAAATCGCCTTCAAACTAGGCGAACCGAAACTCATTTCGGGTCACCAAGAGTATCTCGAGAACTTGCTTAACACTTACCTGCACGGCTGAACGCCGCGGGTTTTTTCCAAGGGCGTCCGGTAGGTCGGATGCTCTTTTCCACTCTTTCGGATGTCGGGCGTAAAGCCCGACCCACGTTTTCACTTCAAAATAGGTCGCGCGTAAAGCCGGGCTCATGTTTTCACTCTTTCGGATGTCGGGCGTAAAGTCCGACCCACGTTTTCACTTCAAAATAGGTCGGGCATGGAGCCCGGCTCACAAAGTTCCATTCTGGCGTAAGGCCGGGCTCATGTTTCCACTCTTTCGGATGTCGGGCGTAAAGCCCGACCCACGTTTTCACTTCAAAATAGGTCGGGCATGGAGCCCGGCTCACAAAGTTCCATTCTGGCGTAAAGCCCGGCTCATGTTTTCACTCTTTCGGATGTCGGGCGTAAAGCCCGACCCACGTTTTTACTTCAAAATAGGTCGGGCTTAGAGCCCGGCTCACAAAGTTCCATTCGGGCGTAAAGCCCGAGCCACATCGATTAAGCGTTGTGGGCAGTTCGATTCCGTTGAATTTCTACCCCTTGCCCCATGAGTGACCCCACCAATGTAAAACTCTCCTTCCGGGAGAAAGCTGGTTATAGTTTCGGCGATGCTTCGGCGAACTTCGTGTTTCAGATGTTCATCTTTTTCCCGACGGCGTTCTACGTGGACTCGATTGGGATCAGCGCGGCGGCGATGGGCGCAATGTTACTTTGGGTGCGATTGAGTGACGCGATCACGGATCCGATCATGGGAGTGATTGCGGATCGCACGACGCACCGGTGGGGTAAGTTCCGCCCGTGGTTGTTGTGGTCGGCGATTCCTTTTGCGCTGATGTTTTGGGCGGCATTTTCGGTGCCGAGTGGGTTCAGTGATTCGTCCAAGCTCTGGTATGTGATTATCACCTACACCGTGCTGATGATGGCGTATACGGTGAACAATGTGCCCTATGCCTCGCTTAACGGGGTCATGACCAGTAACAGCAGCGAACGCACGGCGCTCTCCTCGTATCGTTTCGTGGCGGCGATGACTGCGACCTTCATCGTGCAGGGGTTTACGCTACCGTTGGTCACGAAATTTGGAAATGGTAGTGTCACTGATCCAAAAGGATGGTCGGTCACGGTGGGGATTTACGCGCTGATTTCGGTGGGGTGCTTTGTGGTCACATTTTTCTCGGTCAAGGAGCGGGTGCAGCCACCGGCGGGACAAAAGGCGGACATCAAAAAGGACTTTAAGGATGTGCTGAGCAACCGTCCGTGGATGGCGATGTTTGGGATGACGTTGTTTGTCTTCATCACTCTGGCGCTGCGTGGCAACGCGAACTACGTCTTTGTTACGCGTTACCTGAGTTCCGATGCTCTGCTTAAATTTGTGGAGGGGTTGGGTCTGACGGCGACGGCGGCGGATCTCCTGAATCCCTCGTTCGGACTGCGAGCGCTCGATCTTTTCGGCATGGTGGTGAAGCCCGGAGGAAGTCCGTCGGTGGTGGGATTCAGCGTGTTAAGCATGATCGGCACCTTTGTGACGATTGTGGGGGTTTTAAGTGCGAAGCCGTTGGCCGATCGGTTTGGTAAGAAGGTAGTGTTCACCGTCGGGTTGGCGTTAGCGGCGTTGTTCCAATCGCTGCATTATTTCATCGCGCCAGAAAATGTGAACCTAATGGTGACCCTCACGATTCTGACGAGCCTCAGTTATGGCCCGACGATTCCGCTGCTTTGGGCGATGATTGCGGACACCGCCGATTACAGTGAATGGAAGAATCATCGGCGCTCCACGGGTTTTGTTTTTTCCGGGGTGGTATTTGCGTTGAAAGCGGGACTCGGTTTTGGGGGCGCGATCGCGGGGGGATTACTTTCGATGTATGGTTATACGGCGGAGACAGCCAATGATCCGGCGGTGTTGGATGGGGTTCGCACGATGGTGAGTCTCCATTCGGGCGGATGTTTTTTCATCGGCGTCATCTTTATGCTGATTTATCCGATCACGAAAGACGTCGCGATTAAGATGAGCGACGAACTGGCGGCTCGACGTGCGGCGGCGGGTTAGTTTGCTCACGACGATGAAACGTCTGCTGCTGGTTTTACTTCTCGGAACACTCGTAGCAGGTGAGCTGGTGGCCGAAGACGGCTACCGGCTCTGGTTGCGCTATGATCGCTTTCTGTGGAAGAAAGTGCGCGAGTCGTTCAGTGACGATTTGAAGACGATCGTTTTGCAGACACCGAAGGGCACCGAGTCTGAGATTCTGGCGGCGGCGGAGGATGAGTTGATTCGAGGCATGGCCGGGATGATCGACCACAAGCCGCGGGTTTACGTCGTGGCAGGTGATGCGATGCCAGAGCTGAAGGGGGATGGCTTTGCGGTGAAGCAGGTGACGGTGGATGGGCGCGCGGGGGTAAGGATTGCAGCGAATTCCGAAGCGGGGGTTTTGTATGGAGCGTTTGATCTGCTCCGCCGACTGCAGTTGCGTGAATCGATGGAGGATTTGGACTACTCGTCGACGCCAAAGATCGCGCGACGGGTGTTGAATCATTGGGATGACTTGAATGGGTTTGTTGAACGGGGTTACGCGGGTTTCTCGTTGTGGGAGTGGTCGTATCTGCCGGAGATACGGAGTCCGCGCTATGAGGACTACGGGCGGGCGTTGGCCTCGCTGGGTATCAATGGCTCGGTGATTACGAGCGTGAATGCCAATGCGTTGGTGCTGACGCCGGGGTTTTTGGAAAAGGTGGCCGCACTGGCGGATGAGTTTCGCCCGTGGGGTGTGCGAGTTTACCTGACGGCGCGGTTTAGTGCGCCCATCGAAATCGGCGGGCTCGATACGGCTGATCCCCTCGACCCGGCGGTGCGGGCCTGGTGGGACGCGAAGGTGGATGAGATTTACGACTACGTGCCGGATTTTGGTGGCTTTGTGGTGAAAGCAAATTCCGAAGGGCAACCGGGACCGCACGAATACGGTCGTGATCATGCGCAAGGGGCGAACCTATTGGCGGCTCCACTGGCTAAGGATGGTCGCGATGGTATCGTGATGTGGCGGGCGTTCGTCTATGCGTTTGAGAACGACACCGATCGGGTGAAACAGGCTTACAACCAATTCGTGCCTTTGGACGGTGAGTTTGCGGACAACGTGTTGGTGCAGATCAAAAATGGGCCGCTCGATTTCATGCCACGCGAGCCGTTTAGTCCGTTGTTTGGGGCGATGCCAGAGACGCGGTTGATGTTGGAATTACAGATCACGCAGGAGTATCTCGGCGCGTCGAAGCAACTGGCCTATCTGGCGCCACTCTTTGAGGAAGCGTTGGATCAAGACACGTTTGCTCAAGGCAAAGGCTCAACGGTGGCGAAGGTCACGGATGGTTCGCTCAAAGGTCACGAGTTGTCGGTAATCGCGGGAGTGGCTAATACCGGAACGGATCGCAACTGGACGGGGCATCCACTGGCGCAGTCGAACTGGTATGCGTTTGGGCGGCTGGCGTGGGATCACTCGCTCAGCTCGGAGGAAATCGCAGACGAGTGGGTGAAGCTGACGTTTGCCACCAAAGAACCTTCAGAAGAAGAAACGGCGGCGCATGCCGATATCGTCGATATCCTGATGGGCTCTCGCGAGACGGTGGTGAATTACTCGATGCCCTTGGGGCTGCACCATATTATGGAGCGCGGTCACCACTACGGGCCGGGGCCTTGGGTGGAAGGAGGTCGGCCGGACTGGACTTCACCGTATTATCATCAGGCCGATGAAGTCGGTCTGGGTGCGGACCGCGTGGCGAGTGGATCGAACGCGATTGAGCAATATGCGCCGGAATTACAGGTGCGTTGGGGGAATTTGGATACGGTGCCGGAAGAGTTTTTGCTGTGGTTTCACCACGCGCCTTGGGATCATGCGATGGAGTCAGGTCGGCCGCTGTGGGACGAGCTTGCGCTACGTTATCAACAAGGAGTGGACGAGGTCCGCACGATGATTTCGCGATGGGATGAACTGAAGGAGACGATCGATGACGAGCGTTGGGCGGCGACGCGGGAGCGTTTAGTCGTGCAGGAAAAGGATGCGGTCGAATGGCGGGATGCGTGTTTGTTATATTTCCAGCAATTTTCGAAGCGACCGTTGCCGGAAGGCGTCGAGCCGCCAGCGTATGATTTACAGCATTACATCGAGGTGAATCGACGCTACTTTCCGGGACATCCGGGGGAGTCCTGACTGGCGCAGGTTTTTTTGATTTGGACAAACCACGAAACACACGAACTACAAGAAAGCGTTGGGAAGACTCGACGAGGCAGCGCTGTTTCTTAACCCATCTAATGGGCCGGTGGCAGCTGGCGGTGGGGCATTCTCACCGTTGCTAAAGCATCGGCATAATGCCCTGACCTCATCGGGATACCCCAGGACCTAGGGTTGCTCCGGTTTGGCCGGACACGGGGATTTAGATTACGCAAGGTAGGGAGCCATTGGCTTTTTGCTGATAACGGCAATTCCTGACTCCACCCGGTTTCGTATTCCCGCCGGGAGGCCGCAGGCTCATCAGGTCGGGTAGGATATCTGGAAATGAAAGCCTGGCTTGATACGAGTCAGGATCGTGCTTCTGAAGAATATGAAATAATTGGATGGTTTCGTTCCGCCAGCGAACCGCATCGGGAGAGTCGAGTGCTGCGGATCGAATCAGGCGCTTTCCTTCGGGGTTACGAGGGTGAATACAGCCATCATCTGTCACGTAAACCAAATCGCCATAGGCATGGCGGCATGGATCAGGCATTTCTTGGGTGGACTTTGCACTGTTACAGGAGACGCAGGCGTAAACGAGGTTAGTGTATTCGAGCTCAAGCTCCGGTGCCTTTGCGCGAGGGATGAGGTGTTCGACCACCCATTGTGCGCGTTTGCGTTCCCAGATTTCGCGACGTAAGCAATAGACGCAGATAAAGTCGAATTCGTCGCGTAGCCAATCGCGGTAATACTCCCATTTCCGATAGCCAGCCGGTCCGTGTTTTCGAATGTGCGGGCGGGTTGCGTAGCAAAAAGGAATGGGACGCGACTTATTCATCCCATTTACCCTCTTGCTTGAGGCGTGCGATCTCCTGGTCGAGTTCGGCCCGTGGATAGGGAGCAACCAATTGGCGTCTTAGAGATGCGAGGTTTTGCAGGTGCTCAAGCTCGTTAAGTTCGGATGCTGCGATAGCGCCTTCGTATTCTTTTTCGATCAAGATCGAGCGGCGCTTGTTGTGTTCACGCCAGTTGGCTGTAATTGCGAGCAGTGCATCCAGCGTGTTAATGCCATTGAACTCTAAGGGGAAATATTTGGTTTGGCCGAACGGCACACGACCACGCGCGTGACCCGAGAAGTAATCGAGTAAGTGGCGCTCAAGAGCAGGCGGCAGTTGATAAAGACGAAGCACGGCCGCATCGATGCGCCAGTGTAGATAACGTAGTGTGTCCTCATCCGTCGCGACAAGTGTTGCACCGGCGTCGCTCAAAAGCCCCGGTAATTCGGGGGCGTTTTCTACAGAGGCCGAACGGCGCGATCGTGTTCTGGTGCGAGGAGAAACAGCCGGGGATGCATTCGCAGCAGCACGGTATTCATGAACAGCGGTTTCGATTTCCCGGAGCTGGATATCTGAGGGTGTCGGCAGGGGTAGTTCACGCATGGTGCCTGCCAATATATCACGTTTGCTCGTGAACGATTTGCTGAACGCGTTGGCCACGGGGGAATTCAAGACCGCCCAAAGGAACTCCAAACTGTAACGTGCTTCCAGTGGTCGAACGACTAGGAATCGCGAAGTAGCCGGGTGACCCTTGGCATCAATATAGGCGGCAATGCGCCATGGGCCTCGACTGATGGGGGCGTAGTTCAAAACGACTTGGGGAACTTCGGATTCGTAGCCGGAACGGCGCGGTCCGATAGAATCTTGATTTCGATTGAGCCAAGATAACGTAGGCACTTGGTGTGTTAGATCGCTCTTAGGAAAATCATAAAACCCGAGCAAGTAGCCTGCTCGTTTAGTCTTTGATACTTTAGTCTGATTTGCTGGGAAGGTTGGATTGAACTCAGACTTAAATGAAAAGCCCTGTCCTACCTTTGCGATAGCACTTAAGGGGCTAGCGTATTTGAGGTAATCCCAGACGTCAGCAAGATCTGGAAGTAGCATTGTGTAGTCCGGTTCTGTCCCCGCTCCGAGGAGCTGACGCGTTTGCTCAACTGTCGCGACGCCCTCCTTCACAAATCGCGTGACGTCATTCTCGGCCACATTCTTGAACGTAGTCGAAATACTGTTGAGACGAGACTTGGTCACCGGTAGCCGACGGCCGATGAGAATTGCCGACTCCACGTCCGCGATTTTGAAAACGTCCTTGTCGGGTAGCCGCAGAATTTCTTTCCACTCAAAATCTCGCTGGAGCGAAGCACGTAGTGCCGTGACTTTGGGTGAGTCCAGCAGTGTCTGCGGCATGACAAAGCCGACGAGGGTTCCCGGACGGGCGGCACGAGCAATACGTCTTAGCATCTCGGCGGCACGACTGATGGAAGAGAGGTCGTCTTTATTAAAGGCGCTATCGGAAGAAGGAGTCTTCTCAAAAGGTGGATTGGCCACGATGATGTCTGCACTTCGAATACGATCCTCCATCAACGATCCAGCGAACAGATCACCTTTGTCGAAGTGCCAGCCGTTGGGATTGGGGATATCGGCCAACGTTAGCGAAAGACGGGCAACTTCGCGGGCGAAATCATCGATCTCTGAACCACGCAGATGTTCTTTGAGCCAATCGTGCCGCTCTTCGTCGCTGAGCGCGGTGCAATGTTTCGTCGCTGAGAGGAGCCGAAGGGCACCAAGCAGGAACGGAGCATGCCCGCATGTCGGCTCATATACCCGCCGGGCGTTGACAGGCAGTTCGTCAATCCAAGGAGCGAGCTTGCTGAAAATATAATCGACCAACCAAGAGGGGGTGCTGTGTGTGCCCAACGCCTTGCGTGTTTGCTTGGTGATGAGTGCGTTCTCATACACATGGGCCAGCGTCTCGGTGCTCACCAGTTCGAGCGAGCCATGTCGTTGAAGCTCCGCCACGGCCTGTTGCAAAGCCTGTTGCCGATTTTTGGGTAAAGACAGCGGCATGCTGGCTCCGTAATGGCGGGTAACGCGCTTAAAAGTGCCTTCGATATCTTCAAAATCGATACGTTTGAAGTTCGGGACTCGCTTGTCGTGGAGCAACCGGGCGGCGAGGAGCCAAAAATTGGCTTTCACGAGCCATTGCGCGTCATGCTCCTTAAGGTCACCATTTGTCGCCCACCGCAAGCGCTCGCTCGTCGCTTGCATCATGCGCTCGATGAGCCTGCAAAGTTGAGCGCCAGCTTCTGTCTCAACCATTTCGAGCGTTCCAGCATCAACAAAACTTAATTGTTGCTGGCTTTGTAGTCGCCCGAGCGTCTTAGCACGAAAAATGGCCTCGGGCGTAACTTCTTTTTTATGGACCTTAAAAAATGCATCGAGTTCGCCGCGCTCATGAGACCAAAGAAGCTTTGTGTCTTCACCCTTGTGAAACCAAACGTCCCAGCGTGATCCATTTGAGGTAGGGACAAAAACGAGGGGTGCTCCGGTTTTGCGGACTTCCCTGAGCTTAAAGTTAAGGTTTTCGTTGTCCGACAACGCGCTTACGCAAGCAGTGCGAGTATCGCAGGGGCGGTGAGAAAACGCGACCAAGGGAACCGTTAGTTCGTTTCCGACAGAACACGCGCGCATGTTCGATACAGCAAAGCCAACTTGAGATAGCTCATGTCTGAGCAATCTTTCATCGAAGTTGATCTGAATAGCGGAGGACACGGTTAGTTGATGCCAATGACGCAGGAGAAAGAGGCGATGCTTTTCCCGCCTAAGGGGACTGAATGACTAGGGTTTTGAGCGGAAAAGTGGAGGAATAGTGAAACGAGCGAGGTAGCTGCTTGTTGAGTCGACCTGTAAGAACCAAACAATAGCACTCCGCATGGGACATAGAATGTCCCATCGCTCGAATTTGGGCAGAAAAAGAGAGTAGCAACGGTCTCCCATGGGAAAGTAATTCAGGAAAAAGGGCGATTCGAAAGGAACAGGAAATCCGAGGGAGTCACATTGGAATGGCGAGATGCGTGTCTGTTATATTTTTTAACAATTCTACTAACGTCCGTTGCTCGAAGAAGTAGAGTCACCCACCGCGCACGATCTACAATATTACATCGGGGACGTTACCGCCCCGGGGCACCCGAGGGAGTATTGACAGCGTTGTCGGGCGTAAAGCCCGACCCACCCGGTAGGCCGCATCTGAATGTGGGTCGGGCTTTACGTCCGACAGTCTAAATCGTCGTTAGCGAGCACTCGTGCACGCGGCTAACAGGCGGTCGTGGACTTCGGTGGCTGGGATCGAGTTGGTGGTGCCGGTGCCGATGAGGAGGGGCCATTCGGCGGTGTCGGCGGGGAGGGTGCCGTGGGATCCTTTGACCAATGAGGGGTCGAGGGGAATGACATCCATGAGGATGCGGAAACCGAGCATCTTGCGGAGGAGTTTTGTCGCGATCTTGAGTTTCGGCAGGGTGAGGGCGGGATCGACGAAGAGCTCGACGGGGTCGTAGCCATACTTGCGGTGAATATCGACACAGCGGGCGAAGTCGGGTGCTTTGTTGTCGTCCTCCCAGTAGTAGTAGTTGAACCACGCGTCTTCGGTGGAGAAGGCGATCAGATCGCCGGACCGAGCGTGGTCGAGTCCTTCGGCGGCTTGCTCCTCGGGGCCCAGCACGCGAGCGACGCCATCGACGGCTTCGACGGCGGTGCGAACTTCGTTAAGCAGCGATGGATCGTTGACGTAGATGTGGGCGATCTGGTGATCGGCGATGGCGAAGACTTTGCTCGCGCCGCAATCGAGGAGCTCCAGTCCCATCTCATCCTTGATCGTGATCCAGCCGCGGGAGCGGAAAACACGATTGAGGGCGATCGATCGGTTGACGGCGGTGATGCCGTATTCCGAGAGCACGATCGGCTTGATATTTCGCTTTTGATAGAAGTCGATTAAGTCGCCCGCGACGCGGTCGATGGCGCGGTAGTCGGCCGCCATCTTCGGGTCGTTGGGACCGAGACGTTGCAGGTTGTAGTCGAGGTGGGGTAGGTAGACGAGCGACAGGTCGGGTTGGTGTTTTTCTTCGACCCATTTGGCGGATGCGGCGATCCACTCGGATGATTTGATGCCGGCCAGAGGCCCCCAGAATGAGGGGAAGGGGAAGGCGCCGAGGTCAGCTTTGATTTCCTCCCGCATGCCCATCGGGTGCGTGTAGACGTCAAAGACTTTACGGCCATCGGCGGGGTACATCGGGCGCGGGGTAATCGACCAGTCCGCACTGGAATACATGTTATACCACCAGAAGAGTTTGGCGCAGGTGAACTTCGGGTTTTGGGCTTGGAGTTTTTCCCAGAGCTTCGGGCCGGTGACGACATGGTTGGACTGTTTCCAGAACTGGTGCTCGGAGAGGTTGCGATCATACCAACCGTTAGCGACGCAACCGTGGGCGGCGGGAGTGGTGCCGGTGAGGTAGGTGCTTTGGGCTGTGCAGGTGACGGCGGGTAAGACGGGTTTGACGCGGATGATTCCCGACTGCTGAGCTAAAGCGGAAAGCCGTGGCATATCCAGACCTAAAATACGTGGAGTTAGGCCAACAACGTTGAGGATCGCGGTGCGGGGAGTCGCCATGACTTAGCCGAAGCGGGCTTCGAGTTCCACGACCGCTTCTCGAACGAGAGTGCCGTCGATTTCGTGAATTTCGAGACGATCGCCGGGGCGACGAATCATGGGAATGCTAAGGCGTCCGCCAAGATGTTCGCGGAATTCCTCGAGGCCATCGAGCATGTCTTGGCGGCCGCTGTTGCCGTGAATTTCTTTGATGGGGGCGAAGAGTTCGAAGCCAAGGGCTTGGATGACGGCCAGAATGCGATCGGATTCCGCGGCGGGGAGGAGGCCGACCTTACGCGCGTAAATGAGATCAATGGCCATGCCGACGGCGACGGCTTCGCCGTGACTGACGCGAAACTCGGAGAGTTGTTCGAGTTTGTGCGCGGCCCAGTGACCGAAGTCGAGGGGGCGAGCAGAGCCGCGTTCGAAGGGATCGCCGGCGGTCGCGATGTGCTCCATGTGTTGCCGAGCGCTCTCGCGGATGACGGCCTCAAAGGGTTCTGGTTCGAAGGCCGCGAGGGGTTCCACTCGCGCGGCGATGAACTCGAAAAACTCGGCGTCGCGAATGAGGGCGACTTTGACGGCTTCGATGAGGCCGACGCGCTTTTCGCTCACGGGTAAACCATGGAGTAGCGCGAGGTCGTTGATGATGGCGTGGGGCACGTCGAAGCAGCCGAGCCAGTTCTTTTTGCCGAAGAAATTGACGCCGTTTTTCACCCCGACGCCGCCGTCGCCCTGGCTGAGGCTGGTGGTGGGGAGTCGCACGAGTGGGATGCCACGATGGGCGGTCGATGCAGCGAAGCCGACGAGGTCGAGCACGGCACCGCCGCCGATGGCGAGGATGTAGGAGTGACGGCAGAGGCCGGCGGCCTCGATGGTCTTCCAAACGTGTTCCAGTTGGGAAAAGTCGTTTTTGACCTGTTCGCCTCCGGCCAAGGTCACGGGCGGGGCGGCGAGTTCAAGTTGGTCGTGGTGCGCGGTAAACCAGTCGGAGATCCGGGTGCCGAATCCGGGAAAGGGTTTCTCTAGCCCGGCATCCCAAAATACGAGGGCGCGGACGCGTTCGCCGGTTTCACGAGGGGTGAGGGTATCACTCAGCGTGTGATTCTCGGGGGCAAACACATCCCGCGTGAAAATGAGGCGGTGCTCATGTTTCAGATTGATGGGGAAGGAAAGCTCTGGGGACGACTCGGCCATAGACGAACGAAAAGTAAGTCAAAAAGGACGGGGCCACCGCAAGGCCGCAATGGCTTGGCGGTCGATGACGGGTGCAATTGAAAGTGATGCTATCAAAGAAAACGAGATCCGAAGGGCTGAGAGGCAAAGCGCCCACGCTTTCGGCCTAGGCCTCAAGCGCGGCTACGAGAAATGCGGCGGCCTCAGACATCCTGACGTGCGGGGAAAGAGGATGATCTCAATGTGACGTATTCCAGCCGTAGGGAGGTGCCCGGATAATGGGTTTGCGTGGCGTTGAGTTCGGAGCAAAGGAGGAAGGCGAGTTGG
>Ga0222654_1000723_pt1 | contig 17872 bp, 11 predicted proteins | sample AntAcemetagen421_FD_179805 | JGI IMG/M metagenome (GOLD analysis project Ga0222654, IMG submission 179805) | Saline water microbial communities from Ace Lake, Antarctica - #421 | ecosystem: Environmental > Aquatic > Non-marine Saline and Alkaline > Saline | place: Antarctica: Ace Lake...
TGCTCGCGCGACATCCGCAGAAGGTATCATACTCCGGAGAATGCGTTCGTTCCCCCGGAAAGTCTAGTCATTTTTCAATACCTCCTTCGCTACCAAGGACTTTCAGTCTCAGATGAAGGAGCCCTGGGAGAGGGAGTTCGGCTATTTTGGCGGTGGGATTGGCCTTGGGCGGCGTGTCAGCTTCTGCCACTGAGCGATGGGCAGCGGATGAATCGTTCCAGAGTCCGAGGATATCGCGTTCGGCGATCGCGGATCGGGTGACAGAGGGGCCGGACGGCAAACTTTACCTCAGCTTTTTTAACGGCGGGACGTTGACAGGCGTGAAGGACCAGCCTCAACAGGGCGCGATTGTTCGACTCAATGCGGATGGTTCGCATGACCCGAGCTTCAGTATAGGCACAAAGTTAACGTCAGTTTGGGCCATTGCGTTTCAGGACGATGGACAGCTTTTGGTGGGAGGAATCGATGGCACCGAAACGTCGCAAACCGGGTTTCCGCAATACCGAGTGTTTCGTTTCGATCAAAACGGTGGTTGGGATTCCAACTACAATTCCCCGGTGTTTCGCGGAATTCCCCGTTTCATGACTCTGCAGCCTGACGGGAATTTGTTGGTGGTCCCATCCAACGGCGATAGCGGCAACGGGGGTATTGCGACTATCGCTCGTTTGTGGTCGGACGGGGTGCGAGATTGGTCGTTTGTCGAGCCCAACTTGGAATGGGGCTGGATTTTTGCACCGCCAGTGGTTGCAGATAATGGGCAGGTTTACATCGGCGGAGTGTTCGACACGGTGGATGGTTTGTTTCGTCCGGGAGTGGCGCGGCTCAACGCCGATGGCACCCATGATACGGCGTGGGAACCGACCGGTTTCAGCAGGCCTTTTCAGGTTCGCGGGTTGGCGATGCAGCAGATTGGGGATAACGCGGGTAAATTGATCGTGGCAGCCGGTCCGACCCAGGTCGAAAGCTCGTCGGATCCGGATGCTAATCGTCCGTTGATCCGTCTCAATCTCGATGGCACGATCGACCCAAGTTTCACGTTGGTGACTCAGTCTGAGGCGGGAATGTATAATCGGCCCAGATTGTTGGAACGGTTGGATGACGACTCGCTGGTGATCGTTGGGGGAGGAGTGGCTCGTTTTGATGCTAATGGCGCGCTTTATGATGAGCAGTCCTATACCCGTCCGTTTTTCAGCACGGAGTTTTTCTGGATGGAGGCTTTGGCTGACGGGAGTGTGATCGTGCCGCCGCAATTTGGAGCGACGATCAACGATCAACCCGCACCGATGGTGACAAAATTTGACCCAAGCGGTCTGGTTGACCCAAATTTCAATGCGCCGGAATTGGTGAGCTACCAGTATCCCAGTCGTTTTGAAGTGGTGGCGGACGGCAAGATTCTGACGTGGGGGCAGTTCGACGAAGTGAACGGCGATGAGCGGGCAGGCATCGCGCGTTTGAATTCCGATGGCTCCTTGGATTACGGCTGGGTTGCCGCCGGGTTTCAGGCCCCCTCGTATGTCGTTTCGGCGGATGTGGCGGATGATGGCAGTGTATTGGCTTCGGTCTACAACCCGGATACTTTCGAAACGACGGTCGTGCGTTTGACCGCGGACGGTGGAGCAGATCCCTCCTTTGTATTGGATGGGGCGGTGGCGGCTGATCTCGGCGCGCTCGAAACGACCCTGCTGGCTAATGGTAATATTCTGGTGAATGGCACCGGCCCGCAACGCCTGTTGGATGGCACGGTGGGACTCACCCAACTCGACAGCACCGGGGCGATTGAAGTCAATTTTGATGCCTCGGGACTCCCCGCCTTAGGCGCGGTCTATCGCTTCGGGGATGGCTCGTTGGATTCAGTCACGGTGGGATATTTCGAAGTCTTGGGTGAAGACGATACGGGTCGGATTTTGGCCCGCACCTCGGTGGGCCCCTACAATCAACGGGCGGGAGTTATTGATGCGACCTTGGTGCGCCTCCATCCCGATGGAGTCTTGGATACCTCTTTCAACGCCCCGCGGGTCGGGTGGAGCACCAGCGCAGGGTTCCCGAATGTTGATGATGGTGGAGTGTTTTTACAGACTGAGTCGACGTTGGCGGGCTCGCCCTTCCAGGGGTTAAAGGTGCAACCGGACGGCAAAATTTTGGTTTATGGGTTGTTTACCCAGATTAATGGGCAGGCGTCCTCGGGGTTGGCCCGGCTCAACGATGACGGGTCGTTGGATACGACGTTTGATATTGGATCTGGAGCAAAATTCACCTTGGCGGCGGACCGGTTGGCCCAAGTCACCGACGTGCAAGCGACCGCCTCAGGTCGGATTTGGGTGAGTGGTTATTTTTCGAGCTTTGACGGGGTGAGTGCGTCCGGTCTCGTGTTGCTGGAGGCCAATGGTTCGGTGGTCTCCGGTTTCGACAGTGGATTGGAATTGGTGCCTTACACCGGGGGTGATGTCACCACTCGGGTGATCAATGATGAAACCCTGTTGGTAGGTGGAACCCTTCGCCCGGACCGAACGCAGGGATTCCCGGTGCCCTTCCAGCGCATCAGCCCATTGGAGGCTGGGGGATCGACTTGGCTCAATGACACCAGTTTTAGTGGTCCGGGTTTCTTGAATGACACTCGCGCCGGTCGAGTGACGGCAGATGCCTCGGGTCGGCTCTACGGCACCTTTGTTAACGGGGGTGAATTGACCGGTGCCGACGGGGTTCAAACTGGTGCGGTCGTGCGAATGTTCGCCGATGGCACGGTGGACACGACTTTTGATATAGGCACTTCGCTGGTGGCCGCATGGGCGGTCCAGCCGTTGGATGACGGCTCGGTCTTGGTTGGTGGAGTGGCCTCGATTGAGGGCTTCCAAACCGGATTTACCAATTATCGGATGTTCAAGTTTGATGAAAATGGTGTGATGGATCCGAGCTACCGTTCGCCGCTTTTCGCGGGCCTGCCTCGCTTTATCACGATGCAGCCGGACGGTAAGCTGCTGGTGGTGCCCTCAGGAAATAATGGTGGCAACGGGGGGGTCGAAATCATCGCGCGTCTCAATCCTGATGGATCGCGGGACGAAAGTTTCCATCAGATTAACTTGGACGGTGTCATCTTCGCTCCTCCGGCACTCGATGCCGAAGGGCGAGTTTACGTCGGGGGTATTTTTTCCGATGTGGATGGAGAATTTCGCCCTGGGGTGGCCCGGCTGCATGCTGATGGGGCACTCGATGTCGACTGGGTGCCGTCTGGGTTTAGTCAACCGTGGCAAGTCCGAGGTTTAGCCATTCAACAGATTGGCGCCAATGCGGGTAAACTGCTTATCGCGGGTGGCCAAACCTTGGTGGAAAGTTCAGACGATCCAGATGCTAATCGCCCAGTCATCCGTCTTAATTTGGACGGCACGATTGACTCGACCTTTACGCTGGTGACGCAAGGGGATGCGGGACTTTCGGTCCGGCCGCGATTGATAGAGTTGATGGCAGATGATGGTTTCATGGTGGTGGGTTCGAGTGTCGCTCGATTTGGCCCTAACGGAGCTTTGGATACCAATTACGCGCAGCCCGTGATGAGCGACGAGGCCTTCTGGTTTGAGATGTTGGCCGATGGCAGTGTAATTGTGCCGCCGGAAGACGGCACGACTTTGGGTAATACTCCGCTTACGGCGTGGGTGAAGTTTGATAGCGCCGGTGCAGTCGATACCGCCTTCTCCGGGCCGCAGTTTGAATCGGCCTATTTCCCGGCTCGTTTTGCGGTCTTACCATCGGGCAAGATCCTCGCTTGGGGTCGTTTTTCTCAAGCCGGTGGTCAAGCAGCTCCCGGTATTCTGCGCATGAACGCCGACGGGTCAGTGGACTCCACCTTTCAACCCCTTAGCCTAGATCCGAACAATGCAGTGGTCTTTGCCGAATTGACGGATGATGGTCGAATTCTCGCCTCGGTGTCGGAGGCTGATGGTTCACGAACTGTTTTACGTCTGCTCCCAGACGGCGCCGTGGATACCAGCTTTACGATTGATCCTGGGCTCGGCGACCTCGATGGCGTGGAGATTGGGCAGCTCGGCGATGGTCGAGTGTTGGTTTGGGCGTCGTCTGCTCAGCGTTTGATCGACGATGCCGTTGGTATTGGTCGGTTGTTGGCCGATGGCACGCTCGATTCCACGTTTGATACGGATGATAATTTCCCGGACTTGGGCGTGGTTTACCGTAACGAGGACGGCAGCATCCGCTCGATTACCCAAGGTAACTTCCGACAACTCGCCGTTCAAAATGACGGTGGCATTATTGCCCGTAGTTCCGTGAGAGACTATCCGGAGAACGCTGGTGCTACCCCCAACACGATCGTGCGGTTGAATGCCGATGGTTCGCGCGACATGAACTTTAACGCACCGGAGGTCTGGTGGTCCACCTCCCTCAGCTTCCCATTCATCACTGACGCTGGCACTAATGGCGGTGCGCCTATTCAGATCCAGACAAGTGTGGCTTCGAGCCCTTTCTCAGGTGCTTTGGCTCAAGATGATGGCAAGGTGCTCGTATTCGGTCTATTCACCGATCTGGAGGGGTATTCTCGGCCAGGACTTACGCGACTTAATGCCGATGGTTCGGTGGACGAGTCATTCGACGTCGGAACGGGCGCAGAGTTTCTCGCGGCGCCGGGTCGCTCCGGACAAGTGACGGATGTTTCACCTGCTCCGGGAGGCCAGTTTTGGGTCTCGGGATTCTTCGACACTTTTGATGGGCTATCTGTCTCTGGTTTGGTGCTGTTGGACCGCGATGGAGATGTGGTCGATCGGTTTGAAACGGACCTCGAATTTGCGCCTTTCGTAGGCAACGGCATGGGTGTCCGCATGGGGCCTGATGAAACCGCCATCGTGGGCGGCACATTCTTCGCCAATGGCGGGCCGGTTTCGGCCTTCCACCGGTTGAGGTCCGTCTTGGGCTTCGCGGAGGGTGGTTTACCAGCGGAGACTTGGTTCGCAGGTAACACCGAAGTCATTTTGGAGGTCGAGCTCCCCACGGATCGTGCGCTGACCTATGTTTGGCGCAAGGATGGTGAAATTTTGACAGGTGAGACTGGGCCTAAGCTGTTCATCAGCGGTGCTTCGCCGGATGATGTTGGCACCTACGAAGTCACGGTTGATGATGGTCAAGGCGGGGTGATTTCCACCGCGACGGTGCTACGGCAGGTCGGAAGACCGATGAGCACTAGCTCCATTTATGGGGTAGGCGATTTACCGGGAGGTATTTTCCTCAGTGAAATTCGCGATGCGACCAAAGTTGGCGACGTGATTTACGCGGTGGGCACCTCGACGGTCAAAGGGCAATCTACGAACGGGGATACCGGAGTGCTTTGGCGCTCGGACAGCGGACTGTTCGCGCTGCCAGCGCTCCAACCGGGCTCGCAAGGACAGGGCTTTGTCTCGGCGAGTGGCATCACACCAGATGCGGCGTTTGTGGCGGCTCGCAGTCGGGTCGATTTTGGTGATGAACGGCAGGCAGTCCGAGTCGACACCAATGATTACTCCCAATTGCCCCTAGCTTACCCAGAGGGGTTCCGTTTATTGACCGCGGCCACATCGATATCGGATGATGGTTCGATCCTCTACGGTTTTGGCTACAATGTTGATTTCAACATCAGAGGTATTCGATATGATGCCGTGAATGAGACATCGGAGGAGGTTCCGCTTCCGGACGGAAATTTTAATACGATGTTCACCGCCGGAGGACGAGGCACGACCAGTGATGGGTCGGTGGTAGTCGGTCAGGTCTATGACGACGCTGCTCCCGGATTCGATCGCGGCTTCCGCTACGAACACGGGGTCGGCGCCATGCTGTTGCCGCAATGGCCCAGTGGTTCGTGGTCTGACGCTCTCGCCGTTTCAGGCGACGGCATGTTGACGCTGATGCGAGGTGACTCTTTTGCTGCTCCTTACGGCGAGCTGTTCTTGCATGATACGGCGACGGGTGAACTGACCCCGTTGGGCAGCCCCAACACCGCGTATGCTCCGCTCAACATCATGGGTATGACCAGTGATGCCGACGTGGTGGTCGGGGCCTTCTACTCATTCGAAGGGGATGCCGTAGAATCCTTCTTCCGGAATGCGAACGGTTGGTTCCCGTTGCATGCGGCCGTGCATACGCTGGGGATTGCTCTGGAAGGTTGGGAACTGCGGGAGGCCATCGGCATCTCGCGCGACGGGACACTGGTCTTTGGCGAAGGATTCCATCGCGGTGAGCGGGAAGGTTTTGTGGTCGAATTTCCCGCGGGCTACCTCGCTTCATTTGATGCACCCGCTCAACCGCCGGTTGACGACCGTATCGTGGGCACCTGGGTGTATTACCGCGGTGATGGCTCGGGAATCGAAGAGGCGGTGATCGCCTTTGCGCCGGACGGAACCTATGTGCTCACCCAAGTCGCCTCTCCAGAGGAGATTAATAATGGCGGTGCCACCGGAATGGAACGGGGGAGTTACACGTTTGAGACCAATGGCAGCTTCGGGCTCATGACTACGGTGGATTCCAATGGGGACATTGGTCTCGGTGACCTGAGTGGTCGCCAAGATCTCACGGCGTCGGTAGACGAAGACTTTCTCACCCTGCTCATCCCGGGAGATGAGGGAGCGGTGTTAGAGCGGCTTAATCCGGAGTCTGGCACCCTGCACGGGGGTTGGGCGGCCACTTACAGCGATGGCGACTTTTCCTTCGCGGCATTTTTGCCAAATGGTCGATTTTACTGGGCGGAAGATGGCCCGTCGGATGGCGAAGGCCGCACCGGGGTGGAAGTGGGCACCTATGATTGGAATTCGGAAGCGAAGACCCTGACGTATTCGTTTGAAGACGACACCAATGAACGGTGGGGAATCTCCGGTTACGGAGAGCCGCTCACGTTAGCGGTGGATGAGTTCCTGCGGACCTTATCGGTCACGGATCAATTCGGCACGGATCGGTTGGAATTGGTGGTTAATCGGACGATCGATATCACCGAGAATCCAGCGGAGGCCGAAGTTCTTTAGAGCGGTTCCGTTGTGCTTAGTGTGGTGGCTACCGGAGATGGGTTCCTAGAATACCAATGGCGCCGTAATGGAACGCCTTTGTCAGGAATGACGGGATCCTCCTTGATCTTAACGGATCTCACTCCGGACGAATCTGGACTCTATGATGTCGTGATCACTTCGCCGAATGAAACCCGGGTCAGTCAGCTCGCCGAGGTGGTGGTCAATGCGGCCGCAACCACCGGACGGGCACTGGTCTTTCTCTCCACCCGTTCTTCGATAGGTGATGGTGAGACGCTCTATATGCCGTTCCGGATCGAAGGCACAGATGATAAGACCGTGTTACTTCGGGCAGTCGGCCCGGCGTTGGCAAGTTTTGGTATTTCGGGGACGATGAGTGACCCGAGATTACAACTTGTTGATGAACTCGGCTTCCCGGTGGCGTCCAACGATGATTGGAGCACCAATGAATCGATCGTCGCTGCGGCAAGTGCAGCCGTTGGGGCTTTCCCTCTGGCTTCGGAGAGTAAAGATGCGGCGTTGGTCGCGCTGCTTCCGCCCGGCAATTATGTAGCTATCATTGAAGGCGACTCGGCCGGAGTGGTATTGGCGGAGCTCTATGAGCTTGACTTCGGCACCGCAACCAGCCGCCTCGTGCACGCAGGCGTGGTGGCCCCAACTGGGCCGGGATCGCAAAGCCTAGTGTTCGGGTTTGTGGTGCCGACCAGCGAAACGCATCCAATGCTCGTTCGAGCCGTCGGCCCAGGAAGTGGGCTTGATGGCGCGATCGCTGATCCTAACCTCGTGATTTACGATCTCAACGGTGTGACGCTAGGCAGTAATGATAATTGGAATAACGCCGTCAGTGTGGCTCAGGCCTCCATGGCCGCGGGTGCACCGCCTCTGCCGGCTGATTCCAATGATGCGGCCGAGAGATTATTGATCGGACCGGGGGCCTATTCGATGGTGGTGACCGATAATGCGTCGGGTTCGGGCTTCGTTCTAGCTGAGATTTACGAGATCAACAACCGCACGCCGTCGGCCACGCCGGTTATGCTGGTGCCGCCGCACTCACGGACGGTCAACGAGGGACTCACCGCCCGCTTCGAAACGTATGTGGCAGGTGCAGGACCGTTGGGTTATCAATGGTTCAAGGGAACCACTGAGATGACGGGTGAAACGAATCCCAATCTGATCATCCAGTCGGCCGCACCGGCCGATGCGGGGGACTATACCCTAGCGATCACCAACTCGCAGGGCACGTTTGTGGCCTATCCGGTTACCCTGACGGTTGTTTCCCTGCCCCTGCCCCTGCCGGTCATTACCACTCAACCGGTTGATGCCACGATTACCGCTGACGGCACTGCTTTGTTGACGGTAGGAGCCGATAGACCCGATAGCGTTACCTACCAATGGTATCAAGGCAGCAGTGGTGACACGAGTCAGCCGATGAGCGGAGCCACGCAGGCGGGGTTTGAAACGCCGCCGTTGTCGACCTCGCAGTCTTATTGGGTGCGGGTGACCAACGGCGTGGGCGACACGGATTCCGATACGGTGACGGTGACGGTGCAGATGGCCTCCACCATCACGGCGACGCATGCGCTCGTTGAAGCCGGATTCCGTCCGGGTGAAACGGTGACGATCAACACCACGCTTACTTACGAGGGTGACGCGTCCGGGATCGGGTGGCAGGTGCAATTGCCAGCGGGTTGGAGCTATGCCAGCACCTCAGGAGCTAATGCCCCTCCGTTCCCCCCGAACCCCGGTGATACGGGAGAAATCGCTTGGGCCTATATCGCCCCGCCAGCCAGTCCGGCCTCGTTCAGTTATACCTTGAATGTGCCGGCTGACGCGGAAGATCCAGTTCAGCTCATTTCAAATGTGCTCTTCCGGGATGGCACGAATCCGGAGCAGACGATTGTGGTGACCCCAAGTCCGCTGACGATCCCTCTGGCGCCTGCATTCCACACGGCTGATACCGATGGCGACAATCGCTTCAGTCTCAGCGAGCTGTTACGCGTGATCGAAATCTACAACACGCGTTTCGGCACGACCCGGACCGGCCACTACCAAGTGCAGTCCGGCTCGGAAGACGGATTCGCCACCAATCCTAACCTGAGCAATAGTGAATCAGGTAGTTTGGCTCGGTTCCACGCCGCCGACAGCAATCGTGACGGCAAGCTGGGTCTCTCGGAACTCCTCCGGGTGATCGAGCTCTATAACTACCGCGAAGGCACGGTGCGCACAGGCGCCTATCGTGCTGAAAACGGCACGGAAGACGGATTCGCCCCGGGGCCAGCTCCAACTGGACTCTAGGTTGACTCCCCTCTTCCTGCGCTCAGATACAAACTCATCTCTAATCCACCCATGAAACGACTACTCGCTCTGTTACTTTGCTCCACCTTCGCTCTTTCCACCCTCCACGCGGAATCGGTCGTGGCAACGCCTACGCCCGCCGCTTTGGCCGCTGGTGGTGGCGAGTTAGTGCTGGATGTCACCATTGACTACGGTGCTGCGCCGGCGGCTTTAGGCTTGTCGCTAGACCTGCCGAAAGGCTGGAGTTTGGTGGATGTGGCGGGTGAAGCGAAACCGGTGATCGTGCCGGATCCCGGCACGACGGATAAGTTGGACTTCGCGTGGCTCACGGCCCCGGCGCAGAGCGCATCGTTCTCGATCACCGTGCAGTATCCGGCCAATGCCGGCGGCACCATCCTCGCGGGCAAAGCCATATTGCGACGGGACGGAAAATCACTGGATCTGCCGTTAAGCGTTTCATTGGGCGGTTAAGATAAACGTTTCGGAGACGCGATTAAGCGCCAATTTAAAGCCCCCGGAGACAACTCCCGGGGGCTTTCCCGTTTGACCCGTGGCTTCTTGAGTTTAACCAAACACGTCCCGATCGAATGAACCGCGTCTATATCAAAACCTACGGGTGCCAAATGAATGAGCGCGACAGCGAGGCTGTCGCCGCGATGTTGCGGGAGCGCGGTTACCGTATCGTGACGACCGAAGACGACTGCGATATCCTGCTTCTCAACACTTGCAGTGTGCGGGATGCGGCGGAGCAAAAGGCCCTCGGCAAGGCCGGTTATGTGAATCACCGGAAAAGGAAGAATCCAGATTTCGTGTTGGGGATTTTGGGTTGTATGGCGCAAAATCGAGGCGAAACGATTTTAGAGAAGCTGCCGGATTTGGACCTCATCGTAGGCACGCAAAAGTTTCACCTCGTCCCCGACTACTTGGATAATATCCGGGCAGCGAAAGACGCCGGCGTGCCGATTGGGAGTTCGATCGTGGATATCGGCGAAGAGGTCGACTCCCAGAATACGATTCGCGATCACCTCGTGACGGAGGAACAGCAGGCGAGTGCGTTCGTATCGATTCAGCAGGGCTGCAATATGTCCTGCAACTTCTGTATCGTGCCAAAAACGCGTGGTGATGAGCGTTCCCGGCCGATGGAAGACATTATTTCGGAGTGCCGTCAGCTCGCGGCCCGAGGGGTGCGGGAGATCACATTGCTGGGGCAGATCGTAACGAGTTACGGGCGGCGAGATTACCAGGGGATCGATGGCATTTCGCCCTTCGTGCAATTGATCGAAAAGGTGCATGAGATCGAGGGCATCGAGCGGATTCGTTTCACGTCGCCGCACCCGCGGGGCTTTAAGCAAGACCTCGTCCAAGCTTACGGCCGGTTGCCCAAACTCTGCGAATACGTGCACCTCCCGATGCAGAGCGGGAGCAATAAAATGCTGCGGGCGATGAATCGACCTTACTCGCGCGAGCGCTACAAGGAGATCGTGGATTCACTGCGAGCGGTCCGACCTGACATGTATTTTTCGACTGATGTGATCGTAGGTTACCCGGGCGAGACAGAGGAAGATTTTGAACAAACTCGGGAGCTCTTCGAGTTGTGTAATTTCGATATGGCCTATATCTTCAAGTATTCCATCCGCAGCGGCACGGTGGCGGCCGAGCTGGAAGATCAGATTACGGACGAAGTGAAAGAGGCTCGGAATCAGGCACTGCTCGAGGTGTTGCGCATCAATTCGAAGCGCCGCAATGAGTCGTTGGTTGGGTCGGTCCAAGAAGTGCTCCTAGAAGGCCCAGATAAGAAAGGGCTACACTTCACCGGACGCACGCGGGGTAATCGAGTCGTGATCATCGATGCCGACCCTCGCCTGGTTGGCCAGCTGGTGGACGTGAAGGTGTCCCGGGCGACGATCAGCACGCTCTACGGCGAGCTGGTGCTTAGCGGGGTGGAGGAAGAACAACCTGTTGTTGGTGCTTAAGACTGTTTAGAGAATGCGGAAGAGAACGATTTTAATTTTATGACCCTCACTGCTGCTACTCTCGTTACTGGATTTATTCTCATCGGATTGGGGATGCTCTTTATCCTGCGGTCTTCGGTGGTCGTGACTTCGATTAAGCGGTTCCCGCGTTCGAGCTCGCTGGCCTATGTGTTTTTCGGAATTGGGGCGCTTTGGTTTCTCTATCGGGTGTGGCATTTGTCGGAGGCAGACTTTGGCCAATACCGAAAGCAGCTCACCATCTTCTTTGCCTTGGTCGCTGTCGGTGCCTTCATTTACGTGCCTGATTTTCTGGCGGTGCGGGGAGCGTGTGTGATCACGTTACTCGGCGCGATGAATCTGCTCGATCCGGGTTATATGGTGTGGGATTACGGAGAACTCTTCGATGGCGGTCGCATCTACCTCTACAAGTTGGCGGTTTTCGTGGCGGTGGGGCTGGCGATCTATCTGGGGGCTTCGCCTTTCCGGGCGAGGGACTTTCTCGATTGGCTCTATCGGAGGGGGGCGCGGCCTATTTTGTTGGGCGGCGGATTACTGGCGTATGGCTTGGTCGTCACCGTAGTGGGTCTGACTTATTGAGAAATATGAGCGCATCTTCATCTGCGAAAACGACTCCGGTTTTAATGGTGCTCGCAGGGCCGGCGGGCTCGGGAAAAACCACTTTGTGCGAGCGCATGGTGGCGGAGGCGTCGGGGTTCTCCCGGGTGGTCACGACCACGACTCGCGAGCCGCGGCCGGGTGAGGTAAATGGGGTCCACTACCACTTTTTCTCCGACGAGGAGTTTGACCGGCGTTTGGCCAAGGATGAATTTCTCGAGTGGGCGCGGGTTCATACGGCTGATCGCCGTTATGGCACCCTGGCTTCTTCGGTGCTAGATCCGCTCTCAGCGGGGCAGAGTTTGATCATCAATGTCGATGTGCAGGGGGTTGAGAACTTCCGCAAGGCGGCGAGAGCGAAGCCGTTGTTGGCTCATCACATGGGAACGGTCTACATTGATGTGCCGATCCCGGAGCTTCGCCAGAGACTGGTGGGACGGGGCGAGAGTGAAGCGGAAATCGAGCGTCGCATGGTCACGGCGGAACGGGAGCAGCAGGAGCGAGAGAAGTTTGATTATGTGATCACGAGCTCCAGCAAAGAAGCGGATTTTGAGGAATTACGGAATATTTGGCAGACACTGGGAGAACGGGTGCGGGCGGGCTGAGCGACAAAGTTGAGAGGCGAGGCTCTCGGGCTTGGAGGGAAGACCGTTTGTTTGGCCAAATTGCTGGAGGCTGGTTTGTTCTGGATCGGACGATGCCTTGCCTAAGGCGGAGGAGAGAAAAGTGGCACTGTCCGCGTTTCGGTTCAGGTCGAGAAGCAGTTGGGAGGTAACGATTGCTCCGGGGGTGACCGGGCGAAAAGCGTTTTTAGGCAGAGTTGTCGTCGCGATACTTCCTCACGAAGGTGGAGGGGGCGGGGATTTGGTTAGGACGATGAATGGGCGTATTTTGAGTGCTTGAGTTTGAATGGGGCGGTCGGCCAAGAGGGAATGGGCAAGATGTGCGGAGCAATCGGGTTTGCATTGGAGACACAAGATATTGTGGTAGTGATCCGAATCAACCACTACAGGCAGTAGCTGTGTGTCGCTCATCCCCCCCGGTTTTTTCATCCTTGCCATGACCTCCCCTGATTTATTTTCCCTTTCCCCCAATCGTGAAAAATTTCCAGTATCCTATACCGCGAATGGTCTGCAGGACTATATCGCGATTTCGCGCTATGCCCGTTATGATGAGCGGAAGCGACGGCGGGAAACTTGGGCGGAGGGCGTGGCTCGCGTGCGGGAAATGCATCTTGGTCGCTACAATGATGTATCGCTGATCGAGGTGGCGAAAGCGGCGTTGTTGGCGGGTGAGGTGACGGCGGATGAGGTGGCCAAACTGGGGCCGTTATCGACGCTGCATGACGCCATCACGAACGCGTTTGCGCAGGTCGAAGCGAAGCGGGTGTTGCCGTCGATGCGCAGTCTCCAATTTGGAGGGGAGGCGATCCTGAAGAAGCATACGCGGATCTATAACTGTGCGTTCATGCACATCGACCGGTTGGAGTCGTTTCGGGAAAGTCTCTACCTGTTGTTGTGTGGGTGTGGGGTGGGATTCTCCGTGCAGCGGCAACATGTGGCGCGTTTACCGAAGATGGGCCTGGTGCCGGATGCGGGTGATCCTAGCACGACCTGGGTGGTGGCGGATACGATCGAGGGTTGGGCGGATGCGTTGCATGAATTGATGGTGGCAGCGGTGGAAGGTCGACGGGTGGTGTTTGACTACTCGGACATCCGGCCGGCGGGCGCGCCGCTGCGGACCTCGGGCGGGAAAGCGCCGGGACCCGAACCACTGATGTTTGCGCTCGATAAAATTGAGCACGTTTTACGCGGATCGGCTGGGCGGCAGTTGCGACCGGTTGAGGCTTATGATTGCTTGATGTGGGGAGCGAAAGCGGTGCTTTCGGGCGGAATTCGGCGGTCGGCGACGATCTGCCTTTTCTCGGCAGATGATGTGGAGATGGGGGAAGCGAAGACGGGGAATTGGTTCGATACTCATTCTCAGCGGTCGGCGAGTAACAATTCGGCGGTGATCGTGAGAGCGGACGCGACGCGGGCACAGTTCGACCGTTTGTTTGAGTCGCAAAAGCAGTTTGGTGAGCCGGGGTTCTATTTTGTGGAGAACGCGGATTATGGAGCGAATCCTTGTGTGGAAATAGGGCTCAATCCGAAGTTGCCGGTGAACAAAGAGACGATGGCGCGGTTGCGGGAGCTGGGGTATGAGGGCGAGTTGAAGAACGGGGATTCGCTGTCGGGCGTGCAGTTCTGCAATCTCACGACGATGTCGGCGGCCGCTGCGGAAAATCCAGCCCGGTTTTACGAACTCTGTGCCCAGGCCGCCTTGATCGGCACCTTGCAGGCCGGGTATACGGATTTCGATTATTTGTCGCCGGTGTCGCGCTTAATCACGGAACGGGAGGCGCTGTTGGGGGTATCGATTTGCGGGGTGCTGGATCGACCGGAACTGTTGTTGGACCCGACGGTGTTGCAGAAGGGGGCGGCAGTGGTGAAGGCAGTGAACTTAATCGTGGCGCGGGCAATTGGAATCAATCCGGCGGCACGCACGACCTGTGTAAAACCTGAGGGGACGGCGAGTTTGTTGCTGGGGACTTCCAGCGGGCTGCATCCCCATCATGCGGTGAGGTATTTTCGAAGGGTGCAGACGAACAAATACGATCCGGTATTTCAGCACTTCAAACGGCACAATGACCACATGGTGGAAGAGAGTGTTTACGACCCGCATGGCCGCACGGAGGTGATCACGTTTCCGGTGGAAGGGCCGGAGTTTGGGGTTTATCGGGAAGACTTGGATGCAATTACCCATTTGGAATACATCCGGAGGGTGCAAATGAACTGGGTGGAGGCCGGTAGGCGGCACGAAAAGCATTCGCGGGGACTCCACCATAACGTGTCGTGCACGGTGACGGTGCGGCCGGACGAATGGGTGGGGGTGGCTGATTTGATTTGGAAGTATCGTGAGTCGTTCACGGGAATTGCTCTGTTTCAGGACAGCGGAGACAAGGCGTATGCGCAGGCGCCTCGCGAAGCCGTGATGACGACTCAAGATATCGAACGGTGGAATCAGTTAGACTATCGTCAGGTGGATTACACGACATTGTGTGAAGATGAGGATATCACGAAGTTGAAGCAGGTAGTCGCGTGTGCGGGGGGCGCCTGTGAGTTGGTTTAACCCTTACTTTTAAACTTAGGGGGATAGCTTCGAAAGCAAGATGTCACCATCGCTGGTGAGACGGGCTACGATAGGGTTCTATTGATTTACTCGATGCGCACACAGCGACGGCATTTGATCGGACGGTAGGGCACGGCATTTGAGTTCAACCCATGGTGGCATGTCGTCCGCCTGCATTCGTTTTAACCGGTCAAAATTATCGACTAAAAGATCTGGTGAGCTTGATGCAGATCAAGTGATTGCTGATGCCCACTTGAATGAGGGGAATGGACGTTGTGTGATTGGTTGGCCGACTGGAATAAACCGGGAGGCACAATAATAAATCATGACCGTTTCTCCAATCGAGGTTACCGTGGGTGAATTGGTGCGCGCTGTGCCGGCGCGCGCCCGCGTATTTGAAAAGTTACGCATCGACTATTGTTGCGGTGGCAAGATACCGCTGGCGGAGGCGTGTCGGGATCGTGGGCTGGATCCAGCCACGGTGTTGGTGATGCTGGAGGCGCTCGACGAGGCGGCTGGTGCGGGAGCCGTCGATGCCGATGCTCTCTCGATTGCGGCGCTTTGCGATCATATCGAGACGACGCATCATGGCTATCTGCGGCAGGAGCTGCCGCGGTTGGATTTCTTGACCCGCAAAGTCGCCGCAGTGCATGGGGCGGATGAATCAAGATTGCTGGAGGTTCGGGAGGTTTTCGAAGGATTTTCGGGTGAGATGGTGCACCATATGCACGAAGAGGAGCAGGTCGTGTTCCCGCGACTACGGGCGATTGAGTCCGACGAAGGGGCCGGGGTGACGCCGGATGAGTTGCGCGGCATCTTCGTGCAGCTGGAAGCGGAGCACGATGGGGCGGGCGATGCGCTGGCTCGATTCCGTGAGTTGACGGATGGGTTCACGCCTCCGGACTGGGCCTGCAACACGTTCCGGGCTCTCTATGATTCGCTCGGTCAGTTGGAAAGTGACATGCACCAACACGTGCACAAGGAGAACAACGTTTTGTTTCCACGGGCGCTGGCTGCGTTGGGCTGATGGATCGCACCTCGACTTCGCCAACATCCGGGCCGCGCGAGGACCAACCGCAGGCTTGGGTGAACCTATCGCTACCCGCGGTCGCTCGCCATGTGTTGGTGATTCGTCGTCGGCGGATCCGTCGAGCGGTGGCCGCCGTGGAGGGCAGGTTGCGCGGCCGGCGTGATCGCTTCGCACGGGAGTGGCGGGTCCTGCGCCACGAATTGGAACAACACCTGGCGAAGGAACGAACGTGGATGCGCGGAGACCCCGTCCCGAGTGGGAGGGTGGCGTCGGCAAATCAGGAGCACGAGTTTCTGCAGGATCGGCTGACCTCGTGGCAAGCGGGGCTGGAAGCGGAAGGCGATGCGTTGCGCGGCGCGGTGGGCGACTTGGTCCGCGAGTTCGAGGAGCAGGTTTATTGCGAACAGGTGTTACTCTTTCCGCGCCTGCGGGCGTGTCGCGAACCTTTCAGGGCACCGCAGTCGTCCCGTCGGATCTCCATTTCGGGAAAGGGAATGGTTTAAGGCCAAGCGTGCGGGGAAATGATTTTGCAAGATTAGACGAGGGTCTAACAAACCATGCGCGGCGAGACTTTCGCGAAGGTGATAGATTTGCGAGAATGGCGATGAAATTGAGCACATGTTTGGATCGGGGGCGCACCCGCATCTTCGCCGACTGGCAGCGCTTGTTGTCCCATGCGCCGAAGGATAACCCCTTGGCGGAACCTGCCGCGCTCTACCATTTGATCGACCCCACCCTTGATCGGTTGAGAATCAGGTTGGAGTCGTTCGAATGGCGAGCGTCCAACCACGTGGTGCGAGGCAAAGACACCTGGCCGCCGCACTGTCACTGCGGATTCAATCCCTTTTTGGATTTCTACGTGCGGGGTGAGCGCGTGGTGATGGCTCACTTTCAGCTGCAGGCTTGGCTTTCCTTCGATGGGCTCAAGTGGGTGCAGGATCAGTTTCGAATCATCGCGCTGGAGGATATCCGTGGTTTTGGCGGAGTCTGTCAGCGGAACGCTACGGTGAAACAGGCAGGCCGAGTTGGCGGATGACGTCGGCGGCGAAATACGTATTTTCGCCGGGTGGAACTAATTGGGACAGCTCAGTCGCTTCGGCGCCGGCGGTGACGAGAGCGGGTTCGGTGAAATCTGAGGAGAGGCGTTGTCCCAGTCCGATTGTCGCGAGCAGACCGTTGCACAAACACAGCCGACCTTCCGTGTCGGCTGGGTCGCCACCTTTGGCCACATAGTCGGCGACGGGTTCGGCTGGGCAGCGGTATCCGAGCGTGCCGTCATCGCGGCGATACGACACCCGGAGATAACCTAGATCGCAGCGACGGGGCCGTCGGGCCGCAAGGTCGGGATCGGCCAGGGTGTCGGGGAGGTGCAGAACTTTAAAGGGGAGTCCGGTGGGGGAAACGCGGGGGCGCCGTCTCAACCCGCAGTTCTCCGTTGCGGCTACGTGCGATCGCTTGCGCCTTCAATTCGGGGGTGATGCCGGACTCGGCGCAGAAGGCAAAAGCGGTGCCGAGCTGCACGCCTTGGGCACCTGCGGCGCGAGCTTGCGCCAGTCGGTCGGCGCTGGCGAAGGAACCGGCTAGCCAGAAAGGGCGGTCGAGACGTCTCATGGCACCGAGATTGATTTCGTCTCGGGGACCGTAGGCAAGAGGTTTATTGTGGCCGGAGGCGCCGCCGCGGGGAGGGGCGTTGTGGCCGCCGGACGTCCAGCCCTCGACGACAAATCCATCGACCCGGCCGGAGGCTTTGCGGGCGAGTGAGATGGCGAGCACATGGGTCGAAACGATGGCCAGAAATC
>Ga0222654_1000726_pt1 | contig 17773 bp, 6 predicted proteins | sample AntAcemetagen421_FD_179805 | JGI IMG/M metagenome (GOLD analysis project Ga0222654, IMG submission 179805) | Saline water microbial communities from Ace Lake, Antarctica - #421 | ecosystem: Environmental > Aquatic > Non-marine Saline and Alkaline > Saline | place: Antarctica: Ace Lake | collected...
ATCCAAGCCGCCGCCGCCGCCACCGTAAACGGCTCCACCATCAGTAATACCGGGATCATCGCCAATGGAACCGACCTCGACATCTATTCCTTCACCACCGCCAGCGGGAATCTCAGTTTTTCAGTCAACGGCTACCGAGCCGGCAGCAGCGCCAATGGAGGCAACGGCACCAACGGCGGCAACACCGACTTTAAGTTGGAGTTACTCGATTCCGGGGGCAACGCCGTCGCCACCCACGATCCTGCTGGTGCCACCAACGCCGCGCTAACTCACACCGCGACCGCCGGCACCTACTACGTGCGAATCTCGCCCGCGGCGGAAGGCACTCCTTTCGCTAACCCTGCTAACGGCTACACGGCTTACGGCAGCGCCGGTCAATACACGCTTACCGGCACCATCGTCGCCGCCGCGCCCAGCATCACCAGCGCCACCACCGCCTCTATCGGCGCCGGCGAGTCCTATAGTTACAACATCATCGGCACCAATGGCCCCACGAGTTACCAAGCCACCGGTCTCCCCTCCGGCCTCTCGGTTAACCCGACGACCGGCTTAATCAGCGGTCGCCCCACGGCGATCGGCGGATTCAATATTTCCCTCTCCGCGACCAATAGCCTCGGCACCGGCACCGGTTCTCTCGCCCTCACGGTCACTGACGCCGCCCCCGTCATCACCGCCCAATCCACTGGTCGTATCACCGTCACTCCCGGCGCCGCCCAGTCCCTCTCGGTTACCGCCCTCAGCGCCAACGGAACGCCATCCTACGAATGGTTCCGCAATGGACACCCCATTTCCGGAGCCACCAACGCCACCCTCGATCTGTCCACCATGGGGCCTGGCGATAGCGGCTACTACCGCGTGCAGGTGACCAACACCGTTGGCACGACCGTCAGTGACATCGTATTCGCACTCTACGCCCCCACCAATTCCGAAGTCGTCGGTTGGGGCCTCAATACTTCCGACCAACGCACCATTCCCTCCGACCTCATCACCGCCATCTCCGTCACCGCGGGCAAGACTCACACCCTCGCCCTTAAGTCTGACGGCACCGTGGTCGCGTGGGGCTCGAATAATGACGGCGAAACCACCGTCCCCGCCAATCTCACCGACGTCGTCAAGCTCGCCGCTGGCGAAGACGTCTCCTTTGCGCTCAAGAGCGACGGCACCGTGGTCGCATGGGGCAGCTCAGGGTTCACCACCGGCAACCCACCTTCCGACCTCGCGAACGTCGTTGATCTCACCGCCGGTGGATACCATGCCCTCGCCCTCAAATCCGACGGCACCATCGTCAGTTGGGGCAGTAACGGCAACGGGCAACTCACTCTCCCCGCCAATATCGGCACCGTCCTAAATTTCGCCACGAGCAGCGGAACGACCTACGCGATCAATTCCGCGGGAACAGTTTTCGCCTTTGGATTTACCGGCAACGGTGTAACCGAGGTCCCAGCCGCCTCTCCGCTTTGGCGCTCCGTCTCCGGCGGCGGCTTCCATGCCCTCGGCCTCAAAAGCGACGGCACGGTTGAGGGCTGGGGCTTCTCGACCTACGCCACCCCTCCCAGCGGCCTGTCCAACGTCGTCGCCATCGCCGCCGGTAATGAACACTCCCTTGCCCTCAAATCCGATGGCACGATCACTACTTGGGGAGATAATACTAGCGGCGAACGCACCATTCCTTCCGGTCTATCGGAGGTCTTCTCCATTGCCGCCAGCGACTTTTTCTCCATCGCGATCAAGGAGGTCACCGTAAACATCGCCCCCGCGATTACCGCTCAACCCGGCGATCAAACCGTCACGGCGGGTGCCTCCGCGAGCTTCTCCGTGACCGCCACCGGATTCCCCGTCCCCACCTATCAATGGCGCAAAGATAGCACCAACATCACGGGCGCAACCAGTCCGACCCTCACGATTAACCCGACCACCACTAACGATACCGGCAGCTACGACGTTGTCGCCACCAATGCCTCTGGCAACGTGACTTCGGATGCCGCAACTCTCACGGTTCAAGTTGCCCCTGCCATTACCGGGCAGCCTCAATCACAGACGGTCAACTCGGGCGCGACTGTCACCCTTTCTGCCACGGTCACCGGCGTGCCGACTCCTAACCTCCAGTGGCGCAAGGATAGCCAAAATATCGACGGTGCCACTTCCGCGTCTCTCGACTTGGGTGCAGTCAGTCCCGGCGCCAATGGAAATTACGATCTCGTGGCCACCAACTCAGTCGGCACCGCCACCTCGAACGCGACAAACGTCACCGTCCAATTCGGACCGTCAATCAACACCCCGCCTGCCAGCCAGACGGTCGCCGCCGGAGCCAGCGTGACCTTCTCCGTTTCCGCAACGGGTGCCCCCACTCCCACCTACCAGTGGCAAAAAGACGGCTCGCCCATCACCGGCGCAACCAGTGCGAGCTACCCCATTCCCTCCACGGCCAGCTCCGATGCGGGCGACTACACCGTCGTCGTCACCAATAGTGTCACCAGCGTCACCTCGTCTACGGCTACCCTCACCGTGACTCTCGGGGCCGCGATCACCACCCAACCCGTTTCACAAACCGTCACCCTCGGCACGCAAGTGACTCTCTCCGTCGTCGCCACCGGCTCGCCCGCGCCCACCTATCAGTGGCGCAAGAATGGTGAACCCATCACTGGAGCAACTTCCGCTTCTTTGGATCTCGGCAACGTCGTGCTGGCCGACGAAGGGAACTACAGCGTGCTTGTCAGCAATTCCATCGACTCCGTGACTTCTAATACTGCGTCGGTCGTCGTGCAAGAGGCTCCGGTCATTACCATTCAGCCAATTTCACAAGTGGTGCCTGCGGATACTTCCGTCGCCTTCATCGTCGAGGCCACCGGCACTCCTGCCCCCTCATTTCAATGGCGTAAGGATGGGGTCAATATTCTCGGCGCTACCAGCTCCAGCTTGGGCCTGAGTTCGGTGGGTGCGGCCGAAGCCGGCTCCTACACCGTCGCCGTCTTTAATGATGCCGGCACCGTCACCTCTGACGCCGCGACACTCACCATCGTCTCCGTCACCGGCACCCACGCCTCGGATGGCTATCGCCTCGGCACCGGTGTCACGATCAACAACTCCGTGAATTATACCGGGGATCTAAGTTCTTTGGTTTGGTCGGTCGTGCCACCTGCTGATATTGGCGGCCAAAAATGGAGCCTCTCCGGCACCGGAGGCACCGCCGCCGACGTGAGTCCTACGGTCGGCACCACCGACCTCTTGGACTTCACTTGGAATAACGTCCCCACCAGCCCGTTCACCTTCTCGTATTCTTTGGTCGTTCCTGATGCCACCGCCGGTGATCACAACCTCACCGCCATGTTCGAGTCGACCAGTTCAGCCGGCACGCTTCAGGGCGTGATCACTCCCGATCCCCTCGTTTTAGGAGAGGCCGCAACCTTCCACACGGCCGATACCAACGGTGACTCCCGTATCGGCCTCTCCGAACTCCTGCGCGTCATCGAACTCTATAACACCCGGCTCGGCACCACCCGGACTGGTCGCTACCAAGTCCAAACCGGCACGGAAGACGGCTTTGCCCCCGATCCCACCGAAGGCACCACCCAATCCAGCTTCCATGCCGCCGATTTCAACCGAGACAGCAAAATCAGTCTTTCCGAACTCTTACGGGTCATCGAACTCTACAACACCCGCAGCGGCACCACCCGCACCGGCGAATACCACCTCGAATCCGGCACCGAGGACGGCTTCGCCCCCGGCCCCGCGTCCTAAACCGTTGCGCCGTGCTTCAGCCGGCGCCCGTTGCCCTTCAGCCAAAAAATCTCACCCCGACCGAGTCATCAACTTTGTGCACTCTGTCGGGGCGTCGCTTGACGACGCCCTGACCTGCCCCCCTCGCCCCAAAACCTAGCCCAACTCGACCTATCCCCGTGACCTCGGCGGGAAAAGTTTTTGAAAAGAGGGCACCCCATCCCTCGTGGAGAGTCCCATGGTTTGACGCCCCTACGGCCCCCCCTCAGCCTTCAGCGGTTCGCCTTACCATCGCCCATGAAGTTCAAATCCTTTCTCGTCGTCGCCTTGGTATTCAGTATTGCCGCCATCTGGTATCTGAAACCGACCGCCCCGTCCGAATCGCTTGCTCAAACTTCAACCCCGGCGATCGAGACCGCCCCCTCCACTACGCAACCGCCATCATCCGCCGCACGATCACTTTCCCCACCTGAGGCGGATCAATCGGATCCCACGCCAGCCCCTGCCGCGACTCCGGATATGGCAGCCCCCGATGATTCAATAGCTCAGTTCGAGCAGATGATTCTCGCGCAAATTCCCGCCAGTCAGCTCAAGTCCAAACTACTCACTCTTGCTCCAAATCCCCGCCTCCGCGCCCTGAAAAAACTGTTCGAACTGCAGATTCCCGCGGCAGACTTCGCCAGCTTGAGGGTGAAGAGTGACGGCGGCCTCTTCTACGCCAACGACGCCCCTCCGCCTCCTCTTCCTCCTCAAGAAGCAGCCCCCGCCGCCACTGGTGAGAGTCGTGCCCTCGAATCGTCCCCCGAACGAGCCGAGACTTCCGCGCCCGGAAGTATTGCCGCCGCGGCGGTGCCCGTCGCGTCTCCGCCTATCCGCAATTCACGCCCCGGTTCGACCAATGTCCTCTACCTCGACTTCAACGGTCACGTCATCACGGGCACGAGTTGGAATAGTGACCCCGAAGACGCCCATGCCTACGTGGGTGTCGCCTACGATACCGACGGTGATCTCACCTCCTTCAGCGATGATGAACAGTCCGACATTATCGAAATTTGGGAACGCGTTGCGGAAGATTTCGCCCCCTTTGACGTCAATGTAACCACCGTAGAACCTAGCACCTTTACCAGCACGACGGGCCGAGCGCTAATCACCGCCAACGTCGACGCCAACGGTGTCAGCATGCCAGCGCACACGGGCGGCGGTGTCGCCCAACTCGGCGTATTTGGCAACAGCGACTACGCCACCCGTAGTTCCCCCGCTTTTGTTTACTACAACAACTTCGGCAGTAACGAAGCCAATATCGCCGAAGCCGTTTCGCACGAACTCGGTCACAATTTCGGGCTGTCTCACGATGGCCTCATCGGAACCACCTACTACAACGGTCACGGTAGTGGGAATATCTCGTGGGGTCCTATCATGGGCACCGGCTACGGTCGCAATGTGAGCCAGTGGTCTCAGGGCGAATACTTCAACGCCAACAATACCCAGGACGACTTCGCGATCATGGCGGCGGAAATGGGCTACGTCTTCGACGAAGCCGGCGCCACCACCGCCACCGCCACCGCCGCGACCGTTGCTGGCAGCACCATCACCAATTCCGGCATCATCTCCCAACAAGATGACGTGGACATTTACTCATTCAGCACCGCGACCGGCTCGATCAATTTGGCGGTCAATAGTTACCGGGTTTCCACCGGCACCCACGGCGGCAATGGTGACCTCAAACTCGAGCTCCTCGATGCGAGCGGATCAGTTGTCGCCACTCATGCTCCGTCCGGCGATACCAATGCGTCCCTCACCTATTCCGCCACCGCGGGCACTTACTTCGTTCGTATCACCCCGGATGGCGAGGGCACTCCGACCGCGGATCCACCCTCTGGATACACGAGCTACGGCAGCGCCGGTCACTACACCCTCACCGGCACCATCATTGCGGCCGCCCCCAGCATCACCAGCGCCACTACCGAGAGTATCGGGGCAGGACAATTCTACCGCTACACCATTGTCGGCACCAACGGCCCGACCAACTACCAGGCCACCGGCCTACCCCCCGGATTAAGCGTCGACGCCCACACGGGCATCATCGGCGGTCGCGCGACCGTTACCGGGGTGTTTCCGATCTCACTTTCCGCCACCAATAGTTTGGGCACCGGTAACGCCACGCTCACTCTGACCGTGACGGATGCCGCTCCCGCCGTCATCGACCAAACAGCCGGCCGCGTCTTGGTCGCGCCCGGCGACAGCTCCAGCCTCTCCGTCACCGTCGTCAGCGCGAACGGCACTCCCACCTACCAATGGGACCACAATGGCCGCCCCATCGCCGGTGCCACCAGTGCAACGCTCAATCTCTCCGCCGTGACTCGAGCCACCCACGGTTACTACCGCGCTCGTATCACCAATACCATCGGCACCACGACCAGCACCGCGGTCTTTCTCGTGGTCGCCCCCACCTCCTCTCAAGTGCTCATTTGGGGAGGCAACGACAAGGGACAAAACAACGTTCCTTCCGATCTCGCAGCCACTACCCAAATTTCGCTGGGCAGCGAATTCGCTATCGCGCTCCTTCGCGATGGCACCGTGAGCGGATGGGGATCCGACAGCTCCGGCCAAACTTCCATCCCTTCTGGACTCGCTGATGTCGTGCAGGTCGCCACCGGTTCCTTCCACGCAATCGCACTCCGAGCAGACGGCACCGTCGTCGGCTGGGGCTACGATTTTCACGGTCAAGCCACCGTGCCTTCTAATCTATCCAGCGTGGTCTACATCGCAGCCGGCAACGACTCTTCGTTCGCGATCAAAAACGACGGCACCGTCGTCGGCTGGGGACTCAACAACGACGGCCAAACGACCATCCCCAGCGACCTCACCGACGCTATCGCCATCGCTACCGGCGACGGTCACACCATCGCCGCCAAGGCCGACGGCTCCGTCGTCGCTTGGGGTCGCGACGATCAGGGTCAAATCACGGTTGCCTCCAAAGCCACCTCGAGCGCCGCGGTGTCCGCCGGCTTCTCGTTCTCACTCGCCCATCAAGTCGACGGCGCCGTCGTCTTCTGGGGACAAAATTCTTTCGGTCAACAAACCCTGCCCCAAGGGCTCACCACCTTCGCGGAGGTCGCCGCCGGCTCGTATCACACCATCGCCCGCAACCCCGACGACACCATCGCCGTTTGGGGCTACAACGGAGATAAACAACTGGACGCTCCCGCTAACCTCGGCCAGGCCTTCAACGTCGACGCCGCGCGCTACAACTCCGCCGTAATCCGCGATGCCACCGGTGACGTGGCCCCGACAATCGCAACTCATCCCGTCCCGCAAACCGTCGTCGAAGCCACCGACGTCACCCTGACCGTCGTGGCTTCGGGCGGCACCGCCCTCCTCTCTTACCAATGGCGTAAAGGCGGCGTGAATATCGACGGCGCGACGTCCACCACCTTCGATCTCCCCAACGCCGCCCCCTCCGCATCGGGTAACTACGACGTGGTCGTCACCAACCAATTTGGATCGATCACCAGCACCGTCGCAGCCCTCACCGTCAACCCTGTGCCCGTGATCAGCGCGCAAAGTAGCGCTCGCCTCCTCACCGCGCCTGGCCAGACCCTCAACCTATCCGTCACCGCCACCGGCACCGGTGATCTAGCCTATCAATGGTATCAAAATGGTCGGGCCCTCACCGGCGAAAACACCCCTGCGTATTTGAAAAATGGATTCTCGTTTGCCGATGCCGGTGTCTATCATGTCACCATCACCGATTCGATCGGCGTCCGTCGCAGCGCCTTGATGTTTGTGCTCTACTCTCCCGCCCAATCCGAAGTCGTGGGATGGGGCCTCAACACTTCAGGCCAAACCACCATCCCGACCGGTCTCGGCGACGCCATTGCGGTGGCCACCGGCTCATCTCACACTCTCGCCCTCAAGTCCGACGGCACCGTCACCGCCTGGGGTTCCAATAATCGAGGAGAAACGACCGTCCCCGAAGGCCTGACCGATGTCGTAAAAATCGCCGCCGGTGATGACGTATCCTTCGCCCTCAAAAGCGACGGCACCCTCACAATTTGGGGCTCCAACGGGTTCACTATTGCCACCCATCCCTCTGGCTTGAGTGACGTCGTCGATATCGTCTGTTATCGCTACCACGCCCTCGCGCTCACCGCCGATGGCTCCGTCGTCGGTTGGGGCAACAGCGGCAGCGGCCAGCTTTCAATCCCAACCAATCTCGGCACCGTGACCGCCATCGGCACGGCCAGTAGCACCTCCTACGCAATCAATACCGACGGCACCATTTTCGGTTGGGGTGACAACAATAACGGCGAAACTAACGTCCCGACCGCGTCCCCACTTTGGCGAAGCATCTCGGGCGGCGGCTTCCATGCCGTCGCTCTCAAAAGCAACGGGGTCATGGCCGGAATCGGCTTTAGTGGCTACTCCAGTCCCTCGCCTGCGGTCACCGATCTCGTGGTTGTATCCGCCGGAGGCAGACACTCCATCGGACTCAAATCCAACCGCACGATCGAAGTTTGGGGCGGCAACGATGACGGCGAAAGCACTGTCCCCACCGGACTCGACAACGTCTTCGGCATCGCCGCAGGTCCATCCTACTCCCTCGCCATCAAAGAAATCCTGCAGCCGACCGCTCCCGCCATCACCAGCCAACCGTCTGATCAAACCGTGACCTTAGGTGAGTCAGCCAGCTTCTCGGTGGCCGCCAGTGGGTTCCCTGACCCGACCTACCAATGGCGCAAGGGCAGCGTTAATATCACCGGCGCGACGAGTGCCACTTTTACCATCGGCACAACCACCACCAACGATACCGGGAGCTACGACGTCGTTGTCACCAACCCCTCCGGCAAGGCGACCTCCCCTGCGGCCACGCTCACCGTGCAGACCCTCCCGGCCATATCCGGTCAACCCCAAACTCAAACGGTCACGGTCGGCACAGAAGTCACGCTCTCCGTGAACGCGTCCGGAGTGCCTGCTCCGACGTTCCAATGGCGTAAAGACTCCAGCCCGATCAGCGGAGCCACCGGATCCTCACTCGCTTTGGGTGCCGTCGCGCTCACGGATACCGGCAGCTACGATGTTGTTGTCACCAATGTCGTCGGCAACGTCACGTCCACAGTCGCCGTGGTCACCGTGCAAGCGGGTCCCGCGATCACGACCCACCCGCAATCCCAATCCGCAATCTTGGGCACCGACGTCACCTTCAACGTGACCGCTGCGGGAACTCCCGCGCCGACCTACCAATGGCGCAAGGACGGCAGTCCGATCAACGGCGCCACCAGTTCGTCCTTCCAACTCACCGGCATCACCATCGACAGCTCGGGTTCCTACGATGTCGTGCTCACCAACAGCGTCGGATCCCTCACCTCCAATGGGGCCAGTCTCAACGTCCAGTTCGCGCCTACCTTTTTAGTCCACCCCCGGTCGCAAGCCGTCAATTCAGGCACCAACGTCACCCTCAACATCTCGGTGACCGGTAACCCCGCTCCGAGTTTTCAATGGCGCAAGAACGGCGAGGCCATCACCAGCGCCAACGCCTCCTCCCTCGACCTCGGCGCCGTCAGCCCCGGAGCCAACGGCGACTACGATGTAGTCGTCACCAATTCAATCGGTGCAGTCACGTCCTCCGTTGCAACGGTAACGGCTCTCTTCGCCCCTTCCATCAACGTCCAACCCAGCAGCCAAACCGTCACCGCCGGCGACAACGTCACCTTCACCGTCACTGCCGCCGGCGACCCCGCACCGCCCTACCAATGGCGCAAGGACGGAGTGGATATCGCTGGGGCCAATAACGCGAGTTATACCATCGCTAACACGTCTCCCGATGATGCCGCCGACTACGATGTCGTGCTCACCAACAGCGTCGGCACCGCGACCTCCGTCCTCGCCACCCTCGACGTCCGCTTCGCTCCCCTCATCAACGTCCAACCCACCAACCAAACCGTCACCACCGGCAACGCCGTGACTTTCATCGTCAGCGCCTCCGGTGATCCCGCTCCGAACTACCAGTGGCGCAAGGTCGGCGAAGCCATCGCGGGGGCGACCAGTGCGACTTATACCATCGCCAACACGTCTCCCGATGACTCCGCCAACTACGATGTGGTCGTCACCAACGACGTTGGCTCCACCGAGTCCGACGTGGTCTCTCTCGACGTCCAATTCGCTCCCAGCATTCTAAACCAGCCACAGTCTCAAACGGTCAATTCCGGCGCTAGCGTCACCCTTGCTGCAATCGCCACCGGCAATCCACTTCCGACCCTGATATGGCGCAAGAATAGCAATGCCATCGCAGGGGCAATCAGTTCGTCTCTCGACCTCGGAGCCGTCAGCCCCGGAGCCAACGGTGACTACGATGTCATCGCCACCAACGCTGTCGGTTCAATCACGTCCGAAACAGCAACCTTAACGGTCCTGTTCGCGCCGTCTATCAACGTCCAACCTACGAGCCAAACCGTCACCGCTGGCGACAACGTGACCTTCACCGTCAGCACATCCGGCGACCCGACCCCGACCTACCAATGGCGCAGGGGCGGCATCGATATTAACGGTGCGAACAGCGCGAGCTTCACCATTTCAGGAACATCCACCGAGGACACATCCGACTACGACGTCGTCCTCACCAACAGCGTCGGCACCGCGACCTCCGTCCTCGCCACCCTCGATGTCCAAGTCGCTCCCACTTTCTCGATCGAACCTGAATCCCAGACGGTCAACTCCGGCATCAACGTCACCCTCACCGCCGCCGTCACCGGTAATCCGATACCGACCCTCCAATGGCGCAAAAACGGCGAGGCCATCACCGGCGCCATCAACGCCACCCTCGACCTTGGCACCGTCAGCCCCGGAGCCAACGGCGACTACGACGTCATCGCCACCAACGCTGTCGGTTCAATCACATCCGAAACGGCCACCGTCACCGTCCTCTTCGCCCCCTCCATCAACGTTCAACCCACCAGCCAAACGGTCACCGCCGACGCCGACGTGACCTTCACCGTCTCCGCTACCGGCGATCCGATCCCCACTTACCAATGGCGCCAGGACGGTTCTCCCCTCCCGGGTGAAACCGGAGCATCCCTTCAACTCAACGACATCTCCACTAGCACCGCCGGTGCCTACGACGTCGTCGTGACCAACGATGTGGAAAGTGTCACGTCTGATACCGCTAAGCTGACCGTAAACGAAGGCCCCACCATCACCACTCAACCCGTTTCCCAAACGGTCTCCGTCGGCACTACGGTGATCCTGAGTGTCGAGGCCACCGGCTCACCGGCCCCAACTTATCAGTGGCAGAAAGACAGCTCTCCGATCGACGGTGCGACCAACGCTTCACTCAATCTCGGCGCCATCCCGCTGAAGGGTGATGGAGACTACACCGTCAGGGTCACAAATTCAGTCGGCACGGCGACCTCCGCCACGGCTAAACTGACCGTCCAAGAGGCACCCGCCATCACCACTCCACCCGCGCCGCAAACCGCGTATGCCGGTTCTCCCGTGAACTTCTCCGTCGTCGCCACCGGCACCCCAACGCCTTCCTATCAATGGCTTAAAAACGGCACCGCGATCGACGGCGCGACCAATTCCTCCCTCAGCCTCAGTTTAGTCAGTGAATCCGACGCCGGATCCTACACCGTCTCCATCACCAACGAACTGAATTCAGTCCTATCCACCCCGGCCACGCTCACCGTCGTCACCGTCTCCGGCACCCACGCTTCCGATGGCTACCGTTTAGGTGAGCCCGTGACGATCGACAACACCGTGACCTATTCCGGTCCTCTGATAAAATTCGTTTGGTCCGTCATTCCTCCGGCCGAAATTGGCGGCCAAAAATGGAGCCTCGCGTCCTCCGGTGGCTCCACCGCCGATGCGAGCCCCGCCGCCGGAACCACTGATTTGTTGGAGTGGACCTGGCACACCGTGCCCCCGAGCCCGTTCAACTTCGCCTATTCCTTGGTCGTTCCGGATGCGACCACTGATGGTCAAAGTCTCACCGCCATGTTCGAATCCACCAGCGCGGCGGGCCCCCTCCAGTCCATCGTCCTGCCCGATCCGTTGGTGCTTTCCGCGTTCGCCACTTACCACACCGCCGACATCAACGAGGACTTTAAACTCGGCCTCTCCGAACTGCTGCGCGTCATCGAACTCTACAACACCCGTAGCGGCACCACCCGCACTGGTCGCTATCAAGTGCAGTCCGGCACGGAGGATGGTTTCGCCCCCGACCCCACTGCCGGCACGACGCAATCGAGTTTCCACGCCGCCGATTTCAATCAGGACAGCAAAATCAGCCTCTCCGAACTCCTCCGCGTCATCGAACTCTACAACACCCGCAGTGGCACCACCCGCACCGGCGACTACCACATCGAATCCGGCACCGAAGACGGTTTCGCCCCCGCCCCCTCCTCGTAAAAGACCAAAATGGACCGCTGGACCGTCCGCGCCTCCCCCTCCTCCCCATTCATTTTCCCTGCGGACCACCAAAAAAACTAAGCCCTCTCATTGAAACAGAGATCCTGCCCGACTAGGGTGAGATTCAAAGTCCGCCGATTGCAGCACTCGTCACCTCTGCAATCTACTTAGATTCATCTTTCATCAAAAACCAGTGGCCCTCCGGTCCCTCGTCCCTCCCTTTTCTTCTGTAAAAACCGCCTTAAGTTAGCCTTCCGTCAACGCCGGGCCTCCTCCGTGCTCCCCGTCTCCTTATCCGCTGACTCACCGCCTCCTACGCCATGACTCCCGCTTACCGCCAACACCTGCAATCCACCCTCGCCTCGATCGAAGCCGACGGCCTCTACAAACGCGAACGCATCATCGGCTCCGCCCAAGGCACCCGCGTCACGCTCGAAGACGGTCGCGAGGTGCTCAACTTCTGCGCCAACAACTACCTCGGTCTCGGTAACCACCCCGATCTCATCGCCGCTGGCCACGCCTCGCTCGAGCGCTGGGGCTACGGTGCCGCCTCGGTGCGCTTCATCTGCGGCACCCAAGGGGTGCACCGCGAACTCGAGCAAGCCCTCACCACCTTCCTCAGCGCCGAAGACACGATCCTCTTCTCCTCCTGTTTCGACGCCAACGGCGGCGTGTTCGAAACCCTCCTCACCGCCGAGGACGCCGTCATCAGTGACGCCCTCAACCACGCCTCCATCATCGACGGCGTGCGTCTCTGCAAAGCTCAACGCTTCCGCTACGCCAACCGCGACCTCAACGACCTCGAAAAACAACTTCAAGCCGCCGATACCGCTGGCGCGCGCTTCAAACTCATCGTCACCGACGGCGTATTTTCGATGGACGGCTTCATCGCTCCGCTCCGCGAAATCTGTGACCTCGCCGAAAAATACGAGGCCCTCGTCATGGTCGACGACAGCCACGCGGTCGGCTTCATGGGCCCCACCGGCCGTGGCACTCCCGAGCACTGCGGCGTCGAGGACCGCATCGACATCAACACCGGCACCCTCGGCAAAGCCCTCGGCGGCGCCAGCGGCGGTTACATCAGCGGACGCCAAGAAATTATCGACCTCCTCCGCCAACGCGCCCGTCCGTATCTCTTTTCCAATACCCTCGCGCCCACCATCGCCGCCGGCTCCCTCGCCGCGCTGGAACTGCTCACCGCGTCCACCGAACTCCGCGACAAACTCGAAGCCAACACCCGCTACTACCGCGCCGGCCTGGAAGCCGCTGGACTCACCCTCCAGCCCGGCTCGCACCCCATCGTGCCCGTCATGGTCGGCGACGCCGCCCTCTCCCAAAAAGTCTCCGCGCGGCTCCTCGAACTCGGCGTCTACGCCATCGGGTTTTTCTTCCCCGTGGTGCCTCGAAACCAAGCCCGCATCCGTACCCAAGTCTGCGCCGCCCACACCACCGCCGACCTCGACACCGCCATCGCCGCCTTCACCAAAATCAAACTAGAATTTAGTCTCTAACTCCGGTCGGGGTGTCACCCGACGACGCCCGTTCCCGCGCTGTCCTCGTTCCCTGCCCCTCTCCCGCCCACCGCATCACCGCTCACCGCCCTGTTCACTCTGTTCCCTCCTGTAAAAACCAACCGTGCGTCAGCCCTTTGCATCTTTGCGTTAAAAGAACCTGCCTCACCGCCCTACCGCCTCACCGCCAATCTGCCTCTCCCTTTGCAATCATTTAAGTCCCCAGCCCACGAAGCGGTAGTGAAGTGATTTGTGTCCATTCGTGGTTAAAATCCGAAATTTAAAAACTGTGTCCACTGCCGTCCTCGAACAAGCCGCCCGCGCCGCCGCGGATAACGCCTACGCCCCCTACTCCAAGTTCCCCGTTGGTGCCGCCGTCCAAACTGCCGACGGTTCCGTCTTCACCGGCTGCAACGTCGAGAACGCATCCTTCGGCCTCACCAACTGCGCCGAACGCACTGCCGTTTTCAACGCCGTCGCCGCCGGCCACCGCGAGATCACCTGCGTCGCCATCTACACCCCGACCGCCAAAACCACCGCGCCCTGCGGCGCCTGCCGCCAAGTCCTCCGCGAATTTGGCCAAGACCTGCAAGTCATCTCCACCTGCGATGGGCCCGGCCGCTCCGAGACCACGCTGCGTGAACTACTGCCGGATTCATTTGGGCCGGAGAGTCTCAGCAAACCGAATCATGCCGAGTAGGACTGACCATTTCCACTCCTCCCGCTTGGTATTCACCTCCTCGCTCCGAGATTAAGTCGAACGCAGTCGGGCGCTGCTGAGAGCAGCCACGGCGTCGATGAGTAAATAAGTTCAACGCAGTAGAGCGCAGTTAACTTATTCCGACCTCACCCCGTCCCCAACCCGTCCGCCCCCGCTCCACCAACCGTGCCCCCAGGGGCGTGGCTTGACGACGCCTGATCCTAGTAGAAGGGACTAATTCTTTTTTTAGAAACGGTTAACTCTGTTTTTCGAGCCCTGGTTTTCCGGCGCCGGGGTTTTGTGTCCGAACCCGCCCACCGCGGCACTGGTTGAGCCAGGTTAAGTAAGGTCTACTCGTCGATACTCCAAGAGTAGCGAGAATTCATCTTTAAGCCTTCTGAGGTAAACTCGTTCGTTTCGTCCGAGTTTGCTTCGGCCGACGATCACTAAGCGGACCGGTAGGCTATAGCTTCGATTGGGGTGGTAGGCGTATTCCAATATTTGTCCCAGTGCGTGCCGAATGACGGCGCGCGAATCTAAATCCGACTTCAGCTCATAGAGGATCACTTCAGTGTCGGTTAGAACGGTCACATCGACGAAGTTTTCCTCACACTGAATTTCGGCTGCGGGGAATTCCGCTTTGAGTTGCTCCACCAAGATTCGCTGCATTTCAGCATGCTCCGGAGATACCTGCACTGCGGGAGTCGCTCCCCGCATATACGGTCGTTGTGATGGAGGGTTAATACTTCCGCTCCGGGTAGGCCTACGGTTGGTTTGCTTCCTTTCAATCGGATCCAGATCGGTGAGCGTATACCGGTTCAGATTCTGAATCGGGTCGCCAGAAGTGGCAAATTTACCGGGATCAAACGGGCGAACATTATCCTGGCGAAATCGGACGTTTAGAAAATTTGGTGCCCAACCCGTATCCGAGATCGCCTCTGGATCTCCGCCGACTTCCGCGACCTCCTTTTTCATGATGTCATACCATCCCCGTCGTTTGAACTCCTCCAGTGCCCTACGCGCATCTTTTTCATCGAGGCATCCGGCACCTAAAACTCTCGCGACGTAACGGCGGCGTTTTAGTTCATCGATCGTAAACAAGGTCAGATCAAACGGTCGGTTTTGTGAAACGAGCTTCTTGTGGCTGCGGTTGACTCCCTGGACAAACCCGTAGCGCCATCCATCAATCATCCACTCGTCTCGGAACAACCAGTCCTCATGTCCGAATCCGAATTTCTGATTGTAGGTTCCTTTGACCTCATTGCCTTGCGCATCGCTCGTTGGCTTCTTCCATCCGGAGGTATTGTAAGAAAGTCGGGCGAGATAATGAAGCCCCTCTGGTTTTTCTTTTGGGGTGACGGGCAACGTGTTTGCCGATTCGGGAGTTTCCGACGGCAGTGCCGCTTGAATTAAACCAATCAACTCCTGCTCTGAACCGGAGAATAAATACTGGGACTTTTCATCGCGCTCCCCGTTTACCATCACGAATTTTACCTGCGTTCCAGCAGTCGGCGACGGTCTCTTTGCTCTGAATACGCGATCACCCTCTTCCCCGTCTGTAGGTGATAGCCAGAAGGACCAGCCGGTTTCCAGTTGCTTGATCAGCAAGTCTGGGAACTCCCGTGCCACCACGTCCCTGATTTCGTCTGGGCTCATTGTCTCAGGGTTGCGTGAAGTGTTGTTTCAGTCGGTCGACAGTGTGGCGCCAAAGTGGCGTCGTAGGTTTACAGACCGAGTTCTGATTCCCGAACAGACCGACCTCGGAAAACGCATTTTCAACCGGAACCGTTTCCAGCCAGTCCACGGCGACGAACCATTCACAGTTGTCCAAATCATCGATGGCCCCGCAGTGATAGTCCGCTTTTTGCAAGACCTTCAAAGCGTCCTGAGGCCCATCCGGCGTATTAAGCGCAAACGACACCATCGCCTGGGATGACTCTCGCACTCGACCCACTCCCACAAATCCGACCGCGGGTACCTTGACCCATACCCGATCTCCTTCGTTCAGCATCTTCAGTGTCCGTGAATACCAAGCTCCGCCACCGGCACAAATAAACCCATGTGTCCTCGCCTCTTCCCAAGATCGTTCTCGGCCATGACCAAATGAAACGTAGAATTCACCATTCCAAGGTTCGGATGCGCGTCCTTTAGTCGACGTAATGGTGACGTTCTCCTGAGTCTCACCCGGATCAATCAACCACGCACGGCTGAGGAGTAGATGCTCACCCTGCCGAAATACCTGAAACAAGATGACATTGATCGCGATATCTCGCTCATTAAGGTAACCGATGATGCGCTCTGTCGAAGGATCGAGCTCCGCCGCTACCAAGATAATTTGGTGAGACGCGTTAAGCGCGTCCTCGTCCAGTATGGTCTCAAAACGCTTTTGGAATGCGGCATCAAGTGACCCCCCGTTGGAAAACTTTTGATAAATCTTTGCGATTTTATCGGCGGTGAGATTCTGAACCCACGATGCATAGTCGATTGCTTGGGCGACGACCTCACGCGGGGTGCGATCTCGTTTCAGCTCGATCAGGACGAGCGACGCGTCCGGTGCGATCGCCAACAGATCAATGCGTCCGCCGTGGTTCGTTTTCTCCTGTTGCCCGATTAGCATCCACTCGCCGGAAAGGATGCTGGGATCGCGCACAATCATGTCTTCCAGCAACTGCTCGTTCGGCAGCTTTGCCCCGCTCAAAGCGGTGGGCGTTTCTCCAACTTTCCAAATGGCGTGTTTTATCGGCATGGGCGATCAGGGGACGATTGGTAAATAATCTGGGCGCGGGTAAGTGTTTGGAAGCAAATGCCAATCCAAGCGCATTTTCACAACGTGCGCGGGCATCTGGTTGAGAGTTCGTAATGGCGAGCTGCGCAAATTCGGAGGTAATTTCGACCAACAACGGTTCGGCGACAGGCAAACCAAGATCCAAGGCCAATAATGAAGCTACGATTTCACAAACGGGCTGGTGAGGAGCTGATTCCCTGCCCGCCGAGTTTTACGACGCACTCGACTTCCCCCCCGTCCGGAAGATCGCAAGCAACAATAGCGGGGCTGGTTCGACCGGAGGTTTTAAGGCCGATCCAGCGAGTCGCTCCTAGAATGGGTATCGTGTCTGGCATTTTGAAAATCAGCGAGATGCCGTGAGTTCGGCGACAAGGGCTTCGAGGAGGTTCTTGGCGGTGGCGCGGGAGGTGGTGAGCTGGGTTTCCAACGCATCCACCGAGGCCATCAGTTGATCCACTTTGGCCACAATCCGGCGTTGTTCGGCGAGGGGTTTCATGGTTCGCCGAGTTCGTCCTCCAGTCGTCCCACCAGATCCGCGATAAAGTCGTGGAATCCCCAGCCGATGCCGTCGGTCATCTGCTCCACTTTGGCCAGCCGCTCGCGGAATTGCGGATACATCTCCCGTGCGTGGCCGCGCAACAGGACTGCCAGTTC
>Ga0222654_1000728_pt1 | contig 17719 bp, 13 predicted proteins | sample AntAcemetagen421_FD_179805 | JGI IMG/M metagenome (GOLD analysis project Ga0222654, IMG submission 179805) | Saline water microbial communities from Ace Lake, Antarctica - #421 | ecosystem: Environmental > Aquatic > Non-marine Saline and Alkaline > Saline | place: Antarctica: Ace Lake...
TTCAAAACAACAGTAAGGTCAGTCAAAGAACCATCAGGAATAGGAACCCTCATTGCGATACCGTCCAATTTACCTGCTAAGTGAGGCAATACAAGGCCAACGGCTTTTGCAGCACCAGTAGAAGTAGGGATGATTGAATAAGCACCTGCTCTAGCTCTTCTCAAATCTTTGTGAGGAGCATCTTGCAATCTCTGATCAGAAGTATAAGCGTGAACGGTAGTGATGTAACCATGCTCAATACCAAATGCATCGTCTAATACCTTAGCCATTGGAGCCAAGCAGTTAGTTGTACAAGAAGCGTTAGAAAGGATAGTTTCCTCACCAGTCATCGTGTCGTCATTAACACCAAGAACAACTGTAGGTACACCACCTTTCGCTGGAGCAGATATTACTACCTTTTTTGCACCAGCTTCTAAATGTTGTCCGGCACCAGCTTCGTCCAAGAAGAAACCAGTCGACTCTAAAACAACTTCAACATTAAGGTTGGCCCAAGGAAGGTTTCTTGGTTCTCTCTCAGCGTAAATTTTAATTTCTTTACCATTAACAATGATTCCGTCAGCTGTTGCCGAAACAGTACCATCGAATCTGCCATGTACAGAATCGTACTTCAATAAATGGGCTAGGGTAGTAGTATCTGTTAGATCATTGATCGCAACTACTTCAATGTTTTCTTTTTTTAATAACGTTTTGAAAGTCAATCTTCCGATTCTTCCAAAACCATTAATCGCTACTCTTGTCTTAGACATAATCCTTAACGGTTTAAAGGTTGTTTTTTGGAGTCGCAAAGCTAAGAAAGCTGCGCTCCTTTTCAAATTTAAATCATCCTAAGCCTTAGTTAGTTCCATTGAAATCGATTGTAATTTTTTAATGGTGAAACTTTTGCAAATAAAGTACCGACATCTATATTTGCAGTCCTTAATACGGTCCGTTCGTCTAGGGGTTAGGACGCCAGGTTTTCATCCTGGTAACAGGGGTTCGATTCCCCTACGGACTACTTGTAAAGGCTTCTCATTTATTTGAGAGGCCTTTTTTTATTTATTCAGTGTGATAAAAGTGTGACAATGGCTCTAGTATACCTTTCCTATTGTCTATTTATTGTGAATATCTTCTTCTTGTACTCATCGGTTAGAGGTCTTAATTGATCCATGTAATCGATTTTTATGTTATACCGATTTTGTATTCTTTCAGTCTCTTCTCGGGGGATTATTTCCATGAATTCATTGTGGTAGTGTAATCGTATGAAACTATCAGTGCTTCCAAGCTCCTTTGCATGTAGTTCTAGGTTAAATGGATCGATGTTAAATGGATCGATGTTAAATATGTCCTCTTTATACTTAATTGAGTCCTTCATTGCCACAAAAAACTCCATTAGCACCCTTGAGTCGACTCTATGATGTATTCCAAAATTATTTTGCTGTTGATATAGTACATCATGCAACTCTTTGAAATTCCTATTTGGTTCTTTCCAATAAACCTTAGTTGCTAATTCCAAAATTTTTGTATCCGTCTTTGCTTTTTCAAATATAGATTTATTGTATAAATCACTAAATCTTTTGTCTTTCTCCTTATTTTGAGATATCAGTATAACAATAGCAATTCCTGCAATGACTGCTATGACTAAAATATACTCCAAATCCATAGACTTGATATTAATTAATTTGAGATATGCATAATGTACATGGTTATTTATTCGGAAGCAAAATTCAGTCTGTAATCACATCATCGCCTCTACCATCCACCGCCTAGCTGTAATTCATTTTGCGGTTATTACTTTCTATCTCACTAGGTCTAAACTCCAAACCGAAGAGAACTGGGTTTAAAATCTTTTTAGATAAGGAATTAATGCTGCACTTATTGATTTAATGTTTGGTGTTTCTGGAGCATTATGTGGGGTAAGCTAATTGTTGCTTACCTGGATACCCCTGCCTAACAACTGGTTTTTGTATTTATAGTTCTACAAGTTCTATGTGACGATTTTAAAACTTTATTAAAAGCCCATTAAAACTCGTTCTTACAGTGATGATCTTGCTTCTGGAGATAGAGCTTCAATAATACTTATTAAGCTATTTAGGGATTGCTTTAGATGTTTGAACTGCGCTATTGTTATAAAAAATTATAAGTAAAATTTAGATAAGAGAGTGCGTATGCTTTGATTGCCTACCCACATAGATCACCCCGCCCCATTTATTTAAACGAATTCATAAGCCCCCTGGCTTCTTAAATATTATTAAGTATTAAGCTCATTCATTTATACCCATTCAACAGCCCTCACAATGAAGCGCCAATTCTTACAGAGAATTAACAACAGCCTACTGGTTGTTACTTGAGAATTGACAAGTGAGTGTAGGATAGCTGCAATGCACTAGATGTATAGTTTAGTAGCTCAATCATAGCTGTTGCTCCTATGGTCGCAAACCGTCTTCTGAGGTCCTGATACTTCATTGGTTATATGGAGTATCAAAGTGTCCTCAGTCAAGCTGCACTACATTAAAAGCAAATCACGCACCCTAAAAAGCTCCATTCATAAAATGATACACTGATGGTTGATCATTGTAAATTTGCACTCATTTAAACGAATGAGAGCACTATTTGATTCAGAGTATCATTTTATTCACTCCACTATTTACCCTCCCTCAGTGCTATTTGCTTTTAATTCCGTTTGTTGCCTTGTGGTACTTTGCTACAGCTATTCCCATTTTCCTTTTATTGATTGTTGCCTTCGGCAGATGGGATAAAGGAAAACCCATAGCTCATAATTTTTGCTCGCCTGCTGGCTCATCGCCTACCTTCAATCAAATTACTCTCGTAATTTTTCTTTTGAAGGAGTCTCTTCACTCTCGCAGTTTGCTTCGCAGATGGTTAACTCCATTGTTTGCTCTATTTCATTAGACTCCAAAAGGCTCAAGGCCAACGCTTGAATGAATAACAATTCATTACTGACTGTTTTGGAGCCATTCAATAGTTGAAATCAGTCATTTACCATAAATATCCTATAATCACTTACTACTGATTGGTTATTAGCTAGATAGCTTCCCCATTCACGTAATAACACAAGCTCTTAGGAGGTAAGATTTCCATTCATGAATCGAATAGCCAAATATTACCTATTCTGATAATATTTAAAATTATGTTATAGAGCATAACCATAAATATTCAATGATTTTCAGCAATGAGCATTATCATAATAACATAGTTAATGTCTTACTTTAAGTTATAATGATACTGTTAATCAGCCTGTTTTGTATATATTAACGATATACACTAGTTGTGAGCCATAAAAAGAGACATATGAAAATACAAATTACATTAATCCTAATACTTGTAGCTTTATTAACGAGTTGCAATTCAAAAAAAAATGACCTTGAAGAATCAAACCTAAAAGGCAAGATTTGGAAGGTAAAAGAAACAAGGTTTGATGGTGAAGAAAAATTCGGAAAATATCAGATTGGAGATAAGAGTTATTATGGACATCAATTTTATGTTTTCAACGAAGATGGAAACCTTATTGAATCGCAACAGCTTGATAGAAAAGGAAAGATTGAGAAAGCTTCTAAATACTCATATGATGAAGATGGAAATTGTATTGAAATTACTACTTATGATGATGATAAAGTAGTACAGAAACAAGTGAACAAAATTGAGAAAGATAAAAACGTGGAAACACAAGTCTTTGATGAAGAAGGCGTATTGACAGATAAGTATAAATACAACTATTCAGGCTCTGACATATCCGATGGAAAGATATATAATAGTAATGGCAGTCTCACAATTACATTTACAAATGAACTATCAGGTGGCTTATTGTCTAAACAAATTGTAAAAGATAGTCTCGGGAAAATTACATCCATTCGTACCTACGAAAGAAACAATCAAGGAGATATATCTACTCAAAAAATTGAATACCCAAAGGACACAACAGAATACACTTATACATTTCAATACGATTATGACGAAAAAGAGAATTGGTTAAAGCAATATCAATTTGACGAAGATGGAAAGATTGACGATATATTAGTTCGAAACATTATCTATTATGACGAATCTAAAGAACCCAAAAAGGACAAAGATTTTATCGGAATGTGGTTTGTTGTTGAAGACAATGATTGGATTGAATTACGAATCGACAAGAAATATGATTCAGGTTATAAAGACCGAATAAAGGAAACTGGTTCTTGGGAAATAGATTCCAAGCAGCAGATATTAACGTTTAGAGCTGATGACCCAGATGATTCCAGAAAGTACAAATATGAATTTGAAGGTTATCAAATGATTCTTTTTACAATACAGGGAGAAGAAAAATTAAGACTTGAGAAAAGATAATTACGGCTCACAACAATGTATATAAAAAATAGGCGAAACAGTAATAAATTCAAGGCTTGTGGCTCATATCAAACTCTGTGCCTAACTGAAAGTTTTGTGCTTCGAAATCGCCTACTTTTCATATACTAACCGATGGAATACATTCAGCGAAAAGCTGACCAAAATGGTTCCGCAACTCTGTTGCTCCCGCCCTTTCGGTGCATGTATTCCATCTTCCTGCTAAACCAAATTGCAGATAAGTTTATATAGCCAAATACAGCTTTTACTGCCCATTGAGGGAAAACGTAAGCCATCGCCAGTGCTAAATGCAATTTGATCCGACTTCTCAAACTCTCAATACAATAAAGTGGCTCGCTCATTAATTTTTTTTGTGAAAAATTTATGAGCGAGACGGATAATTAGCTCCCAAAATACTTGGTAGAGTATTTTCGAATCTAATTATATTCCACTTTTTGTATCTTCGTTTTCAAAGCCGAACTCCGTTTAGCAGGAAGTTGGCAACTATAAAAACAACTGATAAAAATTAAGTCGTAAATGATGACAATTATATAGATAATATAAAAAGAAGTTCTAGTCATTTCCACTTGAAAAGAATAAAAAATACTTACCATTTAACCAAAGTATTCCTATACCTCATAAAAAAAACCTCAGACAAGAAATGTTTTGTCTGAGGTTTTAATCTTTTCCCTATAAAAAATTGTATGAGATTAGAGATTTAATTTTGTGTTTTTAAATGATAATCAATCATTTAATTATCAAAAAATCTTAATTACATTTTCACCTATTTGAAATCCTTGTTCTAATCCTAGATCAATTCCTTCTCTAAAATGTATACCTCCGTATAATCTTGATTCAGCAGCTTCCTCTGCCATATCATAAAAAGATGAATATTCTCTTGGTGTGCCATCAATATCTGCTCTATTTTCGTGAGTACGATCAATAAATGCGTAATTATCTCCGAATAATGAAGTTAAAATACTTGCTAATGCCCCTGATTGTACTGAATGACCTGACGTATATTCTGGAAACGGTGGAGTTTCTAAAATTGTTTCCCAGGAAGCGTCAATTTGATTTTTGATTACTGTAACTGGTCTTGGGTAATTGGTTGTATATTTTACTTTCCAGCAAGAAATAAAAGAATCATTAATCCCAATAGCTAATTTTGCAAATGCTTCAGACGAAGCTAATAAATCAAAATCATTATCATTAATTAACTGGTTTAAAATTGATATTGAATGTCCAGGAGGTGTGGCAGAAGTTTGTGGGTCATCTGACCAAAATTCAGCTATTACAGTTTGTTCAGACGTTATATTATTTACTACTTCGTAAACTTCAAGAGCTCTTTGATAATAAATAGAATTAACGTCAGTACTATAAACTGGCGGGTCAACAGGAATAGAGTTTTCAACATTTAATGAAATGAATGGTCTATTATTCCCCCAATAAGGTTGTAACGCTAGTTGGCCTGGTGCAGTAGGTTTCCAAAATTCAACACCCAGTAATGGTTCGTATTCTGCCGGAAAATTATTAAACTGAGCAGCATAACCACCATCTGTTGTAGACCATAGTATAATTTGTTCAGTTAAATCATTTGCAAAAGTAATTGATCGATTAATTACATCATAAGCTATATCATTTGAATACTGATTGTTAAATTCAGTTTCTAACTCAAGAATCCTAGAATAATTAACAAGTGAGGCATTAGAGTAAAAGAATTTGGTCATAATTGCCATTGTAGTATTTGCGACTGTTGGCCAATGGTACTCTAAACCTTCCTCGATGGTCGTTTCTAAATTTAAATCATTTATTCTACCTGTTAAGGACAATTTATCAGTCGAACCAACTTGGATAGACTCATATAAAGCAATACCAGTATAACCGAATGCCCTTGCTGCTACAGGAGGTGTATAGCCTGCTGTTTCAGTAGTCAATACTTTAATTAAATTAAACCAACTCACAACAACATCCGAATTGTATTGGTCTGGGCTTACGATTACTGGTTGGGTAATATCATTGTCACTATCGGGCGAACATGAAATTATTAGAAGCATAAAAATAATACTGTAAAGAAGATAATTTTTTCTTAACATTTTTTGATTGGTTTATAAATTAAAAGTAATTTTATTCTGCAAATGTATAAAAGTAATTTTATTCTGCAAATGCACAATTTATTTTTTTTAAAATTGTACTAACAAAAGAAAGTAGAACTAAGTAAGATTTGACTTCATTTATATATCAACCGAGAAAAAAATATATCTATTAGATGAATACAACATCAAAATTATAAAATTACAATTACCAACACCGTATATAATTTATTGCTTTTTTAGGCTTACTTACGAAAATCCTCGCGGAATATTCTATCTGTGATTTATTTGCTAAATTAGGCGCTTAACCAAGCAACTAACCATACACGTCACGTTATGCTACATTTGGAAAATACTCATATGAAGAAAATTAGGAATTTCGTTTTTATTTTAATTCTCATTATTATTTTAATTTTCTTATTTGTTAATAGCAGTACTTACGAAAATAATAATTCATGTTTAAATGAAATGAAAATCAATTTAACCGAGAATCTAACTGAAAATGAAACCCTTAATTTCAAAGAAAGTTTAAATTGTTTCGAATGGAATAATATGATGTTTTTACACAGAGATTTTAGTCCAGAATATATTGAAAAAAATACAGGAATTAAAGTAAACGGATTTAAAACAATGGGATTTAAATACTTTATTAAATCTGATTTCTATACTCATATACTATTTCTTAAAGACAATAAAATTGTTGGAATCATAGAAACATCAAAAGGTGTAATGATTGATGATTTTGCTACTGAACTGAACAATAACGATACTGCAATTATTTCTAAAGAAGACGCCATTTTTAAAACATATGAAACAGAAAACGAATATTTTGATGGAAGAAAAGTAATTTCTTTAACTTTCGCTGACTCAAAATTAATTGAAAAATATAAACATCCGAATTAAAAAACTATTGCCAACACCGTGTATAATTCATTGCTAGTTCTAGTCTACTTGGAAATTCCTTCGGAATTTCCTCTGGTTCGTTTTCTTTTGCTATTTTAGTTGCTTAAACACGCAACGAAATCATACACAAACACGTTACAAACAAGTACTCCAAAATTGTAAATCCAAATAAAGCTTAGTTACTAAAAACTAAATTCATAGGGTTCTTACTCTCGTGGATTTTTCGTTGACATTGCCGAATTCTCTTTGTAGCGAAAAAAAGCCTGGTTTTTTTTCGCGAATTTTTTTTGTGCTTAAATACAATAATTCCAAAACAACTAAATGATCTTTTTCAAAATTTGAAGAATCGGAATCTCACTCTTGTGAAGTTTCTTATACAAACGGATTTTTGAGCATGTTTGCGGAACTTTTAACTCAAAAGGCTGGAATTGTTAACTCATACTCGCTAAATGTGATTACTCTTGCTTTAACGCGCTAATCAAAATGTGCTTACTCTACTCTGTCGCACCAGTTTATAACAACGTGTATAAATAATCGCTACTTTTATCATAAAACAATGAGTAGTTGCTATTTTGCTACTTATGAATTTCCTACGGAAATTCCTCGCACGCAAAACCGCAACTATCCATACACAACACGTTGTGTGCAATATAAAAAACATCCCGAATTAAATGGACATATTTGTTTTTTACAGTCTAATTTTGATAGTTCTATTACTATTGATAATTGGAATAATTTACTTGAGTTATTGGATTTTTAAAAAGTTCGGAAATAAAAAACTGGGAATTATTATCTCGCGGATTTTAATTCTTGCAACAGTTCTTGCTATATTAGTCTTCGTTTTTGATGATAGTTTATTTTTTAAATCCGATGTTAAAAAATATTTGTCCGAGCAAAAAGTAGAATTGAAAAACGAATTTAAAATACAAGATAATGAAAGTGGCGGATTAAGAGATTACTATCACAAATTTGAATTGGAAATTTCAGATTCTGATAAACAGCGAATAATCAATCAAATTAAATCATCGGTAAATTATCAAGATGAAATTAATAATGAATTTTATTTTCCAGAATTAGCAAAAAACAGATATGAAGGAGATACACTTTATGCAAATTATCAAACTGATTGGGAATACAAAAAAGCAATGTTCTATCCGAATGGAAAAGGATATACACCAACTTACAGAGTAATTAGTATCTCAAAAGAAAAAAACGAATTGACTTTTGAGGAACTTTTGGACTGAAAAAATACTACACACAACACCGTATAAAATTAATTGCTGGTTTTAGCTTATTTACGAAAATTCCGCTGGAGTTTTCTATCTGTGATTTGTTTACTAAATTAGTCGCTCAATCACGCAACTATCTTTATACCAAACGTTAGCGAGAATAAAAAACTTATGAATCAAGACCCCTCAATTTCTAAAGCCGCACATGAATTAACTCTTTCATTTATAAATGAAGCAGATATTCCAAGTCGGTTCAAAAAGAAGAGTGGTGACAAAAAATCTAAGTTCGACCCACAATCTTCCATGGAGATAAACTTTCAATCAGAAGTGAGGAAATGGGTTAGAACTATTGAAAGCATTATTATGAACTCCAAGAATAAGGAACAAGCTTGGAGATTCATACGAATCAAACCAGTTATCGAACCTAACTTAACCACCGTTACAAAATGTCAAGACTTCCTTGATTTCTTAGACATTTTAATTCAACGTAGAGACGTAGATAATTGTGATAGCGATGAACTAGGAACACTTTGTATGCTTCATAGCACATTCCAAAAACAAATAGAAACCGCAATTATATCATGAATTTTATAGCAATTGATGTAGAAACTGCCAATTCTGATTACTCAAGCATTTGTCAAATTGGAATTGCAGAATTTAAGAACGGAGAAGTAGTTGATTCTTGGAGTACATTGATTAATCCAGAAGAGTATTTTGATTTTTTCAATATAGAGATTCATGGAATCGATGAAGAAACAGTTAAAGATGCGCCAACCTTTGAAGAAATTTATGGCGAACTTAATACTTGGCTGTCGGAAAAGATAGCCGTTCACCATATGCCATTTGATCGAATTGCTATTACACGAGCTTGCGACAAGTACAACCTTGAACACATACAACCAATTTGGCTAGATTCAGCCAAGATAGCGCGAAGAACATGGGATCAATTTGCCTATAAAGGCTTTGGCTTATCCAACCTTGCAACTTTTTTAAACATCGAATTCAACCATCATGATGCACTGGAAGATGCAATTGCTGCTGGAAAGGTTGTTAGTGAAGCGTCTAATATTACAGGGTTATCCATTGAAGAATGGGTAGACAGGATTGGCAAACCATTAAATATTTATAAAGGAGGATCTGCTACAATAAATATTGATGGAAACCCGGAAGGTCCTTTTTTTGGTGAGCAGATAGTTTTTACAGGAACACTTTCCTTAACTAGAGCAGATGCTGGTAAATTAGCGTCGGAACTCGGATGCAACGTAACCAACTCCGTAACTAAGAAAACAACGATGCTGATTGTTGGTGATCAAGAAACCTTTAAGCTTGCAGGTTTTGAGAAAAGTTCAAAGCACCGAAAAGCGGAAGAGTTAGTCAAGAAAGGTGCGAACATTAAAATTCTATCTGAACAAGATTTTCAGAAAATTGTAGAATTGAATGAATAACTCTCGCTAACATGACCTATGAATGCATGCGGGTTCAGAGCAGATTGAACCTCTCTGCATCTTGGAAACTCCGCCATGTTGTGTAAATTTAATTTCGGTCATGGCTAAGTGCGAGACGAAACTGAGGATCATTTCAATCCGCACGACATCATAGCCAGACGTTGCTCTGAATAACAACTTTTCGGATTTAGTGTCAAAAGTATCAAAGCCTAGGGTCTGACACTTTTGACACCTTGCTTATGTTCCATCAGAAGAATCGTTTAAGGTTTCTTCGGTTGTTCTAAGTTGATAGCCACTACTGTCATTCCGAAGAATACCATCATCTACTGCGTCTTTGATTCGTCTTTTTATTGTACTTTCTTTAAGACCCTCCTGCAAGCCTTTATTCACTAATTCTGTATATGTATAGTACTTAGTTGAATCTAGACTTTTGAAGTCTATTACCTTCTTTGGTGCTCCAATATTATCCCTACTTAGTTCTCGCACAATTGTAAGTCTATCAATTATTTCTGTACCTCTTCCTATTCTTCCTGTCTGGTTGTCATAGGTTAAATCATATGATTTGTTCTTTTCACTTGTTTCCATGTGATTGGCTTTCACGCATGTCAAATACTTCTTGCCATTATAGTCTGTTACGAATGCCAGCCCTCTGCAACTCTGTTCAAAATCTGATGCTCCCTTTATGGAGGATTTCTCAGGGATATTATCCTTTTCCTTATTCGTATGATGAATAGCTACCATTGTTATTTGATATTGAATAGCCATTTCTCTTAATACTTTAATTGCTGATCTGGTCTTTTCATTCCCATAATCTCCACCATTATAGTCTCCCCATGTGTCTATGACTATTAAATCTGGAATAAACCCTGAATCAATGAGTAACTTTAGTTTCTTTCCCAGATCGACTGAACTGAATAGGAACCTAAACCTATCTTTTTCTTCTGGGCTTAACTGTTGTCCGAGCTTTATTATTTTCTTCTTGAATTGTGGCATGCCGTCCTCCAAAGAAATATAGAGTGCTCTTTGATTATTTGTAGATAGATCAAATCCCAAAAACGTTTTCAAGCCTTGTATCACTGCAAGACATAGTTGAAACATTAATGTAGTCTTTCCTGATTCACTACTCCCAGCGATTGCATTAAACATTCCCTTCAAAAAGCAGCGCCATAAAACTGCTTCATTTGGCGCTTTCATGATATCATCTAAGTTATAAACCCCTTCTATTTTATGCGTTTTCGCTTTAGCACTATTCATACTAATGTTGTCCAATTCTATAGGTTCTTCCATCGTGTTAGATATTATCCTTATTCGAATTGAACTTATGAATATTGATTCTAGACCAAACTCCTGATCTCACAAACTCAATGAGATTTGCTTCTGTAAAGCCTGGTTTCGGGCCAATCATTGTATGGGTGATTTTGCCTTCTAAAAGAAACTTCTTCAAGGTATTGAATGACATATTCAGAAGCTGACATGCTTCTTTAATATTATAGACTTTCTTCGTCTGTAATTCTTGCTTTAACCTTTGATCGAGGATGTCAGGTATTATTGAATCTAAGTGGCTTTTTACCGCTTTTGCGATCAACTCATTTGGTATTGTTACTTCCATTATTATCTGTTTAACAGTTTAATTTCAGTTGCAACATTATGATCAAAGAGAATCTACATCTACAGATGTAGATCACTATTATTCAGTTTTTGTAATCCCTTCTTCAAATACTTTCTGTTCAAAGTCTTTCTTAAATGTCGCTGCCTTCTTTTGGGCTGCCTTGTTACTAAGACTATCCTTAGAATTATGTGTAGTCCGAATATTATTAATACCAAAAAAGAACTCTGCAGTTTCGTCTATTGTTCCGTTCAGGTAAGGTTTCAAGACCTTGAGAATCACATATAGTTTCCACTGCTTTTGATTTTCTTTCAATTTATAATGAGGTCGATCTGAGGGAAGGTTCAGCCAAAATTCCCAATGGTTGTTGGGAAGTACAATTTCCTTATTCAACCTGTATCCGCAAAAGCTTTGTATGCAATAATCTTTGTCTTCTTCGATATAATCCTTAAGTAGGACATATAATTCACTTGGATCACAAAGGCCCTTAAATGGGGTTCTGAGACTATGATGTATTCTTTCTTCCTTCTCGTCCTTACTCTCCTTATATTCATATCTAAATAAGAAATTCTTATAAGATTCTAAATCGATATGTTCAACTAACCTGTCTTTTGCTTCCAACTCTTTTTTGAGTCTTACATTTTCCTCAAGCAGTTTTTCAATTAACTCGTCTTTCGTCATATCGTTAATAGTTCATATTTTCCATAGCTACTTCCATAGCACTTATCGACCTGTTTAAATCACCTTCATCATCTGCACCTATATAAGTCCGAAAGTTTTGCTCGTGACTATGTCCAGTTATCCTCATGATGTCAGCAATGGCATTTGGATTTGCTTTATAGAAGTTACTTGCAAATGATCTTCTGCCAGTGTGAGACACAAATGGGATCAGGTGATATTTACCATTTACATTTCTACTAAACTCTCTTTCTTTATACTTCTCCAATAATATACTTCTGATTTCACCCAAAGCCTTATTCAGTTTTTGTGAGCTAGTTCTATGTGGTATTCCATCATAATTTTCTAATATCTTCTCAGAATATTGATTAAGCGGTATTTTAACTGGTGACCTGGTTTTCTTTTGAAGTAACTCTAAGTACTTAATGCCTTTCTTCGTCTCCTTAATATTTCCTGTAGTGATTGAAACTGCATCAGAGTGCCTTAGTCCGGTATAGCAAAGGAAAATGAACATATCTCTAGCTTTTTTCAATCTCTCATTCGAAAGCTCTAACTCATTAATTTTAACCAACTGATCTTTATCAAAATAAAGTGCTAGCCCTTTTTGCTTTATCGTCTTCCATTTCTTTAAATCTGACGGAATTTGGTGACCATAATCCCTCGCTTCGTTTAGATACACCTTTGTTGTCCTTATGATTTTACCTGTAGAGTTTTCATTTAGCCTTTGTTGTAGGAACTCATAATACTCTTCATAGAACTGAAGTTGTAAGTCTTTAAAGAATATAAGGCCTCTTTCTGCTTCAAAAGCTTCCAAATGATTTATTGCTTGTTTATGGTTGCCCAAGGTTGTCTTTACTAATGCCCCAGATGCTTTCTTAACTTCATACCTATCTCTCATAAAGCCTAGAACAGTTATCCCTTTCTCATTGCTACTTGCCTTTTCCTGCCCTAGAGAACCTCTTACACGCTTAATAAATGTCTTATTATCTGTTACTCCACCTGAAAGATTAAAGTCTTTCAGAGTCTCCTTTATTACCCTCTCTAGCTTTTCTAATTCTTGACTATGTTCTACTAATCTTGTTGCTCCTTTTAACTTACCAAAGCCTTGAGTAGCTTTCTCTGGATCAGGGTCAGGTTTCCAATCCCCAGGACTTACTATGATTCCTGTGGACATTTGAAGCCTTCTGTTCTTGAAGTGCTTGCTGTAGGCTATTAGAGTGATGGCTCTCTTATCTTTCTTACTCGATCTTAGCAGGTACTGGAAGGTCATAACACTAAGTTATTATTAGTGTGATAAAAGTGTGTGTATTTTTGAAATTTATTTGAAAGTGCAATTAACCTACTGAGGTCTATGATTTATAAATAGGGATTTAAGTAGGTATAAATCAGTATAATGAGCTATGATACTTAAACTTTACTTTCAGTGGAGTATATAAAGTTCGAGTCCCCTACGGACTACTTACAAAGAGCTCGGCTAACGCTGGGCTCTTTTTGTTAAGCCCAAAAGATATCCCCTACGGGCTCTCCCCTTATTAAATCCTAATCTCTCTTTTCTCCGAACTTGTCCATTTTACAACCACAGTTTTTGCAAGTATTACCTCCCCAGAGTGTTTCCTCAAGCCCTTGAGGCTTTCTAACTTTTGGTTGTTTTGTATCACACTCAGGACAGTGTACGACTTTTAAGTTTATACCGAATTTCTTAAACCATTTAGCCATAGTGCTGATCAATCATGTTTAATGAAACGTTATTTCTTTTTAAAGAGTACAACACTAATTATTAAGCCATCATCCTTATAACCATAGCTGCCACTCACTCTGTAGTTGGCTTTTTCGTTGCCGAGTGTAAATGCTATCGCATTGAACATATAATCATCGATGACAGAACTTGCTTCTTCCCTTTTACCTCTTAGAGAAATATTGTCACCGTTATAGTTTCCACTTAAGCCAAAAGATGGATAGGTTGACCGAATATCGGTAGGTTCGTAGACTACGGTTAGCATATAGTCTCCAGCTATATTTCCAGTTCGAGATCCAAAACGTTCATTGAATTGCATCAGGAACTGCCAGTCATCAGTGTGAGACCAAACAACTTCATAACCTTCGGCTTCCGCTGCCTTTATAGAAATGGCAGTAGCCTTTTCTAAGTTCATAGGAGTGAATAGTTCTTCAGTGAGTTGATCATAATTATCACCGTGACTGAGCTCTATAGCGTTTAAGTTCTTGTGAGTAGCATCAAAGACTAAGAGGAATTGAGTGCCTTTGAAATCGAACTTCACTATCCTAGTCGTGGTATAAGTCCTTCTGAAGTTTTCCTTTATCCTTACCTCTTTAGAGAATGAAGTGGCAGCATCCTGCCACTTCCGGATTATAAAATCTAAAACATAAGAAGGAGTGCCTTCAAAGATGAACTGGATGTCTGTTTCCTTTTCGTTTGCTTCTGTAAGAGAATCGGAAATAAAGGCAAGCCGACTATTATAAAGGTTATCTGTAGATATGTGCTCACCATTGCTTGCCGCAAGACCCTTCCACGAGTGATAATTATCTTTATTGGCTTGCGTCACCATCTTTTCGAAAGACTTTTCAAAAGCCTCTTCATTAAAAGTGTGCGCCTCCATCCACCAGATTCCTGCTTCAGTGTCGTGTGGGTCAAATTGAAGAATGCCGATAACTTGATTGTCTTTCTCTACAATGATCCCTTTGCCAAAAGTGGATTCTTCGTCTCCCTCGGGCGCTGTAAGGCGATAGTTACCTTTCCATTTGTTGAGGAATAAAGTATTGATGTATTCATCTTTTATGACCTTGCTTACTTTCATCTTATACACGGAGGCTTGGCGCTTCTTGTACTTGGCTACTGAAGAGAAGCCTGAGATTGTATTAGGAATTTGAAGTGCATCACTTAAGTAAACTGTCAGGTATTCTTCGTCAAGCAAAACAGAGCTTTCTTTAACTATGTCATCATAGCCGTTTTCCATGTTTATGAATAGCTTTTCAAAAGCACTGACATACCTTTTTTCATCATCCCGGCTAACAACTACAAGGTTTTCATTGTGAAGCTTCCAAGGGTTGTAATTTAAAGAAATTGGTGTTCCAGTACCCGAGAAACCTGTTTCACTGCTAAATCTAATTTTCGAAAATCTACCACCTTCCTCATCAGGGTATTTTGTAATAATCATATAACGCATGCCATGTTTAGTATCCAGCGCTATTTGAATAGTAGAAGTAACGACCTCTCTACCTGAAATTTTTATGGTACTGTCTTTATATTTCGCACTGACAAATTCTGGCAGCTTATAGACCTGTGGCAGTATAATATTCAAATCAAACTCGATCCTTATATCTAGCGGGAAGAAGCCATTTTCATAGTCATCGGTACTGCTGCCAGTGAAAATATAATTATACCCATTTCTTCGAGTCGCCAGAATGTGCTTGGCGTTATCTTCTATTTGGTACTCATTCTCTTCGTTAATGCCATAATTATAAGACTTATCGAAAGCCCATTTTTGAGCAAACAGATTCTTATTTAAAAGCTCATCAACTGGAGATCCTGTAATACGCCAAATGTCTTCACCTCTAGGTTTAGAGAAGCGATCTAAATCTGCCAATGAATTAATAAGAAAGCCTTGATTTGCTCTTTGCTGTAACAACTGTGTATTGTCCAATGAAAGGTTTTCTTGAAAAAAGGACTGCTCTTTATCGGGTGCTATTCTGTAAAGCTGCGATCTACTAAGTGTACTTGTCTCGATCCATTTTTCGGGACTGGGTTTATTCCCCTTGTAAGCATTCCATTTTCTGAATTTATCTTCAGTATGGATAAATATTACACCGGCTATAGTGCTGCTTATTTCATCTAGAACATACCAAAAACCTTTTCTACTTATTTTGAAACGCATTTTGGAATTCAATTCCTCACTCCACTTATACCGACTCTTATCTATTGAAATGAAAAGCGATTTCTCTGAATCATCAGAGTCTTTGGCGATCAACTTTATTACCTCAGGATCGTGAATGGACTTGCCTAAGTATTTGAGTTGAGGATGATCCTTGTAAACGGTTAAATCCACTTTAGCATCGCGCACGGCAGCTATATAATTAACTTCAGCTTGTGAGAGAATACGTTTTTCACCTTTGTTTTTTAACTGACAAGTGATGCAGTCACCTCCTCTTTTGGCCCTGTCACTGATCCTTTTCATTTCGGAATTGAGCTTGGCAACAGTGCTTTCGAAAGTATTTGGTCTGAATTGTACTTTGAAACTACTTGGAAAGCCTTTAATGCCGTGTACCCATATGGAGCCTTTTCCGTTTTTTGGCACCATGACAAAGTCATCCCAGATATCATCTTCATTTCTATATTCTATGGTGTAAGGTCGGGGGGTAATTTGGTCGTAATAAGCACCAAGCAAGTCATATCTCTCTTGAATAATAGCATCAATAAAGGCTTTGTAGTCTATCCCTCCCGGTAGCATACCTTCAAAACCTTCAGAGACTTCAACTTGCATCGCCTTATCATAGTAATTTGGTTTGTCACTTTTGCGGGCATTTGCTCCATAGTTACCCGTGTAATAGGCTATTTTTATACCTGGGGTGTAAAACTCCCAATCGACTTCTTTGAAGAGTTCCTCAGGATGTTTTTCTAGCCAGTAGGCCACTTTTTCGTCACGGTATTCAGCAAAAAGAAAGTGCATTAGGTCTTCACCTTCTAGTTTTGTGGGGTAGGCTGTCCTTGATTCAGTCTCATTGACTTGTTCTGTTGCAGGCCTATTTTCGGGAGGGTCTTCGACTTCTGTTTTTTCGAGGTATACTGTGCTTGATTCAGTTTTATTGGCTCGCTCTGTTACGGGCTTATCTCTAGGAGGATTGTCAGCTTGAGCAATTATTTCAGCAGGTTTAGCCTTTAATTCTTCCCCATTTTCGTAGAAACTTGTAGACACATTACCTGCTGCATCCGTAGTTACAACTTCACCATGAAACTGGCCCTTGAACATATTTCCTTTTAGTATACTACCTGAGGAAAGTGTGAAAGTTCCAATCCCTTCTAGAAAGTTGTTTTGAAAAACACCTTCGGCATATGCCTTAGTTTTGTCGAAGCGGAGAATTCCTTTTCCGTGGCGTACACCATTTTTAAATCCGCCTCTGTAAGTATCATTACTTCCGTAATATATGTAGCCTTGACCTTCTTTTACTCCGTTGACCCAATCGCCCCGATAGACTATACTGCCAATAAACCCTCCCTTCCCATGAGGTTTTTCGTTGTGCCAATCGCCATTGTAGTAGCCATTCTCTACTCTTTTGTAATAGGCAAAACCATCTTTAATAAAACCCTCACGCTCTGCAGGACCATCATCTTTAAAAGTGAGTTCTTTTTTGGTTCCATCCTGAAATTTAAAAGTGAAGACACCTTCTAATTTGCCATTAATTGTGGTGCCTTCTAATACCGTTCCGTTATGGTAGACT
>Ga0222654_1000730_pt1 | contig 17673 bp, 19 predicted proteins | sample AntAcemetagen421_FD_179805 | JGI IMG/M metagenome (GOLD analysis project Ga0222654, IMG submission 179805) | Saline water microbial communities from Ace Lake, Antarctica - #421 | ecosystem: Environmental > Aquatic > Non-marine Saline and Alkaline > Saline | place: Antarctica: Ace Lake...
TAAAAGAGCTCTCAACATATATTCTTATAAATATTTTATATTTACATTATATACCACATTAAAAATTGATTTTTTAAATTATAAAAAATTGATAAATTAAAGTAATATATACTATTTAATATATATTATATGACTTATACATTAAAAGAAGTACAATTATGGGCAAATAAACTCACACCAGAAGATTTTCATAATTACTTTAAATTTAAATGGCTTTATGGTTCTAATTTTGGGAATAAATGGTGGTGTTTTAATAATTTCAATAATTTATTAATAGAAAGATTATATGTTGAAAGATTATCTGGTCCAAAAACAACTAATACTGATCAAGAACAAATAAAAAAAACAATAAAAGAAAAAGTTAACTTGTTATTCCCAAATAAGTCTAATACATCAATACAAAAAACTAATAATATTGGTGATGATAAGACTGAAAAAGAAATAAAGAGTTTTGTGTTTGATGATGTGTATTTTGAAGATAGTAAAAATACAAAAGAAGCCGATGTTAATATAGAAGATAAAAATAAACAATATTATGAAATGGCATTAGAATTATTATATTCTAATACTGATGATGATACTCTACATATTAATGGAACTAATTATAGGATTGATTTGGATAAATTACTTCAATTAAATACAATGTTTCCAGATAAAAAAAGGTCCATTAAAAGATTAAGTTTTGAGAATATTACATCTGATAATTTAATTGATCAAATGAAATTAAACAGTATTAAAGGTATTTCTGGATTACCTTTTAGTTAATTTATAATAAAAATGAAGCAATAAATAAAAATATAAAAAATGGATCAATTCCCTTATTATTTAGTAACAATATTACATTAACAAAAACAGCCCAATAAAATAATAATTTAAATCTTATTCTATTTAAAAACCAATTTGCATATTCTTGAATATATTCTTCAAAATAAATCCCAGTAATGTTAAATATAATTAAAACATTTTGAAGTATTAAAATAATTAAAGTAAAATATAAAATAAAAAAATTGAATGTTAATAAAGTTGTAATCATAATAATTTATATTATATGACGAAAGTAATAAAATTAAATTGTAAACACACCGAAAATTATTTTGAAATAGAATTAATAAAAGGCAAAGATGATAAAAAAGAAACGATAGGATTTATTCGTGAAATACATTTAGAAAACCCATTACCTAACCCTTTTTTCCTTTTAGTGGCAAATGTTTGGAATTATTTAAATCAACATGATATAGAATATGTATGGCAGCTTGTTATAAAAGAAGATTATAATGTATCTTTAAAAAAGCATACTTCGTGGTCAATTATTATGGAAGTACCATATTCTGATTTATATTTGATACAATGTGAATTAAAAGATTTCCGTGAAAATTTCTTAAAAGGACATGATTATCCAGAGTAATTATTAAATATAGATTTTACAGCTTTTATTAAATATGTCTATTATAAATGATTTATTTTAATTTATTATTTATAAGAAAATGGATAATTTAGTTGATATTATTAGTGGTTGTAAATCAAATATGAAGGAAGAAATCATCTTTGTATTCCCTGAATTAAAAAATGAATTTAAACGTCAAATATTTTTTTTATTATTGCATTCTTTACTTGAGCAAAAAATTAATGAAGAAGAATTTGCAAAATATATTGAAATTATGAATAAATTTGATTTATCTTTTTCATCAATTATACAAATTAAAGAAATTATTATAATGTTACATAAAAAAAATTATCATATTGTATCAAAAATATTATTATCAATATTAAAAATAGAAAATTTTATAAGTAAACTAAATATATTTAACGAAAAATTAGAGCAACTCAAATTTTTTAAATTAGATAATAAAAAAGTAGATGATTATTACAAATTTGTAGAGATAACTTTATTAAGAATAATAAAAGCATTTTATGATAGAAAATTTATTTGTTTTTGTTTAAATTCGTTTATTGAAACAAAAAATAATAATAATATAATATCTATAAATGAAATAACTAATAGATTATTTAATCTTGTGGATTCATTTGGAATAAACTTTTTAAGACAACATGATATTGAAATAATAAGATATTCTGATTATATGAAATTAAATGGTCCTGATAAATTGAATTTTTATATAAAAATTACCAAGAAACTTAATGGAATAATAATGATGTATAAATCTAATTTTTATGGATATAAAAGAGAAGAAAGATTTCTTAGTTCTCTGTTTCAAAATTTTATTGAAGAATCAGCAACAGATTCTACCGACAATAATAGTTTATTATTTGATCAAAGTGATGATGATGATGATGAAAAATATTTACATATAAACTATATATCTAATAATGAAGTTGAATTAGATATAGATTTTGATATTGATGACAAAGAAACATCTGATATAATAGATGATTTCTTGTCAGAAGAAGAATCTGATGATGAAGAAATAAATATAATAGATTCAATGGAATTAATTGAATAAGAAAAAGTTGAAAATTTAATTAATGGACTTAAAAAACTAATTATATAGACTAAGATATGACAGATACTGTAATACCATCTGAAAAAAAGCAAAGCTTTTTTACAACAAGTCCCGATATTAAAGAATATAATAGTTGGGAAGACATGGATCTTAAAGAGGAGGTTTTGCATGGACTTTATGCTGCTGAATTTAATTATCCATCTAAAATTCAATCAATGGCAGTTGTTCCAATGAGAGAAGGAAGAGATATTATTGCTCAAGCACAATCTGGTAAAGGTAAAACTGGTGCATTTATTACTGGAATATTAGAAAGGATTGATAATGAAAATAAACAAACACAAGCAATTATATTAGCAAATACTAAAGAACTAGCAGAACAAATTAAATTTAATTTTGATATGTTTTCTGGTTATACTAATACAACATCTTTATTATGTATTGGTAAACTTTCAAAAGAAGATAATGATCAATTGAACAATGATTTAATAAATAATAAGGGTCAAGTAATTATCGGAACACCTGGCAAAATATTAAGTTTACTAATGAAAAAAAGAATCAGAACTTCTAACATGAAAGTTCTTGTACTTGACGAAGCCGACGAACTTTTAGGAATTAATTTTGAAGATCAAATTAAGGCAATTATTTCAACAATTCCAATTGATTGTCAAATTTGTATTTTTTCAGCAACATATAATAAACGATCAATATATCAAACAAAGAACTTTATGTTAGATGAAAATAATATAAGAAAAGTTATCATAAAACAAGAAAATCTTAGTTTAGAAGATATTAAACAATATTATATTTTCTTATCAGATGAATACAAATTGGGATCTTTATTAGATTTATATGGTGTATTTTCAATTGCACAGACAATTATTTATGTAAATCGAAAAGATCAATTAGAAGCATTAGCTACAAAATTAAAAGAAAATAATTATACATGTGGTATATTGCATGGAGACATTGGATCACAAGAACGTGTTGAAACGATGAGAGCATTTAGAAAAGGTACCATTAGAGTATTAATTGCATCAGATTTAATTGCTCGCGGTATTGATGTTGAACAAGTTAAGGTTGTAATTAATTATGATTTACCGCGACGCAAAGAAACATATATTCATCGAATTGGTAGAACAGGTAGATTTGGGAGAAAGGGTATAGCTCTTAACTTCATAACCAAAAATGATGAACGATTAGTTGAACTTATTATGAAACATAATAATACAAAAATCGAACCACTTCCTAAAAAAGACGAATTTCAAAAAATTATGAAAGATCTTATTGGAGTATAATATAAAAATTAATTTATTTTAAGTTATAATCGAGGCTTAATATTAATTATATTGTTTAAAAAAATATAATTAATAATCCAAAGAATGAAAACAATTGGAATAGTTAGTTAAATTTACAAGCGAATCCATTTGGTTTTATCATAAACAATTTAATTATAATGGCGATTAATTTTTGAAAAATTGATATTTTATTTTATATTAATATTTTGTTTTAATTGTATATTACAATGCCATTTAAACCAAATACATACAAAGAACTAAAAGAAGCAGTTAATTGTTGGTATTATGAAAAAAAAGAAGCGTTATCAGAATATGGTGATATTAATACATGGGATACGTGCAATATTACATCAATGGAGAACCTTTTTTGTTGCAAAAAATATTTTAATGACAATATATCAAATTGGAATACATCTAATGTTACAAATATGGAACATATGTTTGCTGGATGTAATCGTTTCAATAAATCATTAAATAATTGGAATATTAGTAATGTTACTACGATGACATATATGTTTTACGAATGTAAAAAATTCAATCGATCATTAAATAATTGGAATACTAGTAATGTTGAAAATATGGATGACATGTTTAATGAATGTAAAAGGTTCAATAAACCATTAAATAATTGGAACGTATCTAAGGTCACTGATATGCATTATATGTTTTATGGATGTATAAATTTCAATCAACCATTAAATAATTGGGATATGTCTAATGTTATATATGTGGATTATATGTTTTATGGATGTATAAATTTCAATCAACCATTAAATAATTGGAATACATCTAATGTTGTTGGTATAGAGTATATGTTTTATGAATGTAAAAATTTCAATCAACTATTAAATAATTGGAATGTATCTAAGGTCACTGAAATGCATTATATGTTTTATGGATGTATAAATTTCAATCAACCATTAAATAATTGGAATATGTCTAATGTTACTGATATGCATTATATGTTTTATGGATGTATAAATTTCAATCAACCATTAAATAATTGGAATATGTCTAATGTTACTGATATGCATTATATGTTTTATGGTTGTATAAATTTCAATCAAAATTTAGATAATTGGAATCTTAAAAGTCTAAAAAAATGTATTAAAATGTTTCACAAATGTTGTTCATATTCATATCCGTTATTTAGTTGGACTAATTATGATATAATAATGAACACACAAATATTTAACAATGCAGTCAATAATAAAGTTATTTTAAGCTAGATCAATTTAATGAAAATAATTGTACAATAAAATACAATACTTAAAACTTAATTTATTGACTGTATGTATTTCAATAAAATGATTCAATTAAATATAATATTTATTAATTTTATTTGATTGAATTTATTTGCCGAGTGCTAAAATTTTAGAAAAATTGATCTTTTTTTTGTTATAATTATAATAATTTTTAATTATACAATATAATGGTCTTTATACCAAAAACAAATGAGGAACTAAAAGAAGCAGTAGATATATGGTACATTAATAAAGAAAAAGGATTGGAACAATATGGAGAAATTAATACATGGAATACTATTAATATTACATCAATGAGAAATCTGTTTAATTGCAATATTTGTTTTAATGATAATATTTCAAATTGGAATACATCTAATGTTACTAATATGAATGCGATGTTTTATAAATGTATAAAATTTGATCAACCATTAGATAATTGGAACACAAGTAATGTTATAAATATGAATAGTGTGTTTTTTGGATGTATCGAATTCAATCAATCATTAAATAGTTGGAATACATCTAATGTTACTGATATGACTAATATATTTAGGAATTGTAATAAATTTAACCAACCATTAAATAATTGGAATACGTATAATGTTACCGATATGAAGTGTATGTTTTATGACTGTACTGAGTTTAATCAACCATTAAATAATTGGGATACGTCTAAAGTTATTGATATGTATTATATGTTTAATGGATGTGAAAGTTTCAATCAACCGTTAAATAATTGGAAAACATCAAAGGTCGTTTATATGGAGGGTATGTTTTATAAATGTAAAGAATTTAATCAACCATTAAATAATTGGAATACGTCTAATGTTACTGATATGCATTATATGTTTAATAGATGTGAAAAATTCAATCAACTGTTAAATAATTGGAATACGTCTAATGTTTTCGATATGCATTATATGTTTAATGGATGTGAAAAGTTCAATCAACCATTAAATAATTGGGATACATCTAAGGTTACAAATATGAGTTATATGTTTTATGGATGTGAAAAGTTCAATCAACCATTAAATAATTGGGATACATCTAAGGTTACAAATATGAGTTATATGTTTTATAATTGTAAAAGTTTCAATCAAGATTTAGATAATTGGAATCTTAATAGTCTACAAAAATGTACCAAAATGTTTTATGGATGTTGTTCATATTCATATTCATTATTTAGTTGGACCAATTATGATATAATAATGAACACACAAATATTTAATAGCTATTAACAAAAGAAGATCAAATAAATGAAACCGTAATTAATATTTATAACGTTATTTATTCACTAAAGGATTAACTGAACTATATTTATTTGATGATTTAAAAGAAGTCGTTATGTTGTTTTATAAAAGCAAAATTATTAATTAAATTATTTTATTTTTATTTATTATTATCTCTGATAAATTATAAAAGTGCAATTTACAAATAAAATTATATTGATTATATTTATTTTATGTTTTTATTATGTAATTACTGGTGCGGGAGGTTTTTTTTTATTTAAATATGTATCAGAACCAGAAAGAACTAATGAATTATTGCCTAGTGCAGATGATATGCGTGATAATTTGAGTGATGAAGCAGTAAATTTAAAACAAGTTGTAGAAAAAACAACAAGAGATATTGATCCAAGTGAATTAGAGAAGGATAAAATATATATAGCTCATCAACAATCACTTGATGCATGCATTAATAATGAAACATATGGGTATGATAAAGAAAAAAATATAATTTGGACAAAAAATGGATGTAAAGGTATATTTTACTTAAATGGTAAACAAGGAAATTGTGATTCTAAACAAATACCAAAAGATTCACCACCTGGCACTGAAACATATGCTGAATGTCCAATTGGTGAATTCCGAGTAAATGATAATAAAAGAATTATCGGACTAGGAGATAGAAAATTATATTTAATAGGAACTACTGATGATAAACCAGAAAATTGCAATGGAAATTATGGTTATGTAGGTACAAATGATATTTATTCCGAAGGTAACTGTGCAGGAATTTTTTACATGAATGGATTAAATGGAAAATGTATAAGTGAAAATGGTAATCGTGCAATTTGTCCAATTGGAAGGACTGATCAGGATGAACATGGTAATATTAATGGATTAATGCCGTGGCCAATGTCAATACGAGCAGAATTTAGTCCAAAAGGTACATGTTTTAATTCATATACAAATAAAATAAATTATGGAGTTGCGAATGATGGAAGTCCTAAAGTATGGGTTAAAGATAATTGTAAAGCTAACATAACTATGTTTAATGTTGATGGAAATTGTTATTCATATGGTGATAAAACAGAATGTGATATTGGTAGAATATCACAAGATGAAAATGGAGATAATGTTGGATTAATATATTAAAAGATTTATTTTAGCTAATAGAATATATTCGAATGTGTAGATTTTTATTAATTTTATCTAAATCAGATATTTCAACAAAAGAAATGAAAGAATATTTTTGGTTTAAGGACCATTCTATTTTTAAACAATGTTATAAAATGCCATTAACGCCTAAATCTGAAAATTGTCGAGATCATCATTTAAATTTAGATGGATTTGGTTTTGGTTTTTTTTTTAACAATGATCCAAAAATTTATACAAATACAAATTTATCATGGAATGATCATAATCTTATGCAATTATTGGAATTAATTAAAACTAAATTATTATTAGTTCATATTAGAAGTATTTCTCCATTGATTAAAGATATAATTGTTGATAAAGGAGCAGTACAACCTCCAGTACATATTTACAATTGCCACCCATTTGAATTTGATAAATATTTATTTTGCCATAATGGATATATTGAATCTTTTTTTGATGGTATAAATAGAAAAAAAATAATAAATAATATTGATGATAATTTAATTGTTAGAATTAAAGGTAGTACTGATAGTGAATATTTTTTTTATTTAATTTTAAGTTTTATTAAAAAGAGTAATTCAATTATAAAAGGGATTAAAAAAACAATATGCTTTTTAAATTTATTATCAAAAAATAAAGTTTTAAGTTTAAATTTTATTTTGACTACACCAGATAAAAGTTATATTTTAAGATATTATAACCATATAGAAGAAAATCCACCATCAATCTACTATTTTACTGATAATGATAATTTTTTTATTTCATCTGAACCTATTTATAAATGTAATGAATGGATATTATTTAAAAGAGATTGTCTTATGGAAATTGATAATAAAACAAAAAAATTTAATTTATATTCTATTTCTTTACAATGAATAATAAAAAATTGATTTATTATTATAAATATTTATGAACAATATATTAATATTTTATGAATTCTATTGATTATTTTATGCATTCTAAAATACATTTATTTACACTAGATAAAACATATGATAATATTAGTTGGAATAAAGCAATATTATTAACATATGGTTATGTTAATAATGCAATGCAAATAATTAAAAAAACTATTATTAATATTGATACAAAAAAAAGAAATGATTCTGGATATTATTATTATAATAAATTACAGTTTTCTGTTCAACATGTGTCTGCAAATAGAGCTATTAAAGAAATAATTACACAACTTAATGGTTATAATTATATGTTAAATATAATATTACATGATAACACTAATTTAGTAATTGAAAATGGTAATATAATTAGATTAGAAAAGAAATATTACATACATTGACACTTGAAGAATATATAAGTATCTAAAAATATTCAATAAAGAGAATTTTAAATACATAGATACTAAAAGATACTAAAGGAAAAGAAGTGGGTCGTGTAATGAAATTTATAATATATTATTAAAATAAAATAATACTACATGTATTTAAAAATCAAATAAACAATCATGGTCCTTTAATTTAATTTTAAATTTTTGATTGAGAGAACTTTTTTTATTAAAAATATAAATTTCTATTAGAACTGGTTTACTATATTCAAGTTGAATTTCGCTAAATTCATCTTGAATTTTAAGCATAGATTCATTAATTTCCATTAAATTATTTCTTCCTAATCTAAGAGAAAAAATAGTATTTAGTTTAGGAAAGAAAAAATCAATTGTTTTATTTACAATAGAATGTGATACAATATATCCGTTTTCAGTTAACATATCTTCATTCATTGCAAGTTCAAGTCTAATAGATTCTCGTTGTACTTTCTTAATATTATTTTCAATCATATTTAGATTATGGATTAGTTCATCTCTAATGCTCGATGGGTCATTACAAATACCAATTTTATAATTAATTAAATGATGTGTATATACATCAGCATATCTGCGAATCGGTGATGTAAAATGAACATAGTTATCAAAACCAATCATTTTATGAGAACCTGATTTATCATATTTTGTTTTTTCAAGAGTGAGAAATTTTGCGATATTAAAAGGATCTGTATTACTTGGTATATCGCATTTAAAACCATTACTAACTCTAACAATTAATGATGTATTGGTTAAATATTTACCAACCATATGATTAGCTAAAACCATTAATACTTCAACTAAATAATGCGAATTAAATTTAGTTTTATCGTATGGGACAATTTCCCTGATTTTACCATTAATAATTTTGCCATAGTTTTCTTTTATCATGTTATAAAAATTAATGTGATCAATCGAAATATTTTTTATATTAATAAAATGATCATATTCTTCATAAGAATAATTTTTTTTATTGATTATTTTGCTTTTAAATATGCTAATGAACTTAAAATTATCATTTTCAATTTCGAATTTTATTGTGACGGCACATTTTTCTTCTTTTTCTTTTAATGATGCTAATTTTGTGGCAATTATTTCGGGAAACATATCAAATCTTTTTGTTGGAAAATATATAGTTGATCCTCTTTTTCTGGCTTCAAGATCAAGTATAGAATTGAATTTAACAATTTTTGTTATATCAGCAATATGAACATGAATAATAAATTTATTTCTTGAAATCATTTTAATATCAAAAGCATCATCTATATCTTCACAACCTATAGGATCAATACTATAAACTTCATTAGAAGTAAGATTAATTCGTATTTCACTGAATCTGTCAGTATTATCTATATTTTCAATTATTTCTTTTGAATATTTTTTAAATTTTAAATTATTCTTAATTAGAATATAATCTTCTTCTGCTTTTGGATCTCCAACATTACCAATATATTGATCAGCTTGACATCTAAATGTTGTCCCATCTTTAAGTAAATCCATTGGATTAACAATAACATATTTATCACGAGAACTATATTTTATTTTTGTTTTAATTGCCATGATTGGGTAATTTAAATCAGTGGGAATAAACTTTTTGTAAAAGAATCCAGGTCTTGGCGATTTTGCCATAAAAGACATTTCACTTAATTTTACAACACCAATAATACTTTTAGTATGTCTTTTAATAAGTTTCATTTTATCATCAATTTCATCACCATTTAAAAGGTGAAATTGTGTATCAATTAGTTTATCATCTAAATATGCTTTTCCATTGATTACTTTATATATCATTATATACATATATGATAATTATGCATTAATATTCTAATGTTTCAAACTTTTTTATTTTAAACCATTTATTATTTAATATTCTCTTACACGATGGTCTTTGTTCATCAACGAAACTTAACATGGTTTCAATTAAAGATACAGTAAATATATCAAATTCATTATCACTTAATAATTTATAAAGAATTTTTAGATTTGGATATTTAAAAATGTTTCTTCTTGATATTAAATTTGTTGATTCAATAATATTAATTAAATCAGAAAATGGATACTGGTTAGTCATTAAATAAAATAAAACAACACCTAATGACCATATATCTGATTTTTTACTATATAATAATAAATGAAAACTTTCAGGAGATATATAATTTTTGGTTCCCATAATTTTATCGGATAAATAATTAACTGTATCTTTTTTTAATATAATTGAAAGGTCAAAATCAATAATATATATATTATTATTTTTGTCAATTAATGTATTTTCAAGCTTAATGTCATTATGTAATATATTATTCATATGTAAATGTTTTATTCCCATTACCATTTGCTTAAAAATGTTTTTTTTAAACTCTTCATTTAAATTAGGATTTGATGTAATAAAATTTTTTAAGTTATATCCGTCAATATATTCATTTATTATAATACAATATTTATCTGTTTTATAATAGTTATAATATTTAATAATATTTTTATGTGGCTTAGATTTTAATATTGTATATATATGCTCTTCATCTCCATATAGCGAATTTAATGAAATCAATTTAATAAAACATTTTATATCATCTTTTTTTGATTTGCAAATCGTTGCAGTTCTTGATTCCTTGTGAAATATAACTTCAATAATGTCATAATTATTACTAATTAATTCAAATCGTTCCTTAAAAATATTATCCTTATTATACGAAAATGTGTTAATAAAACTCATTTATTATAGTTTAAGATAAGAAAAGAAAATGTTATCTTATCTTAAACCTCTACTAATATAATTTACATATATGACTATATATTCATTAATCTTTACTTCCTAATCCCATTTCAAATCCTGCTTGATATGCAGCCTTTACTGCATTTAAAATATTTCCTTTATTCTTTTTGATAATTTCATCAAAACTATTTTTATTTGGTCTATATGGATATACATTTAGTAATTTGTTATCTAAATAAATTTCTTTTTGATCCAATAGTTTTTTCATATCATTATAATCATCAATGAACAAAACACCAGTACCTGTTGGTTTATTATCTTGCTTATTTCTGTTTAATTTAATACTTCCAATATTAATATCCTCCATTAAATTTAATTTGCTAATAAATTCATCAGCTGTATTATTTTCTGGAATTCCTCTAATAAATAATTTAAATTTTTTACTCTTTGTATCTTCAGATTTTAGTTTATATTCTTCGAACAATAGTTCTCTATCACCAAGAATAATTTTACGCTCCATCAATCTTTTAGCATTTTGATAATTATTTAATTTAACATATCCAAATCCTTTATTACTTTTATCATTATGATAATTTATTACCAGGTATGCATTTACAAACCCTTCTTCATCTTTAAACATATCAAAAAATTCATCTTTTTGACAGTCAAATGGAATATTGCCTACAAATATTTTATTAGAATCGTCATCATCTTCATTAAAATCACTCATAACATATTTATTTACATTTACTTGATTAAAATTAATCATATTTTCACTCATTAATATATTGCTAAATTGATTAATTTTTAAACCTTTATTTTAGTTGAATGTAAAAAAATTGATATTCCTATTATTTACTTAATATACTGTTAATAATGTAAATACTATATATAATACAATGGCTACATCGGTATCTAAAGTAAACATGAATATCACAGATCGCATTCAACAGCGTCGTATACAAGGAGATAAAAAACTTGTCGAAAAAAATCTTAAAAATAAAGATGATATTAATTTCCTTGATATTGTTTTTTTTCCTGACGAGATTCATGAACGAGCAAATGGTAAAAAGGGGTTGAGTGTTAAATTTCTATACAAAGGTGATGAAGATTCTGAATTTAACAATGGATACTTTTTGGGTGAAGTTTTGTTGCATCCAGAATATCCCAAGAAAGCTGGTGATATTAGAATGCTTACTCCAAATGGGCGATTTGAAGCAGGTAAAATGATTTGTATGGATAATACTGCATTTCACCAAAATGATATGACTGGTGGAATGAAAGCTGGTTGGAATGTATGGACAATTATTATGGGATTTATTTCAGTATGGACAGATGAAGATGAAAACGGAATTGCACATATGTCACGTGGACAAATGAAATATGAAAATAAGGGAGACATTGAACAAAAAATGAAAGTACTTCGTAAATTCAGAAGAAAATCTGCTAAAGATTCAGTTGCATACAATGCAAAACATTATCCAGAATATTTCAATAAATTTACTCGCATGATTGATGGATATAAATCACATCTTCCTTCTGGATTCAAAGTAAAAACATAATTATTTTATTTATACTAATCTAAAATTGAATAATATTTATTTTATAATGTAATATAATTATAACAATATAATATGAACATTAAAACTATTGAGGATCAGTTTGAAATTAAATTTTTAATACTATCTATTGTTGGAAGCAAAATGTGGTGTTTAGATAATGATGAATCAGACACAGATTATGCTGGAATATATATTTTAAAAAATCCTGAAGATTATTGTTCTTTAGATAACATTAAAAAAACAGTTAGTATTCAACACGAAGAATATGATTTTGTTGGATATGAACTAAAACATTTTTGTAATCTTTTAATAAAGTGTACTTCAACAGTACATGATATATTATTTAGTAGTAATAAAATTATTAAAAATGATTATTTATTAAAGGATCTTCTTAAAATTCAGAAAACAATTACAGTAAATTCATCTGATAAACATTATGTGTCAATGCTAAAAAATAGTATTATTAGAGCTGAAAAAGAACTAACATTAAAAAGAGTTATTAATATTCTTAAAGAATTATATCTTCATGTTAAAATTAAAAAGAACAAAAGTTTATATGTAAAAAGAAATATTCAAGATTTATTAGAATTTTATTCTGATGATGATCCATTAATCAATAGTTTAATTTTACTTAAAACACAAAAATATAATGATTCAAGTCTAGGTTCTGAAACACTTGATATAATTAAACAACTTGTAAAAAAATATATTATTGAGATATACAACGAACCACCAGAACAACTATTTAATAATATAAAAAAGATGAAAGAATATTCTTTAGAAAGTCAAAAAAATGAACTTAAACAATTAATTTATAATACTAGGAAATGATAAAAAAATTGAATTTATAAATATATCTTATTTATTATATGATAAATTATATATAAAATGGGTCGTGGACAGGGTAAAAATTCAAAAGGATTTCAACGTAAAATGAACAAAAATTCAAAAGCATCACAAAATATTGTATATTCTATAGAACCATCAGGTGATCAGTTTTATGCAATTATTACTACAAATAATGGTAATAGTTGTAATTGTATTGCAGTTGATGGTACTATTTATCAATGTAAAATGCCAAAAAAACGAGGAGGAGGAACTGTTAACGTTGGTCAATTATTGGCTATTGAAGAGAGTCCTTTAACACGTGGAACTACAAAACCGGGTACTAAAAAACAGGGTATAATCTGTATTTCTTATGATAAAACAGAATTTGATCACTTTTACAAACAAAAAAAAATTCCATGGAATCCTGAAACTGGTAAAATTGATGATATTGATGACATATACGATAATCATATTGCTGAAGATGGAACAAACTATAATGAAATAGCAAAGAAAGCACTTGCTGAAGCAGATATTAAAGAGGAAAATAAATCATTATACACTATTATTGATAAGGGAGAAGTTGAAGAATGTAATATTGATATTAATGATCTCAATCTTGATGATATATAATTATTTTTATTTATTATAATTATACAATAAAATTGAAATGATAAAACTATTAATATTATAATAATAATAGTTATACAAATGATTAATATTCTTAGGAACAATATTAATAAAATTCGTGTTAAACCACATACTTTAACAAAAAAGAGATTCATTAGTTCTTATAAGCATAGTAATTTCATGGGTAAATTACAAGACATTATTACTCCATTAAGTTTATGTGGTGGAAGTATATGTGGATTTTATGGTGCATCTAAAAATATGAATAGTCAGTACGAATTCTTTGAGAATATTCTTCGCGGTTGCTTTGGTTTTGTTATTGGTTCGTTATTGGGTACATCGTTTACTTATATATATATATTATGTTTTCCTATAACTGTTCCTATTACTATTGTATCAGGCATTTATTCATTATCAGAATAATGTGATATATAATTTTATATTATTCAATTAATTACAAATATTTTTATTTATTATTACAATGTGTTAATATGTATACAATAAAATTGAAATGATAAAACTACTGATATTATAATAATAATATATACACTTATGATTAATATTCTTAAGAACAATATTAATAAAATTCGTGTTAAACCATATAATTTAATAAAAAAAAGATTCAATAGTCATTTTACGCTTAATAATTTCCACAAAATTAGTATTCCATTAAGTTTATGTGGTGGTGTTATATGTGGATTATATGGTGGATCTCAACAGATAACTTTTAAACAAAGTTTAATGGAAAATATATTTTGTGGTTGCAATGTTGGTATGTTGTATGCAATATGTGGAAGTTGGTTTACTTATGCATATATATTAATTTTTCCTATAAGTGTTCCTATAACTTTTGTATCATTGATTTATTCATTATTAAAATAATGATGATGATTTTTATAATAATTTTTATAATAATTACATAAATTCAATCTCATCAATTCCTAAAATCATTAAACAAAATTTAATTGATTTATTCGTTAAATAATTAATTTTTAACCGTGAATAATTAATTGTTTTTACTGTATCATCAGAATTATATTCAATACATCGTGTATTTGTAAACCATGATGCATAAATTTTACACAAAATATATAAATAAGACGAAATATTATTTGGTTTAAGAGTTTTATATGCATCATCAACAGCATATTCTAAGTTCAATAACCATGATGTAAGTTTTTTATCATATTCATTCCCATCAAGACTAATAAGTATATTATTAATTTTGCTGTCGATTGTGTTATCTTCTTTAAGAGCTTTTTTATACATTGAATTAGTACGAGCAAGTGAATATAAAATATAAGGAGCAGTATCTCCTTCCAAACTTAACATTTTTTTAAAACTAAATTTGTAATCAGATAAACGATTAAATGAAAGGTCTGCATATTTAACACATGCCATAGCTACTGTATTTATAAATTCATCATTATCTTTATTCATATCATGTCGTGTTTTAGACTCTTTCAAGAATTTTTTATATTTTATAATAGATTCATCAAGAAGTTCTTTTAGTTTTATAGCACCACCATCGCGGCTTCGGAGGATTTTACCATCTTCTCCAAGAACATATCCAAAACCAATATGTTCCACGTGATGTTTATTTGTAATCCATCCAGCTTTTTTACCAAAATTAAATAAAGTTTTAAAATGATTAGCTTGAGCATTTCCATTATCAACAACATATAGAATTGTATCATAGTTTTCGGTACGATATTTAAGAGCCGCTAAATCAGTTGTATCATATGTATATCCACCATCTGATTTAAGAACAGTTAGAGGAATTTTGCCTCCACCGTCAACAATAATACGACCATCGTCTTCTTTGGACAGGTTATTTTTTTTAAGATACTCTAAAAGATCTGGAATTATTTTTCCATATGAAGACTCTGGAACTTTGTCTAGTCCTATAATATTTAATTGTTTATAAAGCTTGTCTATAGCAGAAAATGAAATATCTCGAATATTATTATATAATTCAATAGTTTCAGTATATTCTTTAGTATCATATAGTGAAGTATTATGTGTTTGAATTAAAATTGTTTTATTATGAGCATTTTTTTTAAATTCACTATCTTCTAAATATGTTTTTTTTGCCATTGTATAAATATTTGAAAGTTCTTTAATATTGAGATATTTTCCAATATCTTCTTTTTTCTTTAGAGTTGATAGTTTATGAACAATCATACCAATATGAACACCATAATCTCCTAAATGATTTACACGGTGAACATCATGACCTTTTAATTCAAGTAAACGAGCCAGTACATCACCAATAATAGTTGAACGAAGATGTCCCACATGAAGATCTTTGGCTGCATTTGGTGATGAATAATCGATACATATTTTTTTTGATATTGATTCTTTTTTAATAAATTTATTATAATTGAGTTTATTGATATTGAGTTCAATAAAATGCGAACTTACTTTAATAATGAGAAGTCCTTTTATTGCAACGATATCAATCATTTTTTTATATTCGGTGTCAATAGAATTAATAATATCATCAAGAATATCGGTAGCATTAACTTGATCCATTCCATTTTTTTTTAATTGATTATTTACTTTTTTAAGAAGCATTTTAGCAATTGGTGATTTATATTCAGAAGTGATCCAATAATATTGTCCCCTAAAAGGAACACTATCGTCATAATATTTTGATTTTTTATATGCATTTTCTACTAAACATGTTATGAATTCCATATCTAATTTAATAGTAATAAATATGATAATAATATATATATTTCAATTTTAATAAAAAATTGATATAATTATGCTCATTTGATCTATTTTAATAAAACATTAGAATGTTCGAATTTGGAAAAACGTCGTTTAATAAATTTAATGAATATTTAAATCAAATAGAATATAAAGGAGATTCAATAAAAGTATTATTAAAAACAATGGTTTATATAGATAATCGGAAAATTAAACCAAAAAGAACTAAACAATTATTAGAATTTATGTCTGATATAAAAAATTTTAAATTATTAATAAAAAAATATAAATTAATAAATAATGTAAAAGAAAAAAAAATATTATTGATAACATTAAATTATTGGAATGAAGTATTAATATTAAATAAACAGGATATTGAAGAGCTAATATTATTAATAAATGAATTAATAACATCAAAAGATCTATTTAATTTAGAATTAGGTTTAAAATTAATAGGATTTGATAAATTGGGCAATAGTTTTTTTTTTGATAAAAGAATATGGAATGTTATTATGAATAATTTACAGG
>Ga0222654_1000731_pt1 | contig 17667 bp, 21 predicted proteins | sample AntAcemetagen421_FD_179805 | JGI IMG/M metagenome (GOLD analysis project Ga0222654, IMG submission 179805) | Saline water microbial communities from Ace Lake, Antarctica - #421 | ecosystem: Environmental > Aquatic > Non-marine Saline and Alkaline > Saline | place: Antarctica: Ace Lake...
TGATGATCTTCGAGTTGACCAATAATTACGCCATTACGATCGCCGTGATGATCGCCACGGTTATTGCGTCTGTCGTAACCCGCCACGTCTTCAAGCATTCCTATTTTACCTGGCAGCTCGCGACGCGGGGACTCGATGTGAAAGGCGGGCGGGAACAAAGCCTTCTGCGCGCGATCACCATCGCCACCGTGATGAAAAGCGAGTACGAAACCGTCGATCCGGATGCATCGCTGGATACGGTCCGGCACAGACTGCAGGAATCCCATTACGGTGAAATTTTCGTGGTCGACCATTTCGGCATGCTGCATGGCACGATCACCTTGGCCGACCTTGGCGATGCCGCCTTTGATACGACCGATGATGCCGGCCGCAGCGCCGAAGATGTCGCACGCCATAATCCACCGGTCCTGACGCCGGACGACACACTCGACCAGGCATTGAAGCTGATGGATTCGGTGCATGAGGAACATATCGCAGTGGTCGCCGACCGGTACGTCACCCGCGTCGTTGGCTTCGTCCACCAGCTCGACGTGATGTCCGCCTATAATAATGCCGTACTTCAGGCGCGGGCCGAGGAGCAGGGCGAGGTCTAGCCCAGCCCGGGCCCTCCCGCCGGGAACAGCGGCCCTAAGCCAGCTTTTTACGCCGTGTCTCCCGGTGCAGGGTATACAACCCGCTACCGACGACCAGTACCGCGCCGCAGATTAGATAGGCGTCCGGCACGTCGCCCCAGATGACGAAACCGAGCACCGCCGCCCAGACAATCGACAGATATTTGAACGGCGACACCACGGCAGCCGCAACCAGCTGGAATGCGCGGATGGTCAGGAAATGGGCGGTTCCGTTGATCAGCCCCGCCACAATGAAAATTGCCCAGTGTTCCAGCGGCGGCATCGTCGTGCCGGTCCAGAGCATCGTCAGCCCCCCGAACCCCACGGAGACCGTCACGGTGTACATCAAGATGGTCACCGTTGAATCATGCGCACCCAGCCGCCGCGTCAGGATATCGCGCAGGGCCATCACCACCGCAACACCAAGCGGCAGAAGCACCAGCCAGCCGATCCCCGCACCGCCGGGCCGGGTCATCACCAGCACCCCGGCAAACCCGACGAGCACGGCACTCCACCGCCGCCAGCCGACAGCTTCGCCCAGCATCCAGGGTGACAGCGCCGTGACGATCAGCGGACTGAGGAACACGATGGCGAAGACATCCGCGATGGGCAGCAGCGCCAGCGCCGAAATGATCAAGACCCCGGCCGCCGTATTCAGCAGCGCCCGGATCATGTTCACCCCCGGTTCGCGACTGCGCAAGACCGCAAGCCCCCCGGCGCGCCAGACAAAGAAGGCCAACGGCACGTAGGCCCATATTCCCCGATAAAAGAATATTTCACCGAAATGATAATCGGTGGTCAGGTACTTTGAGACCGCGTCCTGGCTCGTCAGCATCAGTGTGCCGGCGATCATGTAGACGATCCCGCGCGCTACCGATCCGGGTGACGCGCGGGTCGTATCGGTCAACCGCCGGGCCGCATCATTTCAAAGACATTTTCGGTCGCGCTGTAATCCATGTAACCGTGCCGGGCCAGCGGGTGATAGGCCGTTGTATTCACCATGCCGTCCTCGATAATCCGGTCGTCGATATGAACGCCGACGACTTCGCCGATGATCATGTTGTTGCGCGAAATCGGATTCGAGCTCGGCATGCTGATCCGGGTCAGGAACTTGCATTCCAGGCTGGCGGGGGCCTCCTTCACGCGCGGCACTTTCACATGCACGCAATCGGCGGGGGTAACGCCGGCCAGCGCGAATTCATCGACATCGGGATCGACCGACGCCGATGACTTGTTCATTGCGTCACGCAATTCCCAGCTGCACAGGTTGACCACGAACTCGTTGGTTTCTTCGATGTTGTTCAGCGTATCCTTGGCGCCGCCCGCGGGCCGGGGGCCATTGGGCGAGAAGAAAACCATGGGCGGCGCATCCGCCACCGCGTTGAAATAACTGAACGGCGCCAGATTCAGTAAGCCGTTGCTGTCCATCGAGCTGACCCAGGCAATCGGGCGCGGTGCGACCAGCGCCTTGAACGGGTTGTGCCGCATTTTGTGGTTCTTGGGATCGTCATAAAACATGGCCTGCTCCTGCCGGATAATGTGTTGAATAATATTACCTTACAGTGATTCGGCTCAGGAGCCCACAGCATCCCCAAAGGCCGCCAGCGCCGTAAGCGAGCGCGGGAATCCGGCATAGGGACCGGTCTGGATAATCGTTTCAATCACCTGCTGCTTCGTGAGCCCGACATTCATTGCCGCCTGACCGAATTTCACGACCTGCGGTAAATGATCGATCGCCGTGAAGGCGGCAACGGCACAAATGGCGCGCTGCCGGAAATCGAGATCCGGTCGGCTCCAGATTTCGCCATAGCCATAGGCGATCGCGGTAGGATAGAGCATGCCCGTAACCGGATTGTCCGGCGACGCATAGCTCTGCTGCGCACGGTCGCCATGCAGCGTCATCATTGTTTCCACGCCCAGCGCCATCATCGCGTCGGCATCAAGCTCCGGAATATCGACATCGGGCACCGTGACCCCGGCATCGGCAAAGGCCTCCTGCGCCATGGTCAGCGCGTTCAGGGTCGCGGGAAACCCGTTATACAGCGAGCAATGCACGAAAATTTCCTGGATCGTCCGCGCTGGCATACCGATATTCAGCGCCCCGGAAATATAACGTTTGAGCTGCGGCAGCCGTTGTTGCGACATCAGCGCCGACAACACGGCCAGCATGCGATCTTCCAGCGCCAGATGCGGCCGCGCCCAAACCGACCCGAACACCATTTCCTCGGTCAGCTTGTCCAGGCCGGGCGCAAGCGCGCCCACATTGCTGGTGCCGACAAAGCCGAGTTTCTCGCGGATGGCAGTGCCCTTCTGCCGCAGTTCTTCCCGTGTCGTCATGATATCCCCCGTTGATTCAATCGCGCATATGCGTTGGCGGCAATTCTGCACATCGGGCAGCGCGACAGGCAAGCCGGGTTCGCATCATCGATGGAATGGCGCATAATCAGCGCAAATTCAAACAGGGAGCATACGGCATGGATCTCGATCTCAAGGGCAAGAAGGCAATCGTCACCGGCGGCACACGGGGCATTGGCCGCGCCATCGCTGAAACCCTCGCGGCGGAAGGCTGTGCCGTCGCGACCTGCGCCCGTGACGGCGCTGCGGTCGACACGGTGGTGAAGTCGCTGGTGGCAAAGGGTGTCAAAGCCACCGGCCGGGCCGTGGACGTCACGGACACCGACGCGACGGCGAAATGGGTCAATGACGCGGCGGCGGAACTGGGCGGGATCGACATCGTCGTGGCGAATGTCAGCGCGCTGGCCGGCGGGGCGGATGAAGACGCCTGGCGCCGTATGCTGGAGGTCGACATGCTCGGCACGGTGCGTGTTGCGGAAGCGGCGCTGCCCTTTCTTGAGAAATCGGATGCCGGGTCTTTCGTTTCGATTTCCAGCACCGCGGCGCTGGAATCCTCGCAGGGCATCCGGGCCTATACCGGCATGAAGGCCGCCGTGATCGCCTATATGGCCAACGCCTCCAACGCCTGGGCCGAAAAAGGCATCCGCGCCAATACCGTTTCCCCCGGCAATGTCTTCTTCGAAGGCGGCGTCTGGGATATCCGCAAGAAGGAAAGCCCCGACCTGTTCCAGACAAGCCTGGAGCGCAATCCGCTGGGCCGCATGGCCACGCCGCAGGAAGTCGCCAATGCCGTGGTCTTTCTGGCCAGCCCGGCTGCGAGTTTCATCACCGGCGCCAATCTGGTCGTTGACGGCGCGATGACCCGGCGCATCCAGTACTGATCGCAAAGGCGCGGCCGAAATGAAACCATGTAATGCGATTGGCATCGATTGGCATTTGTTGGCATCGGCCCGTCCACGCGATTCCAGGACTGTTCCAAAATCATTGGCATTTGTTGGCATCGGTTGGCATTTGTTCACCCGCCGCACTGCCCTCCTCACCCTGCCCTCTCCTCCAAGGAGGAGAGGGTACGATCCTCGAAGATTCATAAATTCTTCCTCGCCCCCTTGGGGGAGAGGACTGAGGTGAGGGGGTTGCGCGACACCCGCCACCGGAAGTGCCTGCTGAAAGTTCACGCGAAACACTGGCATCGATTGGCATTTGTTGTCATCGCCCTCTCAACACGCCATTTTCTCTAAAAAGACAAATTAGGAATATATACTATTTCCGTCGATAAATCAAGATATTCCCCGAAAGCGAGCCGCCAATGACCGCACAAACGGAACAGAAGCCGGGCGCGCTGGACGGCGTCACCGTGCTGGATTTCAGCCGCGTGCTCGCCGGGCCCTATTGCACGTTGCAGCTGGGCGATCTGGGCGCGGAAATCGTCAAGGTCGAAAATCCGAAGGGGGGCGATGACAGCCGGGGCTTCCGTCCGCCGGCAATGGGCGATGAATCGAGCTATTTCCTGGCCATCAACCGGAACAAGAAAAGCATCGCGCTGAACATTTCCACTCCGGAAGGCCAGCAGGTCGCACGGGATCTCGCCGACCGCGCCGATGTGGTGGTCGAAAATTTCAGCGCCGAAATCATGCAGCGCTTCGGACTGGATTACGACAGCCTGATACAGACCAACCCGGGCGTGATCTATTGTTCGATTTCCGGCTATGGCCGCGACGGACCCTTCGCGGGGCGCGCCGGATACGACCCCGTCATCCAGGCGGAAAGCGGCATGATGGCGGTGACCGGCGATCCAGCGGGCGATCCGATGCGGCTCGGCGTGTCGCTGATCGATGTCTTCGCCGGCATGTTTGCGTCGCAGGCAATTCTCGGCGCGCTGTACAGCCGCAAGGTCACCGGGCTGGGCCAGCGCATCGATGTGCCGCTGTTCGATTCCGCCAGTGCGGTGATGATTCCCTTCGCCAGCAGTTACCTGACCGCCGGGGTGGACGCGACCCGTTTCGGTAATTCCTCCCCCGTGGCCCAGCCGGTTGGCGCCTATGAGGCGGCGGACGGGCCGTTCATGCTGACTGTGGCGGGCGATGCCGTGTTCCGCAAACTCTGCCTGACGGTCCTGAACCGCCCCGACCTGCCGGAAGACCCGGATTTCGCGGCCAACGAAGGCCGGGTCAACAACAAGGACCGGCTGAACGCGACCCTGAACGGGCTGTTCGCGGGCGACACCCGCGACAACTGGATTGCCGCGATGCGCGCCGCCGGCGTTCCCGCCGGCCCCATCCGCACGGTTGCGGAGGCAATGGAATCGGAAGAAATGACGACCAGCGGGCTGGTCAAACAGGCGCCGCATGCCAGCCTGGGCAGCGTTCCGGTCGTGGGCTCGCCGATGCGTTTCACCGGCACGCCGGTGCGCGACCCCGTTGGGGCGCCGGTGCTGGGCCAGCATTCGCGGGAGATTCTGCGGGACCTGTTGGGGTATGACACGACGCGCATCGAAGCACTGGAAACGGCCGGAACGATCCGCGCGCCGAAGGACCCCTAGAACCCGTCAGCCGGCGAACAGTTCCTGCAGCGCCGGGCATGCCGTTCGCCCCTGACGGCATTCCGAAACCAGCGCCCCCAATGCCGTTTCCAGCCGCCGCAGCGCCGCGATTCGGTTGCGCACATCCGCGATATGCCGTTGCGATATCACGCGGACCTCATCACATTGATCAGCCGTCGCATTTCGCAGCGCCAGCAACACCCGCACATCGGCAAGCGGAAAGACCATGTCGCGGCAGCGCTTGACGAATGCCAGCACCGCGACCTCGTCATCGGTGTAGACGCGGCGCCCCGATGCGGACCGGCCGGGGCGGGGGACCACCCCTTCACGTTCGTAATAGCGGATGGTTTCGATATTGATCCCGCTGCGGCGGGATGCCTCGCCGATTGTCGCCATCGCCGCCGTTCCTTTTCCGCTTGATCCTGTAGTCACTACAGGAAGGATACTGCATTCATGAACGATAAATCACTTCTGAAACTGGGCATCATCGGTACGGCATTGACGGCGTTGTGCTGTTTCACGCCGATCCTTGTCATCGTCTTTGGCGCAATTGGCCTGTCGGCGCTGGTAGGCATGCTGGATGTGGTCCTGTTGCCACTGCTTGCAATTTTCCTTGTCATCACGGGATACGCGCTATGGAAACGACGCCGGACGAGCTGATCCTGCAATCGGATATCACCTGTCCTGAATGCGGGCATGTGGAATTCGAAACGATGCCGACCGATGCCTGCCAGTATTTCTATGACTGCAAGGGCTGCGCCGTGGTCCTCAAACCGAAACCGGGCGATTGCTGCGTGTTCTGTTCCTACGGCACGGTGCCCTGCCCACCGATCCAGGCCGGGGATGGCTGCTGCAGCTGATGCGTCACATCCGCTCAGTACCCGGCGGCGGGGTCGATTTCCTGCAACAGCGATTGACCGGCTTCTACCCGCGCAATGTTTTCGGCGATCCCCGCGACCAGCAGGGCCACGGTCGGGCGGCGGGCCACATGCGGCATGACCGTCACCTTGGGATGCGCCCATAACGGGCTTTCCGGCGGCAGCGGTTCGGGGTAATGCGCATCCAGCGCGGCATAGGAAAGCTGCCCGGAATCCAGCGCCGCAATCAGGTCGTCGTTCACCACATGCTTGCCGCGCCCGACATTCACCAGCATCGCTCCCTTTGGCATCATCGCGAAGGTACGGGCGCAGAAGATGCCCTCGGTCTCCTTTGTCAGCGGCAGCAGGCAAACCGCGATATCGGTCTCTCCGAGGAACGCTTCGAGCTGGTCCTGCCCGTGCATAATGGGTACTTCTTCGTGTTCGCGCGGACTGCGGACCCAGGCCTTCACATCGAATTCCAGTGATTTCAGCACCAGCGCCGGTGCCTTGGCCATCATGCCGAATCCCAGAAACCCGACGCGCCGCTGTTCGGGGCGGACAATCGGCACCACGTCCCGGTACCAGTCCTTTTCGGCCTGGGCCTGCTGATAGCGGGGCATGTCGCGGTGCAGGCGCAGCACATGCATGACGACATATTCGGTCATCATCGGGTCGCCACGCGACGGTTCGACCTTGCCAAGCGGCACCTTGGGAATTTTCGGGTGGTTGATGAACCCGTCCACGCCGGCGGACCGGCTGAACATCGCCTTCAGATTGGGCAGCGGCGGCAGCACGCCGAAATCGGGCCGCACGAAGGCGAGGTATTCGATATCCGCCGGATCACCGATATCAGGCCAGAGCCGCAGTGCCATGCCGGGAAGCTGACTGGCGACCGTATCGATCCATTCCTGTTGACTGCCGATCTGTTGATCCAGATTGACGATAAGCAGCGCCATGGCATTCCCCTGCGGTTACACAATTTCATTCCCGGACGTTACGCGGCCAGACACCGGGATTGCCGCACGACCCTTAAAGCGCGGCGATCCCCGCAACCGCGCAATCCTCGTCCTGTTGCGACGTACCGCCGCCGACACCGCAGGCGCCAATGACCCGGCCGTCGCGGAAAATCGGCATCGCCCCCTGGCCCATGATCATATGCTCGCCTTCCGCCGCACGAATGCCAATCAGCGTCGGGTGGGCTGCGCGTTCCTGCAATTCGGCGCTGGAACGACCGAAGGCAACCGAAGCAATCGCCTTGCCCTGGCTGCCATAGGCACCGGCCCAGGTCGCATTATCCATGCGCTGGAAGGTGACCAAGCGACCGCCGCTGTCCACCACCGCGACATTGATACCGATGTTCAGCGCCTCCGCCTTGGCGATTGCGGCGTCGGCGATAATATTGGCTTCCGCGCGTGTCAGCGACATGGCGTCTCTCCCCCCTGCTCGTTCATCTTCCCGCTCAGCTGCGGACCCGGCCTTCTTCGTGCCAGGCGATCTGCTCGGCATATCCGGTGTTGTAGCTTTCGATGCTTTTTTCGTATTCGGCCAGATTCGCGGCGGCATCGGCACCGGGATGCGCCTCCAGTTCAAAATTTCCGTAGCGGTCTTCACCACGCACCAGCATGGCACGCTGCCGCGTTGTGCCAATATGGCGGGTGGTGGCCGGGATGAAGCTGATGCCATAGCCGATGCGGCGATCATCCGATTCATTCGGCGGGGAACTGTGGACGCACAGCGTATGGTGCAATGAAAATTCCCCCGTCCGAAGCATGCCCCGCACGCCTGAATCCTCGTCGAATGTCTCGACAATGGCCTGACCACCGCCATTGATGCTGTTCGGTTCGACATTGGCCTTGTGGTGATACAGCCGCGCCGCGCCGTTTTCGGGAATGAAGGTCATGCAGCCCGATGTGGCGGAAGCGTCGCTCAGCGCGACCCAGGCGGTAATGTGATCATGCGGGCGCAGGCCGAAATAGGTCGCATCCTGATGCCACAGCGTTACGGCGTCGGTCCTGGGTTCCTTGACGAAGAAGGTGCTGGTCCAGACCAGGATATCCGGCCCGATCACGGATTCCACCGCATCCAGAACGGCGGGATGGGTCACGATGCCATGCGCCCAGGGCAGTTTCACATGCAGCTTGTAACGGGCGGAGCGATCAAGTTCCGTCAGCGTCCCACCCATGCTGGCTTCATAGGCTTCCAGTTCGGCCCGCGCCGCCCTTGCGTGTTCGGCGCCGATACCGGTGACCGGGAAATGAAATCCATCATGGCGGTATCCCGCAACCTGTTCCGCCGTCAGCACACTGGTCATGACAATCCTCCCGAAGCAGATAACAAGAACCGTTACTATCGGCGAGGGCGACCGCCACAAGCAACCCCCCGTCATCTTCTGCCGATCACAGGAAATTTTGATCGTGGCCGAAAAACAGCGGCTATACTGTCTGCATCAGCACTGGTGCAGGTTCATTGCAAGGGAAGAGAACGACCATGTGGCGCTATATTTCGGTATTCCTCGGCGGCGGCATTCTGGGCGCAGGGTTCGGCGTTGCGCTCGGCTTCTTCCTGTTTCCCTATGTGTTCCCGCCGCCACCCGCGATGGAAAACCTGAGCGCCGCGGAGCAGAGCGCGGTCGTTGCCAACGGAACCTTCATCCACGCACAACCATCTGACCCGGTCCATTACGGTTCCGGACGCGTAACGGTTTACGAGAAGACTGTCTTTCTGGAGCCGGATTTCAAAGTCGGACCGGGACCGAAATACCATGTCTACCTGGTGCCAAAAGCTGAAATCAGGGCCTCGTCGGATCTGGACGACGCCATGTTCATCGACCTGGGTCGCCTGCGGTCTTTTGAGGGCAGCCAGAAATACACGATCCCAGACGGAGTGACATTGCAGGATTACAGCAGCGTCATAATCTGGTGCGAACAGTTCGGTGCGCTGATTTCACCGGCGGATCTGGCATTCCGATAACCCTGATATCCAATTACATAACAAAGGCAAACAGGAAAAATGACCGAAAAGAAAATGCAATTCGGCGTGATGCAACGCGGCGTATTCGACTGGAACGACAACATGCCGGCCCGGTTCGAGGAACTGATGGAACAGGCAAGGGTGCTGAACAGTCTGGGCTATGACTCGATCACAAAGGGATCGCATTTTTCGTCCTACCCGCACCGGGAAATGACACAGATTCCCTACCTGTGCCGGGTCATGGCCGAAGCGCCCGACATGCGGTTGAACGCGGGCATCGTGCTGTTGACCCTGCATAACCCGCTGGAGGTAGCGGAAACCTTTGCGACAATGGACCTGATGTCCGGCGGGCGCATGATCTTTGGCTGCGCGCTGGGCTACCGGGATGTCGAATACAAGGCGTTCGGCGTGAAGAAGGGCGAAGGGGTCAAAGGCTTCGAGCAGAACCTGGAAGCAATCAAGCGGCTTTGGACCGAGGAAAGCGTCAGCATGACCGGCGACAAGTTCGAGCTGGACAATGCCGGGATTTCATCGCCGCTGCAGCAGGACCCGCACCCGCCGGTCTGGATCGGCGCCAATGCCGATAACGCGATACGGCGTGCCGCGCGGCTGGGCGATTGCTGGTACCTGAACCCGCACCAGAAGATGGAAACCTTCATTCGTCAGATGGATATCTACAAGGAAGAACTGGATCGGGTCGGCAAGCCCTTCCCGAAAGAACTGCCAATGCGGCGCGAAGTATTCTGCGCGCGAACCCATGACGAGGCGGTCAAGGTCGCCGGCCCGTATATCAAGTCAATGTATGACGTCTATGCCGAATGGGGCCAGGACAAGGCGATGGCGGCGGGCGACCGCGACATCACCCAGGATTACGAAGAACTGGCCCGGGACCGTTTTATCGTCGGCGACCCGGACGAGGTGGCCGAGGAAATGCTGCGCTATAACGAGGTGCTGGGCGTGAACCACATCATCATGAGCGTACAGGGCATCGGCATGCCGCAGGGGCAGGTGCTGGATTCCTTCCACCTGATGGCGGAAGAAGTCTTCCCGAAGGTCCAGAAGGGCATGCCGTAAGGCACATCACCTCTGAGCATTCTATGATTTAGCCCTTCGGATTATCCGCGAGCAGCCGGCCCCGGTCGGGCAGGCTGTCGCGGATACCGAGCGCGTTCATCGCCCCCCAGACCAGCGCCTGATTGGTGGCGATAACCGGTTTGCCGATTGCCGCTTCCCAGCCGTCCAGGTATTTCATCGTCTGGAAATTGCCGCCCGGTAAAATGAAGACCTCGATCTCCGGCGTATCAAGCCGCTTCAGTGCCTCGGTCGCCGTGTCGGGGCTGATATTGCCGATACTGTAGGCATCGGTCGCGCCGAACCCTTCCAATCCCGAAGCAACCAGCCCGAAATGTTCACCGTAATAATCCGCGGCGCGCTGGATGACCTCGTTCGAATAGGGCGTCACGATACCGATACGCTGTGCCCCCAGCGCCTTCACGGCCTTACCGATTTCCTCTGCCGAGGTCAGGCCGGGAACGCCGGCATTCTCCGCGATCATCTTCTTGACCCGCGCATCATATCCTTGCTCAAACAGGCTGGCGGAGGTCTGGATAACGCCGATCACTTCAACCTTGGCATAGCTGAGCATCTTCGCCTGATAGGCAACGTCTTCATCCTTGCTGGGGTGGAAGGGCGTCCCGGCGCTGACCTTGTCGCAGCGCGCGTAGTGAAACATCAGTACGTCCTGCGGCAACTGGCTGTATTCGGTTTCGATGATCGTATTGGTCGCCGGCAACAACGCCCCGATATGCCGCGTCATGATTGATCCCCCCGATATTCACAACAGTACCGGCGACTATAGGGGGATCGGGGCGCGGCAGCCAGTGGGGGGCAGTACTGCCGCGCCCGTCACGCACCTCAGATCGGGACGCCCGTCAGCGGCCCGGTCCCGAGATTGTTTTCAACCGACGTTACGCCGGGCAGTGTCCTGGCGACACGTTCCGCCACCGCAGCTTCTTTACTGTTTTCAACCACACCCCAAAGCCGGACCTTGCCATCGGCAACGGTGACGTTGACAAGAACCGTATCGAGGTCGTGTTCATCCAGCAGTATCTGCAGTAGCTCGTCGCGGATTTCACGGTCCCGCGCAGCACCGGGTTCATGTCGTTCAACGATGGCGGCGGCAAGCCCGTGCAGCAGATTGGCGCGGCTGACGATCCCGACCAGTCGGCCTTTTTCCAGTACCGGCACCCGCTTGATGTGCTGGCTTTCCAGGATCTGGGCAATTTCATTCAGCGGCGTATCGCCGGCGACCGTAAAAACATCGCGTGTCATCACGGTACTGACCGTGCGGGCATCCGACTTCTTGAACTCAACGGATTTCCCGGCGAAAACCGCCTCCAGCCACCAGGGACGTTCAACCGCAATACGTTCATTCCCTTCCGGTCGCAGCAGGTCGCCCTCGCTGACGATGCCGATGACGTGTCGTTCGGAATCGATAACCGGCACCGCGCTGATCCGGTGCTTCAACAGCAAGCCCACGACCTCGTGAACGGGCGTATCCTCGGTAACGGAGATGACATTGACGGTCATGATATCCTTGGCCTGCATCGCAGATTCCTCTTTAAATTCGTCATTACGGGCGTAGCATGCACGCCATCCGGCCGTCGCCGCATTGACCTGAATCAACGGTTTTCCGGGCCAAAATCGGATATGAAGTATTCACGAGGCACATTCGGGAGAATGTGCGTTATAATGGTGCGTCGACAGCACCGTTACGCCGGTGACAATTCGGCCTGGGAGGTATGGTGATGCATTTTGAAGATTACACGCCGTTGTTTCAGGAACAGGTCCTGGCGCTGGCGGATCGGATTTCCGGCAAGGGCTATTTCCCCAACCCGTCTTCGATCTCAAAGGGTCCGAACGCCTATATGGTGCTGTGTCTGTCGGATGATGACGAGCTGATCGGTTTCGCCCATGGCACGGTATTGAAGAAGGGTACGCTGGCAGCGTTCCTGGAGAACCGGGTCAGCGAATTCCCGGACGATCTGCGCGAAGCTGATACCGAAGGCACGATCGGCGTGATCCAGACCATCGGGGTGCTGCCGGAATATCGCGGCGAACGCATTGGCTCGAAACTGCTGAATATCGTCCATGACAAGCTGGTCGGGCTGGGCGGCGACAAACTGATCGCGACCTTCAAACGCGGCCCCGGCTCCACCAAGATCGAAGGCGTGATGGAGCGGATGGGGTTCACGTTCTGGACCAGCCAGGACAGCTACTGGCGCGAACAATGCGACAAGGGGGAATTCCTGTGCGAACAGCGCACCGACAAATGCAATTGCCAGGCGCTGTTCTTCCGCAAGGCGGTCTACTAGCGCGATGCCCTAGCGTGCGCCGCGCAATGTCCGGCGCGCAATCGCCATGCGGTGGACTTCGCTTGGCCCCTCATACATCCGCATCAGGCGAACCTTCTGCGCCATCAGCTGCAGCGGCAGTTCCTTGGTCATGCCCATCGCGCCGAAGGCCTGCATCGCGTTGTCGATCACTTCCGTCGCCATCTCGGTTGCGAACACCTTGATCATCGATGCTTCGGTGCGCAGCTCGCCGCCGGCATCAAGCTTGACCGCCGCGTCATAGACCATCAAGCGGCAGGCGTGAATCCTGGTCGCGGCATCGGCGATCCACCACTGGACCGCCTGCCGGTCGGCCAGCAGCGTGCCAAATGTCACGCGCTGCGAGGCATGCTCGCACATCATGTCCAGCGCGCGGCGCGCCATGCCAACGCCCCAGGCCCCCATCTGCAAACGCCGCACCGTCAGCCGCAACTGCATCGGCGCGAAGCCGTAGCCCATTTTACCGAGCACCTGGCTTTTCGACACGCGGCAGTCGTCAAAGACCAGTTCATAGGTAATGTGCCCCGCGAGCATGGGAATGGCCCGCTCGATAATCATTCCGGGCGTGTCTTTTTCAACGACGAAGGCGGTAATACCGCCATGCGCACCTTTGCCCTTTTCTGTCACCGCCATGACGATGATGAAGTCGGCGCGCGCCGCCCGGCTGATCCAGATCTTTCGGCCATTGATAACCCAGTCATCGCCATCCTGAACCGCCGTGGTCGTCATTGCCTGCGGATCACCGCCGGCGCCGGGTTCGGAAATCGCGATGGCCGAATGGGCCTCGCCCTTCGCATAGGGCTCGAGATACAGCGCGCGCTGGCGTTCATCGGCCGTCGCCATGAGCATATGCAGGTTTGGTGAATCGGGTGGGAAATCGAAGGGCACGATCGTGCGGGCCATTTCCTCGTTCACCCCGACCATCGCTACCGCCGGCAGGTCCGCGCCACCGAATTCCTCGGGCACATCAAGCCCCCAGAGGCCAAGCTCCCGGCATTGCTTCAGCAGCGGCGCTTCCTCCTCCGCGGTCAGGCGGCATTCCTCACCCTTTATTTCCCGCGCAAGGACATTCGCCTCCAATGGCATAAGTTCGTCATCGACGAAACGGGCCACCAGATCCTTCAGCATCTGATGTTCTTCGGGAAGCGTGAAATCCATTCGGTGTTTTCCTGTTCTCGGTTCTTCGGGCCGGATCAGTTTCAATTCCCGCCGCCCTTTGTCAAGGCACCGCATTGCGGGTCCTTCAGCGGCAGAACTCGACATGGAAGGCAACGGCGCCAACCGGCTGCACGCAATGCCTTTCTTCCGGGCTGACAATACCGTCTTCACCGGGTTTCAGGACGATTGCCTCGCCGGAATCAGCAAACGTAAGCAGCAATTCTCCGCTTTCCACGACGATCCGGCCCCAGACCCCGGCCTTGGTGGCATGGTCATCCAGCAGCGCCTTTGGAATACTGCTTTCCGCAAAACGCGCAGTGCGGCTGTATTCGGTCACATCCGATGGAAGCGCCTTCATGCCCGTACCAACACAACAATGCGCCCTGCATCGACGATATCGGAAAGAAGGCCCTTGAGGCTCTGGTGGTCCAGGGCAAACCTGAAATTCATGCGATACTTCCTTTCCCTTTCTGGATAAAGCGATGCCGGGTTCCGCCGAATTCCGGCAAGGCGGCATTATTCCACAGCGGTTTGCGCCCATGCCGCGCGCAGGTAACGACGGTCGATATAGGCTTCCGCCGATGTGCCGCGCCGGTTGGGCAGGGCCCGGATCAGCCCGCTGATATCGATGAGCGCCTGCACACCCGCGCTGCTGACATCGCCATTGCGGGGAAAGATTTCCGCCGTCGTATACTCATCCCAGGCGGCGGCCGCATATTTTTCCGTGATACCGGTTTCTGCCATGGCAATGCGGATCATCGTCGCGCGGTCGGCGAAAAACCGTTGATGCGCGCGCACGAAGGCGCGCATGAAACGCGCCATAAGGTCGGGATTCGCATCGGCCCAGCGGGTATCAACATGCAGGGAGGCAAACTGGAAGTCCGGAAATTCATCGCGCGGTTCCGCCAGCGTCGTAAAGCCTTCGTCGATGGCGATATAGTTCAGCGGCGCGCCCTGCAGCCCGGCCTGGATTTCACCCGATTGCAGTTTCTCCCATCGGGCGAGAATCGGGCCCACCTCGTCGATCGCGTAATCGTGCGGGTATTCCAGCCCGTGCGCCGACAGCATTTTCATCACCAGCGAGGAACTGCCCGCCTTGCGGGATGACACACCGATAGTTCTGCCACGCAGATCCTCGAAGCTGCGGATATCCTTCCCGGCAATGAACGAAAACGGCAGCTTGTTCACCTTGCCGCCGATGATCATCGTATGCCCGCCGGCCTCGCGGTCGAGAATCACATGCTCCGTCACCCCATAGGCCAGGTCGACGCGCCCGTCCTCAAGCCGGCGGCTTACCGCGTCAATCGGTTCATGCAATTCGACCTCGACATCGAGCCCTTCATCGTCGAACAACCCGCAATGAACCGCGACCCAGAGCGGCATATTAAAGTAATTCCGCGATACCGCCGCGAATTTAATCCGATCCATGCATTTCCTATGCGCGCATATTAAATAACGTTCGCCGAGAACCGCTACGGTACGTAGGGGTCGGGTGTGCCCGGTGGAATGGGCGGGTTTTCTTTCAGGCTCTCGCGGAAGTCATGCACCATGCGCATGATCGCGCCGCGGACCCAGCTTGCTTCCAGCGCGACATTGGTTTCTTCCTTCGGGTCCTGGATCAGATTGAACAGGTAGGGCGATTCCAGTTTGATGGCGCCGTCGTTCACTTCTTCCTCCCAGATGAAATGCATCTTCCACTGTCGCCATTTCGCGGCGCGCATTTCTTCCTTGATGTAATAGACGAAACCCTCGCGGTTCGATTTTTCCTGCGCGCCGCAGAAGAAATCGCGCTGGTCAACACCGTCAATGACCCGGTCGGACGGCACATCCCCGCCAGCGATGCCCAGCAGTGTCGGAAACAGATCGGCGATATGCACGATCTCGTCGCTGACACCGCCTTCCGGCACATGGCCGGGCCAGCGCATCATGAAGGGCACGCGCAGGCTGCCTTCCATCGCCGTGTGGTAGGTGCTGCGCCAATACCCGGCGGTGCCGCGCCAGGGGCGGCGGAATTCCGGGCCGTTGTCGGAACCGAACAGCAATATCGTGTCATCGGCAAGCCCCAATTCATCAATCGCATCGATGATGAGCCCGACATTGTAATCCATTTCCGCCAGCGAATCGGCCATTTCGCCATGGCCGGTCCGGCCAATGAAATCGGGATGGGCGAGGCTGGGGAAATGCAGCTGGGTGATCGGCACATAGGCGAAGAACGGTTTCGAGGCTTCCTTGCTTCGCTGCATGAAATCGATGGTCAGCTCCATCGCCTCCCGGTCGATCAGACGACGCGCATCCGCATCAAGAACCTTGACGTTGGTGGACACCGAACCGCGCTCGCCCGCCATGATATACGGCACGTCGACGACATCGGAATCGTAATTTTCATGGCTGGTGAACAGCGCTTCGTTCATCGTACGCGGCAGGCCGTACCATTCGTCGAATCCCCGGTCGTTCGGCAGGCGCCCGTTCCGGTCGCCAAGATGCCACTTGCCGTACAGTGCGGTCGCATAGCCCTGCGCCGACAACAGTTCCGGCAGGGTGACCTCCCAACGGGTCAGCCCCTGCGGCAGCCCGGCCGGCACCGACTGGAAGGCGCCGGTGCGGATCGCCTGTCGCCCGGTCATCAGTGCCGCGCGGGTCGGCACGCAATCGCTTTCCACGTTGAAATTCAGAAAGCGCATCCCCTGCCCGGCCAGCGCATCGATTCGCGGTGTCGGTGCACCACGCAGGATTCCGCCGCCGTAACAGCCAAGCTCCCCCCACCCCAGATTATCGGCAAGGATCAAAACGATGTTCGGCTGCGAGGCGGGCATGGATACTTCCTTCACTATGACGACGGCGAATTTCCCAAAGAGGATAACAACAGATCAGCGACGCGCAAGATAATCGCCAGCAGCGAACCGGCAACCGCGATGAATATCAGCCCAGGGCAACCTGATCGCGATACTCCGGAACCATACACGACCACCCCAATGTTTCTTCGATCCGGTGGCGCAACGCGTCGGCGGAAGACGGCTCGCCATGGGTCACAAAGGTTTGGCGTGGCGGCGATTCAAAACCCTGCAACCACCCCATGATCTCATCCGCATCCGCATGCGCGGACAGCATATGCAGGTTCGCAACTTCCGCCCTGATGGCGACATACTCCCCAAATATTTTTACCGACTTCGCGCCCGATGTCATCGCGGCCCCGCGCGTGCCCCCCGCCTGAAAGCCGGCGAACAGAATCGCGTTGCGATGATCCGACGCCAGATGGCGCAGGTGATGCAGGATCCGCCCGCCCGTCGCCATGCCGCTGGCGGAGATAATAATCATCGGCATGTTGATATGGTTCTGCATCAGGCTTTTGGATTCATCCACGGTTCGCGTATAGCGAACGGCGCCGAATACCCGCGCGCACGCATTGGCATCGAGCCGGTGGTCCTTGATATGGCGACAGAAAATTTCGGTCGCATCAATCGCCATCGGACTGTCCAGCACGACCGGAATATCGGGAATGCGGCCCGCCGCCTTCAGCCGGTGCAGGTGGTACAGGATGCTTTGTGCCCGCCCGACCGCGAAAGCCGGAATCAATACGGTACCGCCGCGCCCGGCAGTTCGGCTGACAACGTCCGCCAGCGCGGCTTCCGGGTCCTGCGCCGTATGCTGCCGATCGCCATAGGTCGATTCAACGACGAGCCAGTCCGCCTGCCGCACCACCGCCGGGTCATGCATTGTCGCATCATCCGGCCGCCCCAGGTCGCCGGAGAACAGCAGATGCCTGCCCTTGAAGCTGAGGCGAA
>Ga0222654_1000732_pt1 | contig 17649 bp, 14 predicted proteins | sample AntAcemetagen421_FD_179805 | JGI IMG/M metagenome (GOLD analysis project Ga0222654, IMG submission 179805) | Saline water microbial communities from Ace Lake, Antarctica - #421 | ecosystem: Environmental > Aquatic > Non-marine Saline and Alkaline > Saline | place: Antarctica: Ace Lake...
TTAGGGATGTTCTCGGCAGAGACTGGAACCCGGTAAAGATCAAACGGCCCAGACGCCCCAAACCCCTTCCGGTCGTCTTTTCAAAAGAGGAGATGTCCCATATCCTCGACGGTATTATAAACAGAAAGGGATGTACGCCGCCCCGGAGCTTGTAAAAAAGGAAGCTTATTCGAAGTCCTGGCATGTCTATATCAAAAAAACGTTCAAAGGTACCAACCAGGTGGTTAGCTATCTGGGCAGGTACACCCACCGGGTGGCCATCAGCAACAGCCGGATACAGTCCGTCGAAGACGGCACGGTAAAGTTCAGGTGGAAGGATTACCGGGACCGTAAAACCAAAATCATGGAACTTCCGTGCGCAGAATTCACCCGCAGGTTCATGCAACACGTCCTTCCAAGCGGATTTTACAAGATAAGGTATTATGGGATCATGTCATCGGCGAACAGCAAGACCAAAATGGAGGACTGTTTCAGGCTGCTGAAAGCGGCAAGGTTCATTTCCTTTTATGAAGGGTTGTCGACCTATGAGATTTTGGAGGAAATACTGGGTCAGGACCCGTTCAGGTGTCTGGGATGCGAAACCGGAAAGATGATGTATGGCCTTGCTGAGGGGAAAGGCACAGACCCCTGACATCGCCCCAATTAGCAACGTTCTTTGAAATCATGGCTCCAAACCAAAACGCAGCCGGGCGTTAATGGGAAAGGACTGCCCCTACAGTATCCAAAACACCCGGAAGTCAGCGGTTAGGGAGATCAAAACTGGGGTTCCTAGCACCAAACACCCCAAACTCTCCCAAATAACGAAACATAAATGCCCATAGACAGACCCCCGGTTTTCCCGAAAAAATCGGGACAGGCTATCCAACTAAGTTTTAACCGCAATCTAGGGAACTCCACCTCAAATAGTTGTTTTTTTTGGCTAGATTGCGTTTAAAACTCTTTACGTTATCGCTCAGTGTAAAAAGCCAACGCACATTCAAGCACATTTGGTTTTTTTGCCAATACGAAAACCAACGCAGAAAAAACCAAAAGAGCTTGAATTTTTCCCTACGCTTCTGACTCGTTATCTGAATTAAAATAGTAAAATTGTACTTTATAGGACAAGTCAATAAAAGGTATAATCAATGCTTGGAGAAAAACTCAAAGAATTAAGGGAATCAAAAGGACTTTTGCAAAGGCAGGTTGCAGCTGAATTAGACGTTGATACCGCCTACATCAGCAAAATGGAAAACAACGATAAGTCGGTGAGTAAATCTCACTTGGAAGCCCTTGCAAAAGTTTATGAACTAACCGAAAGCGAATTAACGCCTTATTGGTTAGGGGAAAAAGTGCTTTGCGTTTTAAAAAATAACGAACACAGCATTCAAGCCTTAAATCTTGTGCTCAAAAATATCAAGAATGTAAATGAATAGTCTTTCGCCATACCACGCTAAATACTTTGCCTATGATTTAACAAGGCAATTACCTGCTAATGATATTGGCAAACTTACCGCATCCTTACAGGATGCTCAAGTTGACTTAAATCCACATCAAGTAGAAGCAGCACTTTTTGCTTTTAAATCCCCATTATCCAAAGGTGCGGTTTTAGCTGATGAAGTAGGTTTAGGAAAAACCATTGAAGCCGGTATCATACTATCACAACAATGGGCAGAAAGAAAAAGGAAGCTGTTAATTATTGGTCCTTCCAACTTACGGAAACAATGGAATCAAGAATTGGCAGACAAGTTTTACTTGCCTTCTGTTATTCTTGAAGCAAAGTCTTTTAACAGTAAAATTAAAGAAGGCAATCTAAATCCTTTTAATCAAGAGGATACCATTATTATTTGTTCGTTTCATTTTGCCAAAAACAAAGCACCTTACTTAAAACACATTAATTGGGATTTGGTCATTATTGATGAAGCCCACCGTTTACGTAATGTATATAAACCATCAAATAAAATAGGTAATGCAATAAAAGACGCTTTAGATCATTGCAAAAAAGTATTGCTTACCGCAACTCCTTTGCAAAACTCTATTTTGGAATTGTATGGTTTGGTAAGTTTAATTGACCCTTACATTTTCGGAGATTTAAAAAGTTTCAAAAGTCAGTTCAGCAGAAATGTAGATGAAGAAAATTATACGGATTTACGAAACCGTTTAAAGCCTATTTGCAAGCGAACATTAAGAAGGCAGGTTTTAGAATATATTAAATACACCGAACGCAAACCTTTGGTGCAGGAATATTTTCCCAATGAAGATGAAACAACGCTTTATAATTGGGTAACTGATTATTTACAGAGACCAAAATTATATGCTTTGCCTTTCAGTCAAAGGCAATTAATGACTTTAATTCTTCGTAAACTCTTAGCATCTTCAACTTATGCTATTTATGGAACTTTAGATGCATTGGTAAAACGTTTGGAGAACATTTTAGCTAATCACAATACCATAGAAGAAGAGGATGAAATGACCATAGATTTTGAAACCTATGATGAAATTCAAGACGAATGGGAAGGTGAAGAAGAAGATGAAACTGAAGCCGAAGATAACTTTGAGGAAGTAGTTTTTACCGAAGAAGAAATTGAGGAAATCAAAATTGAATTAGCCGATTTAGAAAAGTTTAGAGCCTTAGCAAAGAGAATCAGAAAAAACTCAAAAGCAGAACAGCTTTTTACTGCCTTAGAAAGAGGTTTTACAGCATTGAAATCTTTAGGGGCTAACCAAAAAGCCTTAATCTTTACTGAATCCAGAAGAACACAAGATTTTATTTGTAATCTAATGGAAGCAAGAGGCTATGCAGATAAAGTAATTAAATTCAACGGCAGTAATGCAGATGCTAAGTCAAAAGAGATTTATGCAGCTTATCAAAAAAAACATAAAGGCACTGATATATTAACAGGTTCATTAACTGCAGATAAAAGAGCAGCTATTGTTGACTATTTTAGAGATGAAGCTACTATAATGGTGGCTACAGAAGCAGCGGCAGAAGGTATCAATTTACAGTTTTGTTCTTTGGTTATCAACTTTGACCTGCCTTGGAATCCACAGCGAATAGAGCAAAGAATCGGAAGATGCCACCGTTACGGTCAAAAATATGATGTAGTGGTGATTAATTTCCTAAACAAAGCCAATGCAGCCGACCAAAGAGTTTATGAGTTATTAGACCAAAAATTCCGCCTATTTGATGGTGTTTTTGGGGCTTCTGATGAAGTTTTAGGAAGTATAGGTAATGGAGTGGATTTTGAAAAAAGAATTGCTACAATCTACCAGCAGTGCCGTACCACAGAAGAAATACAAACTGCTTTTGACGATTTGCAACAAGAACTAAAACCTGATATTTCAGAAAAGGTACAGAAAACAAGAAAAGTACTTATTGAAAATTTTGATGAAGAAGTAAGAGAAAAACTCAAAACCAATCTTTTTGAAAGTACCGAAAATCTGAACCGTTTTGAAGAACGCCTTTGGGATACTACAAAATTTTACTTAAACAGCTCCGCTCAATTTAATGATGAAAACTACACGTTTACATTAAAGAAAAATCCATTCCCCAATGTAACTATTCATCAAGGACCTTATATGATATTAAAGCCCAAGCAAGGGCAACGCAAATCGGATATTGATGTGCCAGATGATACTAATATTTACCGTGTAGGGCATAAGTTGGCAAAAGAAATATTAGGAGCTTGTAAACAACTAACAACCACACCTAAGGAACTAACTTTCGATTATTCCAATACGCCTACTAAGGTTACAACACTTGAAAATTATATTGGGCAATCGGGTTGGCTACAGGTTAGCCATTTAGAAATCAACTCGTTTGAGTTTGAAGATTTTCTAATTACTGCCTGCATTACAGATAATGGCGAAACCATTGACAACGAAGTTGCTCAACGCTTTTTTTCTATTCAAGCCACCGAAGGACAAGCTATTTATACACCTGATGATGTGAAAAAATCATTGGAAGAAGCATTGTTCAGCGAAACGCATAATGTAATTGCAGACAATGCTAACCGAAATAAAGACTTCTTTGATACCGAAATGGACAAGCTCGACCAATGGGCAGATGATATGAAACTAAGTTTGGATAAAGAAATCAAAGACCTTGATGCAGAAATCAAACTTCGTAAATCCGAAGCAAAAAAAATGCTCAATCTGGAAGCAAAAGTAAAAGCACAAAGAGGCATTAAAGATTTAGAAAAGAAACGAAGCGAAAAACGCCAGCATCTTTACGAAGCACAAGACACCATAGACGACCGTAAGGAAAATCTATTAGACGAGATTGAAAGACGTTTAAAGCAAGAAGTAAAAACAACCGAATTATTCACCATTAAATGGACAATGATATAGTAAATGATATTGGTTTTCACAGAAGGAAACTGATTTCCCTCTGTGAGCTTAACTGATTGAATACAAGAATTTTAAAAGAATTAAAATGGAAAAAGCTACGATAGTAAAATTAAACAAGCGTTTTGAGGAATACGCATACGAGCAAGATGGCATTGAATACTGGGTAGCTCGTGAATTGCAAGAGCTTTTGGAATACACCCAATGGCGTAATTTTGAGAATGTTATTACTAAAGCCAAAATAGCTTGCGAAAAATCTGGTAATGCTATTTCAGACCATTTTGCTGACGTCAGCAAAAAGGTTCAATTAGGTTCAGGTGCAACAAAAGATGTCCCCGATTTTATGCTTACCCGCTATGCCTGCTACCTCATAGCCCAAAACGGAGACCCAAAGAAAGAGCAAATAGCTTTTGCCCAAAGTTATTTCGCTATTCAAACCCGTAAGCAGGAATTGTTGGAAGAACGCATCCAATTGATGGAACGCTTGCAAGCTCGTGAAAAATTAGCAGCTACTGAAACAGAACTTTCTAAAAATATCTTCGAAAGAGGAGTAGACAATAAAGGCTTTGCTATCATTCGCAGCAAGGGCGATTGGGCAATGTTTGGCGGCTTGAATACCAGTGCTATGAAACGGAAGTTGGGTATAAAAGACAACAGACCATTAGCCGATTTCTTGCCCACCATTACTATTACTGCAAAACAGTTGGCTACCGAGATTACCAACTTTAACGTAAAGAAAAACGACCTTAAAGGCGAAGGTAACATTACCAACGAACACGTAAAAAACAACAAAGACGTAAGAGGTCTTTTGGGTAAAAGTGGCATCAAGCCCGAAGAATTACCAGCAGAAGAAGACATTAAGAAACTAGAACGTAGGGTAAAAACCTTAGACAAAGAAATTGCTAAAAAGAACCTGAAAAAAAAATAAAAGTTCCACGCAAAGCCGCTAAGAACCGCAAAGCACGCTAAGTGTTCTTTGCGACCTTTGCGAAAAGCCTTAGCGTCCTTTGCGTGAAAAAAAAACATTATGGCAAAAAAGACATTACAAAAACTAGAACTCACTTGGATTGGCAAAGGCGAAGAACCTAAGCTAGAGCCTCGTATCCTCATAGAAAACCCAGAGTACAGCTATGGCGACCCCAATAGCCAAAATATGCTCATACACGGAGACAACCTCCTTGCTCTAAAAGCACTCGAGCAAGACTATGCTGGCAAAGTAAAGTGCATTTATATTGACCCACCTTACAATACTGGCAACGCTTTTGAACATTATGATGATGGTGTAGAACACTCGCTTTGGTTGAGTTTAATGAAGCCACGTTTGGATATTTTACGCAATCTCTTGAGTAATGATGGCAGTATTTGGATAAGTATTGATGATGATGAAAGCCACTACCTCAAAGTGCTTTGCGATATGGTCTTTGGAAGAAATAATTTTATTTCAAATGTTATTTGGCAAAAGAAGTTTTCGCCTCAAAATGATGCGAAATGGTTTTCCGATATGCACGACCATATTTTGGTTTATGCAAAATCAAAAGAAATTTGGAGGCCTAATTTGCTTCCAAGAACTGAAGAAATGGATAATAGATACAAAAATCCAGATAATGACCCAAGAGGTAATTGGACTTCAAGTGATTTAACTGTTAAGCGTGTTACAGAGAAGGATATTTATGAGGTTATTACGCCATCAGGTAAAGTTTATCTGCCGCCAAAAGGAAGAAGCTGGAGTACTTCTCAAGAAAATATTCAAAATCTAATTAAAGATAACCGAGTTTGGTTTGGAGCAAAAGATGAAAATATGCCTAGATTGAAAAGATTTATTACCGATGTTAAAGATGGTATTACACCAAATACTCTTTGGTTTCATAATGAAGTTGGTCACAATCAAGAAGCAAAAAAAGAGGTAAAATTATTTAATGATAATGACATTTTTGCAACACCTAAACCAGAAAGACTAATTGAAAGAGTTTTGTTTGCTTCATCCAATGAGGGTGACCTAGTCCTTGATTCATTTTTAGGCTCAGGCACTACCGCAGCAGTAGCTCACAAAATGGGCAGGCGTTGGATAGGTGTAGAATTAGGCGAACACGCTAAGACACACTGCTACCCACGTATGCAAAAAGTTATAGATGGTGAGCAAGGCGGTATCAGCAAAGCTGTAAACTGGAAAGGTGGCGGTGGTTTTAAGTTTTACACTTTAGCCCCAAGTTTGTTAAAGAAAGATAAGTTTGGTAACGAAATCATCAACCCAAGCTACAATGCAGATATGTTGGCAGCCGCTATGGCAAAGCAAGAGGGTTTTAAATACCAACCCCACCAAAGCACCTACTATAAACAAGGGCAAAGTACCGAGCAAGATTTTATTTTTACCACTACACAGTTTCTCACCGTAGAAGCCTTAGACAGCATACAAGACGAAATGCAACCGGGAGAAACTGTGCTAATCTGTTGCAAGAGTTTCCAAAAGGAGTGCAAAGGCAAATACAGCAACATCACCATCAAGAAAATACCATTAATGCTCTTAGGTAGATGCGAATATGGTAAAGAAGATTACAGCTTAAATATTATTAATATGCCGTCTGAAGCAGAATTTCCAGAATTAGAGAATGAGCAGGATTTTGTGGACGATAAAATGAGTGTACAAGAATTAGCAGAAAAGAGTAAAAAGCAGAAAAAGAATGAACAGCCAGGGTTGTTTGATTAGAGAATTCCACGCAAAGAACGCAAAGGTTTTCACGCAAAGGTCGCAAAGGAAACTTAGCGTTCTTTGCGGTTCTTGCCGTCTTTGCGTGAAAGACAAGTGAAATTATGACAGAAAACGAAATATCATACAAAATTATTGGAGCCGCCATAGAGCTACACAAAAACATAGGAGCTGGACTTTTAGAAAGTGCTTATGAAACAGCTTTGGCTTTCGATTTACGTGAAATGGGTTTAGAAGTTAAACAACAAGTGCCAATGCCATTTATTTACAAAGAAGTAAAACAAGACATTGGCTACCGCATAGATTTAATAATAGAAAACAAAGTGATTATAGAAATAAAGTCCGTTGAAAATCTTGCACCTGTGCATTATTCACAAACATTAACCTATTTAAAGCTATCAGGATTAAAATTAGGCTTACTTATAAATTTCAATACAAAAACAGTAAAAGAAGGCATACACCGAATAGTCAATAACTTATAAAAAACTTTGCGAACTCTGCGAAATACTTTGCGGTCTTTGCGTGAAATTAAGAATATGAACACAATAGCAAATAACATAAAACAACGCTTATCACTTCGTGAACCGCTTCAAGATTCGCTGGATATAGTGGCTCAATTGGCAGCAGCGTTAGAATTAAAGAAGGAAGTAGATTTAGCCGCAGAATTAGAAAAGGTAAAAGCTCATTTCCCTACCTGCACCGACTTTGAACGAGATTTTGTTTCCATTGCCTTTTCCATAGCCACAGGTGTTGGTAAAACTCGTTTAATGGGGGCAATAATTGCTTATTTATACTTACAGAAAGGCATCAAAAACTTTTTCATTTTAGCACCCAACCTTACAATCTACGATAAGCTGATAGAAGACTTTGGCAATCCTGCCTATCACAAATATGTGTTTAATGGTATTTCAGAATTTGTACACAACCGCCCAGTAGTTATTACAGGCGATAACTATGCACAGCAAGGAGCATTGTTTACTGATTCCGAAATCCGTATCAATATTTTCAATATTGCCAAGTTCAATTCAGATAATAGAGGTACAAAACAAGGTGGTGTTTCCTTAGCACCAAAAATCAAACGTCTATCGGAATATTTAGGGCAATCCTATTGGGCATATTTATCAGGCTTAGAAGATTTAGTCATTTTAATGGATGAAGCTCACCGCTACCACGCAGATGCTTCTAAAAATGCCATTAATGAGCTAAAACCGATTTTAGGGATAGAAATGTCTGCCACCCCATTTGATGAAAAGGGCAAGCAATTCAAAAACATTGTGTTTGAATATTCTTTAGCCCAAGCCTTGTCAGATGGCAAGTTTGTTAAAAACCCTGCTATCGCTACTCGTAAGAATTTCCAAAAAGGCTCATTATCCGATAGAGAAGTAGAAATCATCAAATTAGAAGATGCCATAAGCATACACCAAGACACCAAAAACGAATTGGAAATCTACTCCAAAAACAATGATGTGAAATTGGTAAAGCCTTTTATTTTGGTGGTTTGTAAAGACATAGCCCACGCCAAAGAAATATATGAACTCATCAATACAGATGCTTTTTATGATGGGCAATATAAAGGCAAAGTATTACAGATAGATTCAAGTACCAAGAAAGAAGAAGACATTGAAAAACAGTTTATTTCCTTAGAAAGTCCAGATAATGAAATTGAAGTTGTTATTCACGTAAATATGCTTAAAGAGGGGTGGGATGTTACCAACCTATATACCATTGTGCCACTTCGTGCCGCTAATGCAGGCATATTAGTAGAGCAAACCATTGGTAGAGGGTTAAGATTACCTTATGAGGGCAAACGCACAGGAGTAGACAAAGTAGATAAACTTACTGTGGTTGCTCACGAAAACTTTAATGCAGTTATAGAAGCAGCTCAAGACCCAAATTCGGTATTAAACAAAATGAGTTTTGTAGAAATAAGCGAAGAGGATTTATCTACCAAAACGGTTGTAGTTACTTCACAGCCTGTAATGGAGCAGACTTTTGTAAAAGAGCAGGAAAAAATAAATGTCATTGTCAATGTGCAAGACAAGCAAAAGGCACAAACGAATTTAGATGCTAAAAAGGCAATCATCAATGTACTGCCCGATTTCAATTCCTTGCCCGAAGTACGAAGAGTAGAAGATTTAAGTAAAGAGGAAGTAAAACGTAAAGTAATCCGTCAGGTAGAGAAGAATCTATCCGAAGGACAAGGTAATTTATTTGCTGCTCAAATTGTGGCAGAAGCCAAAGTGATATATGACACAATGGTTACGGAATACAAAAAGAACATCATTGAAATACCTCGTATGGACTTAGTGCAAGGCGAAACAAGAGCCGAGTTCAAGGCATTTGATTTAGATATTGCAGGATTCAATTTTCAAGCCTTAGAGCAAGAGATTATCCGAATGGGATTAAAAGACAAGCTTGTAGAAACCCTAAAAGCAAAATCAAGCGGTTCGTATGGCAATCCTGTAAAACTCATTATTGCAGAATTAATTGACTACCCAGAAATTGATTATGATGAAAATGCAGAACTATTATACCAATTAGCCACCCAAGCCTATGAAGCCATAAAGACAAACATTACCAATGAAGATGAATTGCCACAGGCCATATTTCAATTCAAAGCTGCGATAGCTGAAAAGGTTTACAATCAGATGAAACAACACTTCGTGTTGCATTCCTCAGATTATGTTGCCCCAAGAGTATTTCCATTTATCCGCATCGAGCAATGGAGTTTCTCCTCATTGGTAAATGCAGGCTTCAAAGACTATCGAGACATTGTAAGCCCTACCATAATGATTCCTAAATATGTATTTAGAGGATTTGAAAAAGCCTGCCATTTTGAATACAAATTTGATAGTAAAGCAGAGCAAGATTTAGCCTTTGTTTTAGAGAATGATGCAACAGTCACCAAATGGCTAAGACCAGCACCCAATCAATTCAGGATCTATTGGGATAATAATTCCAAGCGTTACGAACCCGACTTCATAGTAGAAACAGAAACCACCATTTATATGATAGAGGTTAAACGTTCCGACCAAACCGAAGAAGAAACCGTATTGGCAAAAAAGGCAGCAGCAATACGCTTTTGTAAATATGCTTCAGAATACACAGCAGACAACCAAGGCAAAGACTGGAAATATCTAATCCTACCACATAATGAAGTAAGCAGAACCGTAAGTATGAATTATTTAGCAACGAAAGGATAGTTTTATATTTATCATAAAAAAAGTAACGGGATTGAAAAAATATAAACCATGACGAACTTCGGTTTGATTGCAAGTCCATCGGTAATGTGAAAGCCAACCCAAACAGCCACACACATTGTCAAGCCGCACGAGCCATTGCTAAAACCAAAGCTTGGCAAAGATTGTGTCTGCCCAATCGCACGACAAAACGGACCGAAAAACCACCGGACGAAAAAGAACACCGAAGCGATCACCTATACGCAAGCAGGGGTTTCGTGCTTCGTAGGACAGGAAAGTGGTAAATTTAAAGTTCAGTTCTTCGTAGGTAGTTCAGTGGTTAAAGTCCCTGCCTGCGTATAGCTGAGAACTGTTACCACACATTTAAAACATGACTGCAAAAAATATATACGAAAGCTTTACTAAAAAGTCCATTGTTTTTAAAAATTACAATGTAGAAATAAAGGGAATAACTTATAAGGGCTTTCAGCCTGAGTCTAATGCTCCAGTGCAATTTAGGGGTTTACCATTTGGTAGTGTAATTTCTGGTAAAAACAGATTTAAATACGCTGAACTTTTTACGACTAACAAAAAAGAGATTGATTGCACAAAATATGGTCCCGCTTGTTGGCAAGACGCTGTTGGGATAAGAATGATTTACGAAGGAATTGGGGTTTTGTTAAAAGAAGCAATTTTTCCTTCTACTAAAAAAGGAAGTTCTTTAGTTTATGGCAATTTTAACGAAGACTGCCTTAATCTGAACCTTTGGACACCTAATTTGAAACCCACAAATCGTCCTGTAATGGTATGGTTTCATGGAGGTGCTTTTAAGAGTGGTAGCAACATAGAATGTGGTCTATATAATGGTAGTCATTTAGCCAAAAGAGGAGATGTAGTAGTAGTTTGTTTAAACTATCGTTTTGGAATGTTTGGTTTTAACTTTCCAGAAGAAAACCTTACCAACATTGCCTTAAGCGACCAAATATTAGGGCTACAATGGATCCAGGAAAACATCTTTCGTTTTGGAGGGGATGCTAATAATGTGACCATTTTTGGCGAGAGTGCAGGGGGTATTTCTGTTGCTTCACTTTTAGGAAGCCCTATGGCTAAGGGATTATTCCAAAAAGCCATTTGTCAGAGCGGTGGAGCCGAAAGTTTGACCAAACAGGAATTTACTCATTTGGAGGAATCCATGGCTAAAAGCTTTTCAAAAAACAGCAATGGTAAGCCCTTACAGTCAACCCATTTGTTAGAAATTGAACCTTCGGTACTTGTGAAAAAAGGGAGCAAAATTGAAGAAACATTAGAAAAAAAAGGAAGTGGTAAAATTGGTTTTATGCCCCTTAGAGACGGGAAATATGTAGATAAAGAAGGGACTTTAAAAGCAATCGAATCTGGCAAAGGCTCTAAAGTGCCCTTATTGGTGGGATCAAATGCTGAAGAAATGAAACTGTTTTTTGCTTTACTAGGATCCTTGTCTCCTTTCAATGAAAAAAGTGTGATAGCTGCCATTAGGCAACGCATGGATTTGCTCGAAGTAAATGAAACAGAAGAAGTTTACCACCGATTAAGGGAAATCAGCAAACAACTCTTGGCAATGACGAAAGAAAAGCTAGAAAAAAAATTGGGAGTGGCACCTAAGAAAAAGCAAATTCTAGAAGCTTGTTTGACATTCCTTCAATTTACTGTTCCTGCATACGAACTTGCAGAAGCACAGCAACAAACCGGAGCTGAAGTATATTCTTATATGTTTCACTATGGTTCACAGAAATATGGTGCCTGCCATGGCATTGATTTGCAACCACTTTGGAATTTCGGTCATCCTTTTGAAGATTATTTCAGCAACGGGAAGAATAAAATTATTTCAGAAGATCCGAAAGAAACTACACTCGTGAATTTTGCCGAATCAATGCAAGATGCGTGGATCCATTTTGCAAAATATGGAAAGCTCTTAGAATTTAAAAAACAAGAGTGGAAGGCTTTTCCCGAAAGAATGAACTTAGACATAAATGCTACTTCTTCAAATTGGTTGAATGACGAAATGATTAACTACTGGAAAACAGTTAGAAAAAAAATCGAATAAAAGACGTTATACCGATCTATAGAAAATGAAATGAATACTTGGGCTAGAAAACCACAAAACAGGTAAAAGACCAATTTCATTTCGTGAATTGATAATTGTGAGAACTAAAGAAAAAATTGGCTAAATAAACATGTGGTAACAGCGGTTTGGCAAAAGTGGAGGTTCAGTTCTCCGCAGTCACATTTTTGGTTAATCAAACGTGTGAGGGGAGACTATCACGTATCCCGGTCGACCGGAATGAGAGGCTTAGGGCGAAATTCCCTTTGCTTACTCGATTACTAAACGTTAGTGGCAATCGCATTGAACATAATGTACAACTATTCATTTAACCCAGTCTTTAAAATAAAGTGTTAAAATGAGAAAACTATATTTAATCTTATCACTACTTTTATTTAGTGTTTGTTGCTTTTCTCAGAGTCGGAATATTTCAGAAACAACAAAAAAGGTTGTATTTACAAGAGATGGTGGCATTTGTCAATGTTGTGGTGGTTCTCAAAGCCTAGAATATGATCATATCACTCCATATTCTTGCGGTGGTAGTAGTGTTGTATCAAATATCCAATTGCTTTGTCAAAAATGCAATCGAAGTAAATCAAATAGTTGCTATTGTAAAGTACATAATAAGAGAGTTGGTGCTAATTGTTGTAAAAAAAACGTAACTAAAAAGTCACCAACTACTTCGAAACAATGCACAGGAACAACAAAGAAAGGAGCGAGATGTAGAAATAAGACAACAAGTACTAATGGCCGCTGTCATTTACACTAATAATTTATAAACCAATTTAACGAGGAATGAACAAGAATATATTATTTGCAATAGATCCGAATACGGAAGAAATAATCATTTCAGATTCTCCAAAAGGAAGTAATAAAATAAATTTTATAGAACGTATTTTCCGTCGAGATAATGATATACTGTACCATGCTGTCGTTGCTTTAACAAGTATTACCAATGCTTCCAATTTTGATATTGCAATTTTTAAAGCAATGGATAAAGTTTGCCAAATGATCTACAACAAACGCAAAGAAACCATATAGTTTTCTTTTACGAAATCAATATAGAAAGAGAAGCCGCAAAATGTAAGGACGAACGTCAGCCATTAACAGGACCTACAAGAAATTGTCGATTCAGGGGTTAAACCTGCCTGTCCGGCAGGCAGGTGAAGCTGTCTCGCAAAGGCGGGACAGGTCGTGCTTCGTATCAAGTTTTCCCGCAAAGGCGGGACAAGTCGTGATGGCAGACAGTTTAGTGCTTCCCTGCCTGGCCGGCAGGCAGGGAAATCGCCAACTTCTTGTAGCTTAAACGTTATCAAACATTATAAGAAACATATGAGGTATCCTTTAGTAATCCAGTTTTTCCTATTAGTTATTCTTACGAGTTGTTCTAACAGCAAATCAGAGCAAAGTAAAGAGGGAGATTCTTCACCCTCAAATTTTACATTAATCAAAGACGTTGTATACGGTCACGATTTTGGTATGGCACTAACTCTTGATGTTTATGTACCGACAAAACCTAATGGTGCAGGTATAATATTGACTAATAGCGGAGGTTGGACTTCTCCTTTTGACATATTTAAAGTACTTGAAGAGGGTCATTATAGATTTGCAACGGATCAAGAAATGACTGAGTAAGATACCTGGCATGTTCTAAGTCCAAAACAACTAGTTTCTGAAGGCTATACTGTTTTTGAAGTAAGGCATGGTAGCCAGCCAAAATTTGTAATGTCAGAATTGGTAACTCATATTAGAAGGGCAGTTCAATACATCAAACAAAATGCTATTGATTTTAAAGTAGATTCTGATAGAATTGGATTATGGGGAGGTAGTGCCGGTGGCCATCTATCTCTACTCATTGGACTTTCGCCTGAAATACAGATTCCGGATAATGAAAAAAGCGGAAATAAAAATGACGCTTCGGTAGCAGCAATAGTTGTCTTTGCTGCGCCATCTGATTTATTAAAGATGGTGACTGACAATCCTGAGGAATTGGAAAAAAGACCTGTTTTAAGAATGGAAAAAAAGCAATATCAAGAATTTTCACCGGTAAACTACGCTACTATGTACGATCCTCCTACCCTCATAATGCATGGAAATGCTGATAAAGATGTCCCATTTGCTCAAGGAGAATTAATGTATTCAGCACTTGAGCAGGCTGGGGTGGAATCTCATTTTATTGAATTCGACAAAACAAACCACTCTCCTACACTTGAACAAGCATCAAAAGGTGTTGATGAAGCTTTGGCTTGGTTTAATAAGCATTTGGGAAATTAATTAAAAAACGTTAGATAATAGCTAAGCATTCTGACGGCTGGAACAGCCTAGTTTGACCCTTCGACAGGCTCAGGGTCCACTTCACGGTGTTGGGAATTAGGGTTACTATGAGGAATGGTTTTTCCTGTTTTGTTTTTTAATGGCTGGAGGATGAAAAAGTAGGTGGTTATAGGTTGTTCGTTTGCTTAGTTTTATTTTATTTCAGGAGATTGAGTCCACTTTTTTATGGTTTAGGAGTGATTTTTGGGCTGTTTTTGCCATTTGGGCATAACTGTCCCGTCAGGCTGCTGGCTAAGGACGACAGGTAGTTTTTTTGGCCTTTCGATAGATGGAAGTATGCCGCTGCTTTCTTTTCGGTCAAATATTCGGAACAAGTAGCGCAATCCGTAAACGGTGTGTTTAAAGAAACTGTCGGAAGACGTGTGGTGCTTACGCTTGAGGAAATGGAGGTAATCCTGAATGACTTCATCGTCAAGCTCTAGCAGGTCACAGTTGAGATGTAATCCCATGTGAGCCAGACAGCGGGCATAGTTGATGAGGGTACTTTGGCTTTTACCTGAAATGGTTACCGATCTGCGGAGCCTTTTGAGCTGTAAATCAAAGCCTGGCACATTTTCACAGGCTTTTTCAATGATAGATTGCTTTTTTTTTCATAGCTTAAAATGTTGAATATTAAGATAAGTCTAACGTAGGAAGAAACGGCAATAAATGCTGGCTTCCTGCCTCAGTAGGATTCGTTCAACAAACTGTATAGCACATGCCTCGAAGTAGTTACTTGAAACTGATGTGCAAAACTGCTAGATTGGAAACATTTATAAGCTCAGAGGCACGTGCCATATCTGGACGTTGGCAAACATTTATTTCATTTAAAAAAAAATAAAGAGTAATTGGAAGAAAATTCTCTGAACAATCAAGAGTATTACCACTCCTCTAATTGTAAAAAATGTATCTTAAACGATATTCAAAAGCGATGAGCATGAACAACTCCATTCCCTCTGTCGGAATTAGGGGATTGAAAGAAAATTGGCGCAACGACCTTTTGGCCGCCATAAGCGTATCATTGGTGGCCTTACCACTTGCACTAGGTATCGCTGTTGCTTCAGAAATGGAACCAATGGCTGGAATACTCTCTGCAATCATCGGTGGAGTAGTGACAACATTCTTTCGAGGAGGGCATGTGGCAATTAACGGTCCTGCAGCCGGATTAATTGCAGTGATTCTAGGTGGTCTAGTTGCATTGGACGGGAACATCAACTATGTATTGGCAGCAATAGTAGTGGCAGGAGCTATCCAAATTATATTGGGAGTTCTTAAAATGGGACGTTTTGCCAAGTTATTGCCCTCTTCTGTGCTATGGGGTATTTTAGCAGCAATTGGCGTAATTATCTTTGCAAAACAAGCGCACTATGCTCTAGGAACAGATTCCATTGGTGAAACCACTATTGAAACTTTAGTAGATATTTTCTACGAGCTACCCGATGCCAATCCCTTTGTCTTTTTAATTGCATTGGTCGGTATTTTGGCCCTTATTTTTCATCCTAAAATTAAAAATAGATTCATTCGGTTAATACCTGCCCCCATGTGGGTTTTGCTCTTGGCGCTACCGTTAGTTTTCGCATTTGATTTCTTCAACGAGCACCATATTAAGTTCATGGGAAATTTATATAGTGTTGGCCCAAATTTGCTTATTGATATTCCGAAAAATCCTCTGGATAGCATTATGCATCCAGACTTTGGTATGATTTGGACCTCAGATTTTTGGCTCACAGTATTGTCGATTACCACGATTGCCACAATAGAAACCTTGGCCAGTGCCCGTGCTGTTGATAAACTAGACCCCTATAAGCGTACGACAGATCTTAATAAAGACCTGGTTGGCGTAGGGCTTAGTACAATGGTTTCAGGAGCCTTAGGCGGACTTCCGGTCATTACTGTGATCGTTCGAAGTACCGTAAACGTTAATCACCATGCCAAGACCAGGTGGTCTAATCTCTACCATGGGATCTTTCTAATTCTTTTTATCCTGATTTTGGCTCCGGTTTTAAGAAGTATCCCCTTAGCAGCCTTGGCAGCCATATTATTACACACAGGCTATAAATTAGCATCACCCAAAGTATTTAAACAGGCCTACGATCAAGGTGTAGAACAATTGCTATTTCTTTCAGCTACGCTCATTATAACACTATTTACAGATTTACTGTATGGAATCGTAGGCGGAATTTTGATCACTCTAATGTTGCATATGTTATTGGCGAAGGTTGGCTTTGTGCCTTTCTTTAAAATGATATATAAATCTGGCTCGAAATTGCGCCTTTTAGATAATGGCACTTACGATGTTAAATTAAAAGGAATTGCCAATTTCTTGTATACTTTGCACTTCGACAAACTCTTGCAAGAGATTCCCATTGGATCTACGGTTCGTATTGATATGGCGCAAGCTCGTTTGATTGACCATACTATAATGGAAAATATGATCGAATATAAGCGCATACAAGAAAACAATGGTGGTGATGTAAAACTGGTTGGCTTGGACAGTCATGTCACTTCTACAAGTCATAACCTATCCTTAAAAATTATAACTGGCCGTGTGAACAAACGGATTACGCAACGTCAAATACGATTACAAAAAATGGCCATTGCAAATGGTTGGTCTTTCGATCGTGAAGTAGATTGGAATACTTCGTATTTGAGGAACTTCCGTTTCTTCGATTCACGCCCCATTGAAATGAAGAGTAATTCTTTACAAGGGAAAGATTTAGAGAATAATGCACAATGGGAGATTGCAGACATTGTATTTGATGAAGGGGCAATGCTTGCATTGGAAGTATATCAAACTACTGTCCAAATTGTCCGGCTCCCATCTCGAATACCTCGATTTATAATTGACAAAGAAGGGCTTTTTGACAAAATATTTGATCGAGTGAGGGCTTTTTCCCGATCAAAACGAGATATTGATTTTATGAAACATCCTGGTTTTTCCCTTAACCCAACTTGAAAATTTTGGAGTAAAAATTTAGAAAATTATAAAAAGCACTATTTTTAAGGTGCTGAATATCAATAATTTGGAAAAATAGCTTTTTTGCAATAAA
>Ga0222654_1000736_pt1 | contig 17607 bp, 18 predicted proteins | sample AntAcemetagen421_FD_179805 | JGI IMG/M metagenome (GOLD analysis project Ga0222654, IMG submission 179805) | Saline water microbial communities from Ace Lake, Antarctica - #421 | ecosystem: Environmental > Aquatic > Non-marine Saline and Alkaline > Saline | place: Antarctica: Ace Lake...
GGTGAAGGGCGACCAGCAAACGTTGCGCAGCGCATCAAATGCCATGTGTCTGAAATTGTTGCGTTAGTTTCGAATCAGACTCTGAGACCTTCGGTCGCCTGACCGAGACGGCCCATCTGGTGTTCACCAGCGCGGTGTCGGGTGCAGCCTTCGCCAAGCACGGCACCAATTTTGAGACCCGGATTTCTGTCTTCGACAAATGCCGTGGCGGCGAGATGGGCGGCATCACTGCCGATTTAAGACAGCCCATGGCATGCTTAGCAATCCAGTTACAAAAGGCCCTGCCTCGATCCGGTTCGTCTGGCCCCGGATAGGGTCGGCGGTCGTTTCGAAACATCAAATTCTTCCACCAGCGGTGTTAACTTTCTCGACCAACCGCCGTCGCGAATCCTCGAGATGCTCCCGCACAAGATCACCAAGGCTGGAAAAGTCGCGGCCTACGAGCGCCCGGACTATGGCGTTGTGCTGACCCATTGCGGAGGCCATCTCGTCTTCCTTCACAAGTCCCGGCGCCGTTGTGGGAAGTCGGTAGTGTGTAGCGCTGAGATAGGTCCTCGTATTGAACTCGTTCTGCCCGGCCTCGACAAAACGCAGATGAAAAACCATGTTGAAGTCAAGCGCGTAGTAGGCACGGAGGTCGTCTTCCGCGGCCCGGCTTGCTTGGGCAAGGATGTCTCTAAGTTGCTCCGCGACCTCCCTGACGTCGGCAGCAGGCATGCGTTTCAGTCGCTCGACTGTCCAAAGTTCGATCATAAGGCGAGTATCGATGGCGGCATGAATTGTCGCTTCGTCGATTGCGACGACAAAGGTGCCGACTTTCGGGCGCGTCAGCACGAGACCCTCCGTTTCCAGGCGGTTCAATGCGTCTCGCACAGGTGTTCGGCTGACATTGAGCTGGGCGGCAATCTGTGGAATCGAGATTTTCACGTCCACGGAAAAATCGCGGAAAATGATTTTCTCCTTGAGAACCTCGTAAGTCCTGTTCCACAAATTGCTAGTGTCGAGGCGGCGAAGCGCCCGCGGCGCGTCTGCATCAAGGGGAATCATGCTTGGCTCCAGTTATTCCAACCCCTCGACCACGACGAAGTCGCCAACCGCAGCGCTCTTGCGGTACTCCCGCGCTGCTTGGTATTCGGCTGAGTTGTAGCACGCCACCGCCGCTTCGAACGAAGGGAATTCCCAGATGACGTTGCGGGATCTACCGTTACCCTCGAGAATTTCATAACGCCCACCCCGGGCAAGGCACCTGCCACCGAACTTGGCATAGGCGGCACTGTTAGCCTCGACATACTTCTTGTACTCTTCGAGGCCGCTTACCTCGATATGAGCGATCCAGTACCCTTTTAGCATTTTATTGTCCTTCCCCTACGGTGTGGTTCGACATCCTCTCCAGCGCCTGTACGAGCGCCGAATGGTCAAGATCGGCCAGCCCATGCGCGATGCAAGAATTCATCAGTTCGTGCGTCAGCGCTGTCGCAGGCAGGCTGATGCCGTGTGCTTTGGCGCCCTGAAGGGCAAGGCCCAGGTCTTTGCGGTGAAGCCTGATCCGGAAACCGGGAGAGAAGGTGCGCGAGATCATACGGTCGCCATGGAGTTCGAGAATGCGGGAGGAAGCGAGCCCGCCCATCAAAGCTTGCCGGACGCGCGCGGGGTCCGCCCCCAATTTCGAAGCAAACAGCAGGGCTTCGCCGACCGCTTCGATGGTCAGTGCGACGATGATCTGGTTAGCGATCTTGGCTGCCTGGCCAGCACCGGGTCCGCCAACATAGGTGATGTTCTTGCCCATAGCGGAAAAGATAGGCATGGCACGTTGAAACGCCGTTTCGTCGCCGCCAGCCATGATGGAGAGGGTCGCCGCTTTCGCCCCGACTTCGCCTCCAGACACCGGCGCGTCAAGGAACGCCGCTCCTAGTCGTAGAGCTGTCTCGTGCAGCTCAACCGTTTCGGCCTGAGCAATCGAGCTCATATCGATCACGAGCTTTCCCGTGAGGTTACCGGCAAAAACGCCCCCCTCGCCCTTCATGACAAGGAGAACGTCGGCAGTGTCCGGGACAATGGTGATGATCACCGTGGCCGCGCTCGCTAATTCGGTGGCGTTTGCGACCACCCGGATGCCTTTCCGGACAAGCGAGTCGTCGGGCGGCGAACGGCGGACAAACGTCACGACGTCGAACCCGGCATCCAGAAGATGAGCAGCCATGGGCGCTCCCATTATGCCTAAGCCGATGAAGCCTACCACCTTGTCCATTTTGCCTCTTATATGTTGTATATAACATGCCGGCACGTTATAGGTCGCGGTGTTGGCAACGTCCAGAGGAAAAGATGATGGCACTAGGTCAAGGCAAATATCAGTTCACCCCGGAAACGGACTGGGCCAAGCTCCCGGAGGAGGTCGTACTGGGCGACGTGGCTGGCATAGCTGTCGACGAGCACGACCGGGTCTACCTGTTCAACCGCGGCGATCACCCGATCGTAGTGCTGGACCGGTCAGGCAATTTCCTTACCTCGTGGGGACATGGACAATTCGTCAACCCACATGGTGCCCATATCGGTGCGGACCAGTGCCTCTACCTCACCGACAACGGCAGCCATACGGTGCAGAAGTTTACGCTCGAAGGCCGCCTGATGATGACGATCGGGGAGCCGGGGAAGCCAGCCGAATTCATGTCCGGTCGGCCGTTCTGCCGCTGCACCCATACCGCACTTGCCCCCAATGGCGACGTCTACGTTTCGGATGGCTATGGCAATGCGTGCGTCCACAAATTCGCGCCCGACGGCAAGCACCTGTTTAGCTGGGGCAAGCCAGGCGTTGCGCCGGGCGAGTTCAACCTGCCGCACAATATCTGCTGCGACGTGGACGGATGGGTCTATGTGGCCGACCGCGAGAACTCCCGCATCCAGGTATTCGACGCTGACGGTCGCTTCGAGACCCAAATCAACAATATGCACCGGCCGAGCGGCATGGCACTGACACCGGGCACCTGTCCAGACTGCGTGATTGGTGAGATGGCCCCCTATATGCCTGTCAATCGCAACTTCCCCAATATCGGACCACGGGTCAGTGTCCTCGATCGCCAGGGCAACGCCCTTTCGCGTATTCAAAGCCAACCAGGCGCGGGGGTGGCGCCCGGGCAATTCGCCTCTCCCCACTCCATCGCACTGGATTCGCGTGGCGACATGTATGTCGGGGACGTCATCGCCACCGATTGGAAGTCGCTGTTTCTGGACCAAGAGCGACCCGATCGCCTACGGCGTTTCCAGAAGCTCAGTCGGGTCTTGCAGTAGCATTGATCGATCAAAAGGAGAATCACGGATGGCGGTGAAGCCCAACCTCTTCAAGCGCAATCTTGGCAAGAAGCAGCAGTTCGGGATGTTCTGCACGCTGGCGAGCCCATTGCTCACCGAGGTGTTCGCGCACTTGCCATTCGACTGGATTTTGATCGATACCGAGCACAGTCCGAACGAACCAGCCGATGTCGTCCACCAGTTGCAGGTCTTGTCAGGTTTTCCGATACCGGCCATCGTCAGGCCGGCGTGGTCAGACATGGTGATGACCAAGCGTTGGTTAGACCTCGGTGCGCAGACGCTTCTGTTTCCGTATGTGCAGAGCGCCGAGCAAGCCGCGCTGGCGGTGAGCCATGCGCGCTATGCGCCCCGCGGCATCCGTGGCGTCTCGGGGGCGTCGCGCGCGGCTGGGTACGGTCTGACGCCCGATTATTTCAAGACGGTCGAGGAAGAGCTCTGCATCATCGTGCAAATCGAGTCGCCGGAAGCGCTTGCCGATATCGAAGCCATCGCCACCGTTGATGGCGTCGATGGCGTTTTCCTCGGGCCATCGGACCTTGCGGCCTCTATGGGGCACCTTGGCAATCCCCAGCATCCCGACGTGCAGCGCGCCGTCGATGACGGCTTCAGACGCCTTGCCGCGATCGGCAAGCCACGCGGCTACATCACCAATAACGAGGAAGAAATGCGCCGGCGCGCCGCACAGGGCATCGAGTTCCTCGCTATTGCCACCGATACTGCCATCATCGCACGCGGCGCCAAGCAACTACTGGAGGCGGCCAAATCGTCCGCCCCTTCCGCCCAGCTTTCCGGTGAGGCGCCCAATCCATCCTAGATGTCGAGCAACAAGCGCGCGGAACGCGAGCCAGAGGAGCAGATCGGCGCCATGAATGTTCACACGACCACGCCCGGCCGTGCTGATAGCCGTCACCTCTGGCAAGGGCAGATAGGCCAGTGCTGCAAAGCCGAGGCCCATCGACAGCGTCCCCATCAAACCCCGCCAGAAATGCCCCAGCGGCGCCTTGGGCAGCAGGCCGAGGGTCAGCTGCCCCCTAAATGCAATCCAGGCCAGAATCACAGGCAACGCGAAGAAGGAACGAAAGAAGACGGCCTCGCCGGGAGGCACCCTCTCGGCGGTGTACTTGACAAGCGCCTGCATCACCACGAACAGTGCGACAGAAGCCAGTTTCAGCCCAATCGCATACAAAGTGCGGCGTTGCCCGAAGTGCATTCCAAAAAAGCCCAGACTGAATTTCACAAATTGTTTGCAACTTTACATGCGTTCAGCTTAAGTCGAGTGTCAAGGAAGGGCATGGCATGTCTCACCCACACATAGGCTTAGTGTCCGACGATCTGACCGGCGCGCTGGATTCGGCCGTGCCCTTCGCTCGGGCCGGATGGCGGACCGTCGTTGCAACCGGACTGCCCTCGCTGGATCGAGCATTGGCGGCGGGGGCCGATGTGGTGGCGGTTTCGCTCAACAGCCGCGAAATCACAGTGGCAGAGGCCATGGCACGGGCAAAGACTGCGGCTTGTGCCTTGGCGGCCGTGCCGGTCCTTTTCAAGAAGATCGACAGCCGCATGAAGGGGCATGTCCGCGCCGAGGCGCTTGAAATTGCCGCCGCACGCGGGCTGGATCGTGTGGTCCTTTGTCCGGCCATCCCCGAACTTGGGCGGCATGTTGTGGATGGTCATGTGACGGGCCACGGGATTTCCAGGCCGATCCCAGTCGCATTTCCGCCAGACGGGCAGATCAGGGTGGACTGTCCCGATGCCCGGACGGATGCCGATCTTGACCGGATCATCGCGGGCAGCGACGGCGCGCTTGTGGTGGGCGCGCGCGGCCTTGCTTCGGCCCTGGCCCGCCTGTCGGGTGTCCCGGTGACGCGTCCAACTTCTCATGCACCGCCCGGACTGCCGGTGTGCCTCGTGATTGGCTCCCGTGATCCCGTCACGCTCGGGCAGGTCGACCGGCTGCGCACCAGGGTCCCTTCGGCGCACTGGATCGAAGCTGAGGGCGGGGCTCTGGATCACCCACCTGACCCCGCGGATATTGTCATCATTCAGGTCGTTGATGGGGGTGGCGCGCTGGATGGCGCCGCCGTCTCTGCAAGACTTGCCACCTCTCTGGCACCATGGCTATCGAGAGACTGCAAGACACTTCTTCTTACGGGGGGCGAGACCGCAGCCGCATGTCTGGGCGCGATGGGGATCGGAATCCTGCAAGTGCTGGGAGAGGTTCGGCCCGGCCTCCCTGTCAGTGTGCCGCTGGATTTTCCTGATGCCCCGCATATTGTCACCAAGTCGGGCGGTTTCGGCGAGCCAGACTGTCTCGCTGATCTTGTGCGCGTCGCAACGGACCATAGTAGGACACCATGAACTTGGCAGCAGACAGGAAGCCTGGATCGCAGGACAGCACGGCAGAGCGACCGAAATCCATGTTGTTGGCGGATGTCGTGCATGACCGGATACGCCGCGCGATCCTCAACGGTGAGTACTCTGCCGACGAACGCCTGCCGGGCGAGAATGTGTTGGCCGAACAGCATCAGGTGTCGCGTCCTGTTGTTCGCGCCGCTTTGTCGCGCTTGAGGGGCGAGGGGTTGATCACCTCGCGTCAGGGCGCTGGCAGTTTTGTCAGCGCGCCTGTTACGCCAAAGACTTTGGCGTTCCAGCCGCTTGAAACCATCGCGGACCTGCAGCGCTGCTACGAGTTTCGCCTGACTTTCGAGCCTGCGGCAGCGGCCCTGGCTGCAGCGCGGCGCAGCGACCGGGAACTGGCAGAGATCGAGACCTGCCTGCAGATCATGCGTGACGCGACCGAGCGGCGCAGTCACCGCGAGGATGCTGATTTCGATTTTCATCTGGCGATCACAACGGCCGCGAACAACCAGTATTTCGAAACCTCGATGCGCGCCCTGCGCGAACACATTGCCGTCGGGATGAAGTTTCACGGCCTTTCCTTGCAGACCGTGCGGGGTGGCCTGGACCACGTCCTCAACGAGCATGCGAGCATTTTCGACGCCATCGCCAAGGGCGCAGGCGAAAGGGCACGCGAGGCGATGCGCATCCACATCACTGGGTCGCGTGACCGCCTGTTTGAGGGGCGCCTACTAGACCTGTCCTCGCGCGGGTAACTTGCCGCGTGGTCACAAGGCGGCGCGGTAGATGTCCTGCACCTGATCTACCGTCATGTCGCGCGGGTTGTTGTCCATCAGACGGCGAATGGCATGGGCTTCGGCCGCCCAACCGGGCAGATGCTCGGCTGACGCCCCAAGCCGCGAAAGGCGCATCTCGACACCGAGGTCGGCACACCAGCGCGCTGCATCATCACGCAAGGCGGCCTCGCTGTCGTGGCGCAGTCCAAGGGCCGCGGCGATCTCGGCCGTCTTGGCCACAGCGACCGGCTGGTTGAAGGCCAGCACATGCGGAAAGATCACCGCATTGGCTAGGCCATGCGCCAGCTTCAGCCGCGTGCCCAGCGGATAGGCCAGCGCATGACCCGCCGCAGTGTTCACCGGGCCAAGGCAGATGCCGCCGTAATGGGCCGCCAGCAGCAGCGCCGCCCGCGCCTCGGCGTCGCTACCATCGCGCACGGCGCGGGGCAGGTAGCGCGCGACAAGGCTGAAGCCCAGACGCGCGTAGTTGTCGATCAGGGGGTGTGCCTTACGGTTGGTGAAAGCCTCGACGCAGTGGGCCATGGCGTCGATGCCGGTGGCAGCGGTCACGGCGGGGGGGACGGACATCGTCAGGTCCGGATCAAGCGCAACCATGTCGGGCATCAGGTGGCGGCTTTCGACCGCAACCTTGTTCAAGGTCGCCGCATCCGTGACCAACGCTCGGATACCGGCTTCGGACCCAGTTCCCGCCGTAGTGGGGACAAGGGCCAGCGCATTCTGACGCCCCGCCACGCGATGCGGTCCGATTACATCGGCCAGCGTCTGGTTGCCGCGCAAGACGGTGACCAGCTTTGCCACATCCATCACCGAGCCGCCACCAAAACCCACGACAAGGTCTGGCTGCGCTGCCACGCACACCGCAACCGCCGCCGCCAGATTGTCACTGTCGGGCTCTGGGTGGATGCCATCAAACACGGTAACCTGCCCGAGCAACCCAATCCGGTCGATATGCCTTGCCATTGCGGGCTGGGTCAGCACGAGAATTCGTCGAAATCCTTCGCTCTCAGCCCAAAGGCCGACCTGCGCGGCGCTGCCTGCGCCATATTCGAACTGGCGCGGCTGAAACAGGCGCAGGGGTGAGGCATAATCGGTCATGCAGGTGCTCCGGGAAAAAGGGTATCGATATCGTCAAGGCGACGGACCAGATCGGCCTCCTCTGCCGCACTGACCGCCAGAAGCGGAGGGCGTGTCCGCACCCATCTAGGATTGCCGTGCCGCCGCCCGACCATCGCCTTGATCGCCGGGATCTGGACGTAGGCATTCGACAGGTCGCGGTAGGCGTTGATGCGCGCCTGCGCCGCCGCGACGCCCTCGGCCTGCGCGGGATCATTGGCATTGCGGAAGACATAGGCCAGTTCGCGCGCCACTAGGTTCGACGTGGCCGTAATGCAGCCCCCGCCGCCAAGGCGCATCAACGGCAGCAGCAGCGGGTCGGCGCCTGCCAGCACTGCAAAGCCGGGGAAGCGGGCGATCATCGCCTCCATGTTCTCGATCTTGCCGGCGGAATCCTTGATGCCCACAACGATTTCGGGGAAGGCTGTCACAAGGCGTTCGATCAGATCGTGGCTGATCGGCAGGCCCGTCATCTGCGGGATGTGATACAGGATCACCCGAAGCCGTGGATCACCGATGCGTTCGATAACGCTGGCATAGGCGGCGAAGAGCCCGTCATCGCTGACGCCCTTGTAGTAGAAAGGGGGCAGCATCACGACCGTCGCAACCCCGCTGGACAGCGCGTGACGGGTCAGCTCCACTGTCTCGGGGATGTTCGCAAGACCTGTGCCGGGCAAAAGGCGGGACGGCGCGATACCGGCAGAGAGAGCGGCCTCAAGTATTGCCCGGCGTTCGGCAGAGGAGAAGGAGTTGGCCTCTCCGGTGGTGCCCAGCAGCGCGATGCCGTCGCAGCCATCCTGGACAAGCGCGTGGCAATGTGCGGCGAAGGCCGCAAGGTCGGGGGAAAGGTCAGACGCCAGCGGCGTGGCCGAGGCACAAAAGACACCGGATACGGCATAAGTCACAGTTAGGCCTTTCGCGTTGCAGCCATGCGGCGGGCGTAGGCCAGCGCGTGGTCAAGATTGACGTTCTTCGCGATACCCTTGCCCGCGATGTCGAAGGCGGTGCCATGATCGACCGAGCAGCGGTCAATGGGAAGGCCAAGGCTGACGTTCACCGCCGTATCAAATGCCACCAGCTTGATCGGGATATGCCCCTGGTCGTGATACTGCGCAACGATCAGGTCGAAGGCCCCCTCGTAGGCGCGGTGAAAGACCGTATCCGCAGGTACTGGTCCATGCGCGTCGATCCCCTCGGCCCTTGCGGCCGCGACCGCCGGCGCAATCTGCAGCTCGTCTTCGTCGCCAAAGAGGCCCCCCTCGCCGCAATGCGGGTTGAGACCCGCCACGGCGATCCGAGCCTGGATGCCAAGCCGATGGAACTGCTGATGCCCCGCCCGGATCGTGGCCAGAATCCTGTCGGTCCGCGCCCGGTCAATGGCTCCTTTCAGGGAGATGTGGGTTGATACATGGATCACGTTCAGCCGCTCGGACGTCAGCAGCATGAAGCTGGACGCAGCTCCTGTAAGGCTGGCAAGCATCCCCGTGTGTCCGTCGTAATGATGCCCGGCCGCGTTCAGCGCCGCCTTGTTGATCGGCGCCGTGACGATCCCGGCGATCTCGCCGCGTTCGGCCTGGCGCACGGCAGTCTCGATAAAGCGGAAACAGGCCTCGCCGCCGCGTTCGTCAAGCTTACCAAAGGGCACGACACCCCCCGGAATATCTGTCTGACGCAGGTCCAGCGAGCCGATGTTCAGCCCCGTGCGCAGCACCTTTTCCGCCGCAGCCAGACTGTCGGCATTGCCGAAGATCCGGTAGTCACGCCGCGCCTCGGGCGTAAGGGACGCCATCGACTTGATGATGATCTCGGGCCCCACCCCTGCGGGGTCACCCATGGTGATTCCGATTGGCGCGCTCATGCCTGTCCTTCCCAACTTGTCCGCCCCGGCCCAAAGACTGCATGGCAGGCGACATGATGGCCTGCCGCCACCTCGCGCCAGTCGGGGACCGATGTCTTGCAAATGTCGCGCGCCATAGGGCAGCGCGGATGAAAGCGGCAGCCTTGTGGCGGGTTCAGCGGGCTTGGCACCTCGCCCACCAACCGCTGACGATTGCGCGGCGCGCGGGGGTTCGGCTCTGGCACCGCCGACAGAAGCGCGCGGGTGTAGGGGTGCAGGGGTTCGGCAAACAGGGCCTGCGACGGCGCAAGCTCTGCCAGCCGTCCCAGATACATGACGCCCACCCGGTCGCTGATATGGCGCACCACCGCAAGGTCATGCGCGATGAAAAGGTAGGTCAGCTCATACTTCTGTTGCAGGTCAAGCAGCAGGTTCAGGATCTGCGCCTGCACCGACACGTCCAAAGCCGAGATAGCCTCGTCACAGACAATGAACCGGGGCTGACAGGCCAGCGCCCGCGCAATCGCCACCCTTTGCCGCTGCCCGCCCGACAACTCATGCGGGTAACGGTTGGCAAAGCGCGGCGTCATGCCGACATCTTCCAGCAAGCGCGCGACGCGGGCGGGGATATCGGCCTTGGGCGCTAGACTGTGGAAGCGGATCGGTTCGGCCAAGGCCTCGCCGATGGTCATCCGGGGGTTCAGGGTCGAATAGGGGTCCTGGAACACGATCTGAAGGTCACGCCGCAAGGGGCGCATCGCCTCTTCGTCAAGGCCCGCGATGTCCTGCCCCTTGTAGCGGACAGATCCGGCCGAGGGACGCTGCAGGTTCAGGATCGCAAACCCCGTCGTAGACTTGCCGCAGCCGGATTCGCCAACCAGCGACAGCGTCTCACCCTCGATGATATCGGCAGTGAAATCGTCCAGCGCGCGGACGACCGCATGGCGTTCGCCAAACGCACCAAGCCGGATGTCATAGCGCTTGGCCAGCCCGCGAATTTCCAGCAACGCGGTCATGCCCTGCCCTCCAGAGCCACCGGACAGGCCACCTTGTGCCGCGCATCCCCGCCCACCGCTTGCAGCTTTGGCACCGCCTCGGTGCAGCTGGCACGGGCCAGATCACAGCGCGGCGCGAAGGGGCAGCCCATGGGCCTGCGTCCGGGTTCCGGCGGTGTGCCGGGGATGAAGGGCAACCGCTCCATCGCAGCACCAGCCAGCGTCGGCAGCGATCCCAGCAGCGCCCGCGTGTAGGGATGCGTCGGCCGGTCGAATATGGCATCCACGGGGGCATCCTCGACCACCGTGCCCGCGTAAAGCACGGCAATCCGGTCGGCGAGACCGGCAATCAGCGCGAGGTCATGGGTGATCCAGACGACCGACATCTTCAGCCGGTCCTTGAGTTCGCGTACCAGATCCACGATCTGCGCCTGGATGGTGACGTCCAACGCCGTGGTGGGTTCATCGGCGATCAGCAGCTTCGGGTTTCCCGCAAGGCCCATCGCGATCATCACCCGCTGACGCATGCCCCCTGATAACTCATGCGGCCAGGCGTTTGCGCGTTCCTCGGGCGCGGGGATGCCGACCAGTGCCAGTAGTTCCACCGTTCGCACCCGTGCTGCCGCCTTGGTCATGCTTTTCTGGTAGATCAAGGCCTCGGCAATCTGGTCGCCGACGCGGATCACCGGGTTAAGGCTGGTCATCGGGTCCTGGAAGATGAACCCGATCTCGGACCCCCGGATGCGGCGCAGCTCCTTTGCCGAGAGCGTCAGCAAATCCCGCCCGCGGAACCGGACCTCGCCCCCGGTCGCGTGGATGCGATTCGGCAACAGGCCGACCACCGACAGCATTGTCAGGGACTTGCCGCAACCGCTTTCACCCACGATGCCCAGACTTTCGCCCTCCATCACCGACAGGTCGATCCCGTCCACCACCCGCGCGGGGCCGGTGTCGCGGGCGATATCTATGGTCAGGCCCTTGATGTCGAGAAGGGTCATTTCTGCCCCTTCGGATTAAGCGCATCGTTCAGCCCGTCACCCAGGAAATTGAACGCCACCGTTACCACCGCCAGCACCACCGCCGGGGCGGCCAGAAGGTGCGGGTAGTTCGTCCAGACCCGAAGGCCGTCCGAGATCATGTTCCCCCAGCTTGGCGTCGGCGGGGTGACCCCCACACCAAGGAAAGAGAACGCGGATTCCAGCACCATCGCGGTGCCAAGCCCCGCTGATACGGCCACGATCAGCGGCCCCATTGCATTGGGCAGCACATAGCGCGTCAGGATCAGCCGGTTGGTCAGCCCCAATGCCCGCGCCGCCGTAACATAGGGACGCTGCCGCACCGACAGCACCTGCGCCCGTACCAACCGCGCATAGGGCGGCCAGATGATCAGCGCCATCGCCCCGAAGACCAAAACGAAGTCGATGATCTGCGAGTTGCGGTAAATCGGGTTCAGAGTATCCATATAGCGCGCTTCCATCCACAGGCTGATCGGCTGCTTGAGGCTGGCGTTGATCACCACGACAAGCAGAAGCTGCGGGACGGACATGGTGATATCGGTGAACCACATCACGAAACGGTCGAACCACCCGCCATAGAACCCTGCTATGGCCCCAAGGACGACGCCGATCAGCACTGCGACGACCGTCACCCCCACCGCTACCATGAAAGCCGTCCTTGCGCCGTAGATCAACCGGGAAAGCACGTCGCGGCCAAGGTCATCTGTGCCCAGCCAGTGCTGTGCCGAGGGGGGCTGGTTCCGCATATCCAGGTTCTGGCTCAGAAAGTCGTATGGCGAGAGCCAGGGCCCGAAGGCCGCGACCACCAGCAATGCTGCGATGATTACCAGGCCCGCCACCGCCAGCCGGTTCCGCCGGAGCCGCCGCCATGCGTCGCGCCACAGGCTGGATGGGCGGTCCTCGATGTCGATCATCGTCATCTCAGGACCCCTTCACGTCAGTCGCCCGGGGGTCGAGAAGAGGATACAACAGGTCCACCAGCAGGTTCGACGCCATGACCAGGAAGGACCCTATCAGCGTCACTGCAAGGATCACCGGGTAGTCGTTGTTGATCAGCGCCTGGACCGTGAGCCGCCCAAGGCCGGGCAGGCCGAAGACCAGTTCGACGAAGATCGCGCCGTTGACGATGGTGATCATGATCAGGCCAAGTTGCGTGACCACCGGGGTCAGCACCGGACGCAGGATATGTCGCAGGGCGACCACGATTTCCGGCACGCCCTTGGCGCGGGCGGTCCTTACGTAATCCTCGGAAAGGACCTCGATCACCGCGGCGCGGGTCTGGCGCAGGATCAGTGCGATGGGTTGGAAGGACAGCACTATCAGCGGCAGGATCACCTTGACGCTGAAGACGCCGTCCCAGCCATAGGGCACGGCCCCATCAGGCAGGACCATCAGCAGCAGGACCATGAGCAGAGGCCCCGCCACATAGGGCGGTATCGCCCACAGGGCGACCGCCGTTCCTAGAATGAAATAGTCGAGGCGGCTGTTCTGGTTCAAGCCGGCGACCATGCCCAAGGGCACAGCCACCAGCGCCGTCACAACAATCGTCATCAGCCCCAGCGCGCCCGATACCGGGGCTGCGGCGCTGATCATCGCCCAGACCGAACGGCCTGAGGTCAGCGAGTTGCCAAAGTTCCCCTGCAGAAGATTGCCGATATAGTTGAGGAATTGCACCAGAAATGGCCGGTCCAGCCCGGCCTCGGCGCGGATCGCCTCGATCTTCACGGGATCATAGGCCACATCGCCGGGCGCGCGCAGGAAGATCAGCTTGATCGGATCGCCCGCGCCATAAAACGACAGCGCATAGACCCCCAGCATGACAAGCAACACCGAGGGCACCCAGACGATCAGGCGGCGAAGGACATGGGCTAGCATTAGGGAACTTTCAGGTACAAAAACTGAGCGGGGAAAGACCCCCGCTCAGTCGATCTGGCGTCAGATCACGAGATAGAAACGTTCCACGGCGCAAAGACCTGCCAGTCGAGGTTCTTTTCCATCCCTGCCACGTTAGCGGTGGCCCAGCGGCTCATCGTCTGCTTGTACCATGGGATGAACATGAAGTCGTCGCGGAACAGCCGTTGCGCTTCTTGTGCCTTGGCCACCCGGTTCGGATCATCCGCCGGCAGGGCCAATGCCTCGGCGATCAGTGCGTCGATGGCGTCGTTCTTATAGCCCCCCATCTTGCCTTGCGCATTGCCTGAGCCACTGCCGACAGAGCCGGCGAGATAGATTGCCGCATCCGGAACCCGCGTTCCCACATCGTCACGGAAGATCTGGATCGTATTCTGGTCGGGGCCCGAATACTGGTCCTGCTGCGGCTTCATATCCACCGCCGAGATCCCCAGATTCTGCCGCCACTGTTCGGCGATATACTGCGCCGCCGCTTCGTTTGGGGACGACGAGATACCGACGAACATGATCTTCGGCAGCTTCTCCGGCCCGCCGTAGGTAGATGCCGCCAGTGCGGCCTTTGCGGCCTCGGGGTCATAGGGGAAGGGCACGAAGGATGCGTCATCTTCACCGGGAACCGAGTTCATCACGGTATCGGTTTTCTGGTGCGGCCCGTCGGGGAAGCTTGCCTTCATCAACCCGTCGCGGTCCACCGCAAGGATCAGCGCTTCGCGCACCTTGGGGTCATCCATCGGAGCACGCGCCGCATTGAACCAGAAGTGCTGGCTGGTCGGGATCGTCGGACCACTGGCGAAATCGGCCCCCAGATCCGCCACCATGGTCGAGGTGACAAGTTCCGTATGCGCCTGGTATTCGCCCGATTTCAGCATCTGGGTCGCGGTCACGTTGTCTTCTACCGCTGTCAGCTCGATCCGGGCCAGCTTTGGCGCCGGGCCGAAGAAGTTAGGGTTCGGCACCCAGACGACTGTGCCCGCGTCAAGGTCAACGCTTTCCATCATGAACGGGCCGGACGTGGCGCCATTCGCGCCCAAGAACCAGTCCGCCACTTCATTCCCGTCTGCACCGCGCGCGACCGAGACCTTGACGATGGGCGCAATGTGGTTGGCCAACCGCTGGAAGAAGATCGGGTCCGAGCCTGCCAGCGTCACGACAAGCTCTCCTTCTCCGGCAACGATGCCGGAAATGTCCGTCGCCGTACCGTCCTTGACCGCCGCATAGCCCACAACACCCGAAAGCACCTGATCAATCCGCTGGTTCTTGGTGGTGGGCATCGCCGACAGTTCCCAGCTTCCCTTCACATCTGCCGACGTGATCGGCGAGCCGTCCACGAACTTGGCATCCGGGCTGATTTTCAGCGTCCAGACCGTGAAATCGGCGTTCGGCACCCATTCGGTCAGAACATAGGGCTGAATTTCCCCCTTGTCGTTGAAGTACATCGCGCTTGCGTTCCAGAACGAGTTCCAGCGGAAAGGGGCTGTGCCGCCACGCAGGGGCGACCAGTCCTGGTGGAAGGCAGGGTGGATCGCCTTCAGAATTTGGCCCTCCTGGGCCATCACAATCCGCGCACCCGACCCTAATGCGGCCGCAGCCACAACCGTGCCGAGGCCAAGCTTCAATGCACCACGACGTGTTAGGCCGCTGCGCTCTCTAGTGTTGGCTTTCATGTTACCTCCTAAGTTTAAAGCGGACGGCCCGCGCCACGATGGCAACTCCCCCGGCTCGGTTGTCTGCGTTCGAAAGAAAACAGGTCAAGCGCCTCTTGTCAAATTGTTAATCTTTCTAGACTGAAGCGAAGCGGGGTGTCTGTCAGATCGAAAAAAATATATACTATTATTAGACATTTACATACTAAAGAAAGTTTCTTGAGGGCGTGAGGGCTTCTGATAACTTGTAATGTATCAAGCTTTCCTTCACAACGTGTATGCCCGATGGTCGGGTACATTCGGGTATTGGCGGAGCCGCGACGATGACAAAGGCCATGCGACTTAGCGAGCTTTCGACAGCAGAAATAGAGGCTTACATGGACGGTCGCCTGCGTCCGCACATGACCGAGGCCGATCGTACGGAGGCGATGCTTCCCTCGCCCTGCGTGCATAATCACGCCGCCAATCTGTGCTGGCTTCCAGATGCGACCCTGGCGTGCGTGTGGTTCGGCGGAACGATGGAAGGAATGGGCGACATCTCAGTCTGGACGTCGCGGCTTCGTCCTAGTGCGGACCGCTGGTCGCCAGCCGAACGGCTGAGTGACCGCGCCGACCGGTCCGAACAGAACCCGGTCCTGTTCGTCGCACCCGATGGCGATGTCTGGTTGTTCAACACCTCGCAGCCGGGCGGTCGTCAGGACGCGTGCGAAATCCACTACCGCCGCTCAACGGACGGAGGGGCTTCGTTCGGTGAGGCACAGCGTCTGGGCGATTTCACCGGGGTCTTCGTGCGCCAGCCACCGCGCATCGGACCAAACGGCGAATGGCTTTTGCCGGGATTTCGATGCGTGACCCCGCCGATAGGCCGCTGGACAGGATCGCTGGACTCTGCGGTGATGCTTGTCTCGCGTGATGCAGGCAAGACTTGGACTGCCACCGAGGTGCCGGACAGTCTTGGCGCGGTACACCTGAATCCGATCCCACCGCTAGATGGCGTCATGCCTGCCTTTTATCGTGACCGTTTCGCAAGGCGGGTCCGCCGGTCCCTGTCCCTGGATGGCGGACTCAGCTGGTCTGCGCCTTCCGATACCAACTTGCCGAACAACAACTCGTCCGTGCAGGCTATCCGCCTTGCCGACAGCCGGGTTGCCTTGGTTGGCAATCCAGTGAATGCCAAAATGTCTGACCAACGTCGAGAGTCCCTTTATGACGAGATTGACGATGGGAACGGCGATAGAGGCAACGGCAGTCCGAAGGGCACTGGTGGGGCGATCTGGGGTGTGCCGCGTGCACCGCTCGTGCTTGCCATTTCGCAGAACAATGGCGCAAGTTTCCAGGCCACCCGAACGCTGGAAGAAGGCAGTGGCTACTGCCTGACCAACAATTCCAAGGATGGGCTGAACAAAGAATACTCCTACCCTTCAATCATCGCGGGGCCGGATGGAAGCCTGCATATCGCCTACACCTGTTACCGACGAGCCATAAAACACGTTCATCTTCACGCGGTATGAGCGGACCGGGCTGGCTATTCGTGGTTCGCCGAACAGGCTTTGCCCTGTCCATCAGGTCGCGGGTTCGCTCCAGCGCCGCCCACTCCCGATGAGGTTCATTGCGCAGAAGCGCGGCGATCCATTCCCGATGGATGTCCGCCGTCCACTTGGCCTTGAAAAGATCTGTGACGGCCAGTTGCAACAGCGCGTCGCGCATTGGTGTGGGATAGAGGACATTCGCGTCGAACAGGACCGTGTAATGGCGCGTATGCATGCCACCGGTGACTATTCCATCAGCGATCTGGCAGAACTGTTCGCTGTCTCGAGGCCAACGATCTACAGAACTTTGCAACGCACAGGAGCCAAGATCAGCCCTTAGCGTACTATTTTGTAAGCGGTCGCTGGACAGCACGGTCAGTTTAGCTTGACGACTTGACGTTCCACGGCAGCAGGTCGTCAATGCGGCTTTGCGGATGTCCATTGGCGATGGCTGTGAGAGTTGCCTTGAAATAGGCAAAGTGAATCTCCCCGGGTTTACCGGAGAGTGATTTATTCAAATGTTACGCAGCTTTTTGATCTTGGTTCAAGCTTTCATAGAATGCCTCCTCTGCTTCTTGGGGCGGGACATAGGGGTCGCTTCAGGCTCAGTGCAGAATGACACCCTAAGGACTTCTAGTGCCAATCCAGACTACCCGTGTTTGCCTTACTTTGATTGAGGAACGCGTTAGGCGTCAAGATAGGGGCATTCTGCCGCCAACTTTCAGTGAATTTCTCGGTTGTGTCTCGAATGTGGTGGAAATTCTCTGGCGGCGATCTCCGAGTGGTTTGATTTGCACCTGATTAGGCTGCGAGGTCAAGTGTCATGGGCTCGATGGGTTGGCTGAGGGTTTGCCATCCATCGATTTTGCGCATGGTGATCTGGCCGGAGGCCATCAGGGCCCAGAGCAACATGGGCACGGTTTCGGCACAGGGCAGCACGGCCTGGGTCTTGATCCGGCGTCGGAACTCCTCGTTTAGCCGTTCGATCGCGTTGGTGGTCCGCGCCGCTTTCCATTGCGTCGGATCGAGGCGGGTGAAGGTGAACAGTCGGTCGCCTGCCTCCTCGAGGCTGTCGGCGACGGCCTTGCATTTCAGCCGCCAT
>Ga0222654_1000739_pt1 | contig 17514 bp, 19 predicted proteins | sample AntAcemetagen421_FD_179805 | JGI IMG/M metagenome (GOLD analysis project Ga0222654, IMG submission 179805) | Saline water microbial communities from Ace Lake, Antarctica - #421 | ecosystem: Environmental > Aquatic > Non-marine Saline and Alkaline > Saline | place: Antarctica: Ace Lake...
CTGGCACAGGATGACGAAAAGGTCCGGTATCTGGAAAAATGGGCCGATGCCGCCATCCGGCAGCCGCCCCTGCTGGATTATCTGGGCAAGCCGGACGGCCGGAACGCCGCGGCCGATGCAGATTTCTTCGACAGGATCGACATTGACTGGGCCTACCTGGCGCTGGCGCGGGATGCCGCATCGGTCACGTTGCTGCCGCCACCGGTGGCGGACACGCCCCCCGCCGGGCCTGTCACGGCCATCGGCATCGGGTCCGGGCGGGACTTTATCGCGGTCGGCGTGAACGGGACGACGGACATGACACTGGGCCGCGGCGGCAAGCTGCCCGGCGATTACGCGGAAATGTTCACCGCAGCCGGCAAGCGAACCGTCGTCTATTGCCTGACCGACACGCGCTGAAAATCCACGGCATGCCCGGCGTGCCTCTTTACGGGGGCCAGCCGTCATTCCATACTTCCCGGGGCAGCAAGGCGAGGTTGATATGGTCGAATTCAAACAAGTGCATTCCCTTTTCGTCGGCGAGGTCAGCGGCATCGACCTGCGCGATCCGGTCGATGCGGAAACCCAGGCGGCCCTGGTCTCGGCCCTCGACACATACGGCATGCTGGTTTTCCACGACCAGAAGATCGACGATGAGCAGCAGATGGCGTTCAGCGCCCGGTTTGGCCCGCTGGGGCAAACTGCCATCGTCAAGCGCAAGGGCTATACGCCGCGGCTGAACCCGCATTTCACCGATATTTCCAACCTGGACGAAAACAGCGAGGTTCTGGCGCTGAACGACCGGCGGCGGATGATGGCGCTGGGCAACCGGCTGTGGCACACCGACCATGCCTTCCGGCCGATCCCGTCGAAATATTCGCTGCTTTTCGCCCATGCGGTGCCCCCCGAAGGCGGGGAGACCGAATTCGCCGACATGCGCGCGGCCTATGACGCACTGCCCGACGCGCGCAAGGCACAGGTCGCGGACAAGGTGGCAATGCATTCGCTGATGTATTCGCGCGAGGTAATCGGCTTCACCGATTTCGCACCGGAAGAACACGCCGCCTTCCCGCCGGCCCCGCATCCACTGGTGCGGACGCATTCGGGGTCGGGCCGCAAGTCGCTGTATCTCGCTGCCTATGCCAGTGAAATCCGCGACATGCCGGTGCCGGACGGCCGCATGCTGCTGCGCGACCTGACCGAACACGCCACCCAGCGGCAGTTCGTCTACACCCATAACTGGCGGGTCGGCGACCTGCTGATGTGGGACAATCGCAGCCTGATGCACCGCGCCGGCGATTACGACATGACCCAGCGCCGCGACCTGCGCCGCCTTACGGTCATGCAGGAAATCTCCACGATGGACGAAGCGAGGGTCGCGTGATGGATATTGCAGCTTTTCGATCTTCCACGGCGAGTGACACCCCGCCCGCGGGCCTCGACAAGGCGCTGACGGCGCTGTGGCATGACGCCAGGGGCGACTGGGACACGGCGCATAAACTGGCGCAGGCGCAGCATGACGAAACCGGCGCCTGGGTGCATGCCTATCTGCACCGGGTCGAAGGCGATCTCCCCAATGCCGGCTACTGGTACCGCCGCGCCGGCAAGCCCGCATCCACCGCACCGCTGACCGCTGAGTGGGAAGAAATCGCGACCGCACTGCTGGGCTAATAGATTAAGTTGCCATTTTGTTCTTTTTATGCTATCATTCCTTTTTTTGATTGTTTTTTAGAAGAAGGAATATGAGCGAATGCGCACCGATGGCAATGAATGCCAATAGATGCCAATAGATGCCAATCAATACGCAGGTTCTGACGAAACGCAGCCCGCCTCCCCCTGTCCTCTGCGCCAAGGATGAGAGGGTTTAAAAGAGGTATGGCGAGTGCCGTGGATGCCGCGATGGCAATCAATGCCAATAGATGTCAATAAATGTAAACCGATGCACATCACCCGGCCTGTTTTCAGCCGACGGTGCGTCAGCCGGGGATCGTCAGGTAGTGGATGCTGAACAGGTTATCCGGATCGGTCCAGACCGCAGCGCTTTCAAACCCGGCCCGTTGCGCCACGGCGGTGAATTCCTCGATCCCGTATTTGTGGGAATTTTCGGAATGAACCTGCTCGCCGGCGGCGAGGTCGAAACTGTCCGACCCGATGCGGATGGTCTGCGCCTTCAGGCTGCGCAGGTGCATTTCAACGCGGCCCTCGGCGTCGTTGTAAAAGGCGACATGTTCGAAGGCATCAGGGTCCAGCTCCGCGCCCAGTTCACGTTTCATCCGGTGCAGCAGGTTTAGATTGAACGCTGCGGTATACCCGGCCGCATCGTTATAGGCAGCGTTGAGGCGGGCTTCGTCCTTCTTCAGGTCAACACCGATCAGCAGCGCCCCGCCGGGGCCCATTACCGAACGAATCAGCGCCATGAAATCTGCCGCGTCGGACCGCGTGAAATTGCCGATGGTCGAACCCGGGAAAAAACCCAGCCGTCGGCCCTTTACGTCCCGCATCGCTTCTTCCGGCAGCGCCGCCAGCGTGGTGAAATCGGCGCAGATCGCACCGACACGCATCGCCGGATAATCCCGGGCAATCGCTTCGGTCGCGTCGCGCAGCGGTTCACGGGCGATATCAATCGGCACGTATTGCGCCGGCCGTTCCAGCGCATCGAGCAGCAGCCGGACCTTCAGGTCGGACCCCGCGCCGAATTCAACAACCGCAGTGTCCGGCCCGGCAAGCGCCGCGACCTCCGGCCCGATTTGGCGCAGCAGCGCCAGTTCGGTGCGGGTGACATAATATTCGTCGGTGTTGCAGATCTTGTGGAACAGCTCCATGCCCGTCGGGTCATAGAAGAACTTGCAGGCAAGTTCCCGGGGGGAACGGGACAGACCGGCGACAACGGATTCGCGGAAATCCTCGATAGCCGGTTCCAGATCGATGAAAAACGCCAGGGTGTTTTGTGACATGAACAGTGCCGTGCATACCGGTCAGGGAAAGGAGTGGCTACGTACCAGCTATCCCCCGATGATGCAAAACCGCAGTCCGGAATTATTCCGCAAATTCGGCGGCAATTGCCGTGCGGACCGCCGGGCGTTCGCGCATCCGCTGCCGGTGATCCGCGACCCTGGGCACACGGTCGGGATCGACGCCATCGTCTTCAAGCCATTGCGCAATCGTGAACAGATACGGATCGGCAATGGAATACGCCGCGCCCATCACCCAGGGGCCACGGAACATATGGGATTCGATAACGTCGTAGCAGGCGCCGACGGCTTCCGGCACCTTGCGGCGCATGGCGTCGATCGCCGCATCGTCATCGGCCCAGCGATAGCCACGCATCCGGTGCGCGTGCGCGACATGCAGCGTGGCGCAAAGATAACTGTTGAATGCCTGCACTTCTGCAAAGGCGAAAGGGTCATCAAACGGCGCAAGCCCCGCCGCCGGAAAACATTGCGCGATATAGGCCAGCATCGCCGGGGTTTCGGTCAGGACGCCCTGGGGCGTGCCGAGCGCCGGAACTTTTGCCTTCGGGTTGACCGCAAGGAATTCCGGCCGGGTCTGCTCCGCGGTGGCGAAATCGATCCGCTGCAACGCGTAATCCGCCCCCGCCTCCTCCAGCGCGATATGCGACGCCAGCGAACAGGTATGGCGCGCGTAATACAGTGTGAACATGGTCACGCTCCATATCCCCTATGCAGGTGTTTAATCGCCCGCAGCCGCTGCCGGTTCGGCAACCACCCGTTCATGCATCAGGAACAGGATCGAGACAACGATTCCCGCAGCACAAAGGGACAGCACGATATACATGCCGCTAAAGCCGCCGGCGCCGTGCAGATACGCCACCAGCGGAACCGCAACCGCACCAACGGTCAGCGACAGGACGTATTTCATGGCATAGACCCGGCCCCGGACCGCCGGGGTCGTGTTCCGTGCAACAATGGCGTCGTTGATCGGTATGTTACCGAACACCAGCAGCATGAAGCACAGCGATACCAGCAGCAGCGGCAGGCCGGTCATATTGAGCGCAATCAGGAACAGTGGAATCTGGATCGCTGCAATAATCAGGTAAATCGTTTTCATCCGATAACGGTCGATCAGCATGCCGACAGCAATCTGCGCGAAGGCGGCGAATACGAAAATCAATGCCGCGGTCGACCCGATGCCCAGCGCACTGACCGCCAGTTCCGGGACGCGCTCGTCGAATACCTTGGGCAGCGAAACCGTCGTCGCATGGAAAATGACGCCGCCGAAGGAAGTGGTCAGCGCGATCAGCGCCAACACCCGGATCATGCCGCGCCGGTCGGGCAACTCACCCGCCGCTTTGGCCTTTTCCTTGCGGGTCACCGCACCGCCCCTGGCGAAGGCCATGTAGCCCAACCCGGTCAGGATGGAAACCACGCCCGGCACGATGAAGGCGGCCTGCCAGTTGACGTAATCCAGCATCGCGCCGGCCACGACAAAGGCAACCGAAAAACCGAGATTGCCGAACACGCCGTTGATCCCCAGCGCCCGGCCAATCTTGTCGCGGCCTTCGACGACCATGGGAATGCCGACCGGGTGATAGATCGAGGCGAAAAGCCCGATACCAAACAGCCCAAGACCAATCTGCAGTGGCGTCGATGCAAATCCGGTCAGGATCGCCGCCGAACCGATACCGATGAAGAACACTGTCAGCATGCCGGGCCGCGACCAACGATCCGCCAGCCAGCCCGCGGGCAGCGCCCCCGCACCGAAGGCCACGAAACCTGGCGTCGCCAGGGGCAGCATTTCGGCATAGGTCATGTCGAACTGGCTGACCATCACCACCACAACCAGCGAATACAACGCCATGAACATATGGTCGTAAAGATGTCCCAGATTCAGAAAAAGAAACGCAATTCGATCCCGCAGCATCGCAATATCCTCCCGATAATGCATCGCATTGTGACGCTGGGCATGCCGTCTGTCTTGCGATAACATGCCAAATTATGTCGCCAAACCGCCAACCCCACACGCGCCGGAACGACCACGCCCATGCCGAAGGGTTGCGCCCCGATGTCGTCGCCCTGGCCAACGACTACCCGGCCGGGCACAGCATCGCACCACACAGCCATCGCCGCGCGCAGCTCATCTTCGCCAGCCGTGGCGTCATGACCGTGACGACGGATGCCGGCGCCTATGTGGTGCCGCCGCAGCGCGCGGTCTGGATGCCCGCCGGCACGGTGCACCGGGTACATTCGCGCGACGCCTATTCCATGCGTACCCTACTGATCCGGTCCACCGCCATCACCGGCCTGCCGGAAAGCTCCTGCGTCGTCACGGTCGCTCCGCTGCTGCGCGAGGTCATTCTGGCGCTGATGGATGCGACCCAGGATTACCCGCCCGGCGGTGTGGAAGAACGCCTTGCCGACGTGGCGCTGGACCTGATCACAGCCCTGCCGGTAACCCCGCTGCATCTGCCGATGCCGACCGATTTACGACTTGCAAAACTGACCGGGTATCTGCTCGCCAATCCCGCCAGCAACCGAAATCTGGAAGAATGGGCGCGCGAGATCGCCTTGAGCGGCCGCACGCTGGCGCGCATGTTCACTGCTGAAACCGGCATGACATTCGGTGCCTGGCGACAGCAGGCGCGGTTATTGCGGGCGCTGGAACTGATGGCCGCGGGGCAGCCGGTCACGACCGTTGCGCTGGATGTTGGCTATGAAAGCCCAAGCGCGTTCATCGCCATGTTCCGGCGGGCATTGGGCGTTTCGCCGGCCCGCTATTTCGCCAGTTGATCAGCAGGGCGTCTTGCGCGCGCGCCGGGAACCAAGTACCCGTTGCGGGAAGAAGGATGGAGACAATGCGTGACGGATAGATCGAAAATCGGTTCGCCCTGTGTCGGCGTCTGCGTTATCGATGCGCGGGTCGGCTCCTGCTATGGCTGCTTCCGCACGCCGGCGGAAATTACGGTATGGCCTTCAGCGACCGATACGGAAAAACGCGATATCCTCATAAAACTGGACGCGCGTCGTGACGACGCCGGGATGCCGCAAATCTGGACCGATATCATATCCGATGGAAATTCCTGACGCATGACCGCCGTGACAGAACCTGCCAGCAGCGACACCAGGGTCATCGGCGTGCTGGGCGCCGGGCATTTCTTCAGTCATTTCTATCTGCTTTGCCTGCCGCCGCTGTTCCCGCTGCTGCGCGATGAATTCGGCGTCAGTTACGCAGCGCTCGGCTTCATGATGACCAGTTACAACCTGATTGGCGGCATCATCCAGGCGCCCATGGGCTTCCTGATCGACCGGTACGGCGCGCGCTATATCTTGCTGGCGGGCGTCGTTCTGATGTCCGGCTCGGTACTGCTGATGGGTTTCACCAGCAGCTACGAGGCAATCCTGATTCTCGCCGTGCTGGCAGGGCTGGGCAACAGTGTCATTCACCCGGCGGATTATGCGGTCATGTCCGGCGCGATCAGCGAAGGCAAACTCGGCCGTGCCTTCAGCCTGCATACGTTCAGCGGCGAATTCGGTGGCGGCTTCGCCCCCGTCGTCATGGGTACCCTGGCCGCGATGTGGGACTGGCGCTCGGCACTGATCGCGGCCGGGGTCGCCGGGCTGGTTATCGCGGCCATCATGGCGAGCCAGAGCCGCCTTCTGGTGGATGACACCGGTAACACGCGCGATGCGCCCGCGAGCGAAAAACAGGCGACCGGCATGAAGCTGCTGATGAGCCCGGCGATGCTGCTGTTCTTCGCCTTCTTCGTTGCGATCTCGCTAGCGGGCGGCGGCATGCAGGCCTTCGCCATCACCAGCCTGATCGAAACCCAGGACATTACCCTGGCGGGGGCCACCATGGCGCTGACCGTGTTCCTGTTCGCCAGTTCCTTCGGTGTGCTGCTTGGCGGGCCGCTGGCGGACCGGGTCAAGCGGCAGGAAATGACGATGATGATCGCCGTGGTCATCGCTGCGGGCTTTATCATCCTGCCGGCCTTCATGGACCTGTCGGTCATCATGCTGTTCGGCATCCTCGCCATTGCCGGGCTGGCGCAGGGCGTGACCCGCCCGGCGCGCGACATGATGGTCCGCGCCGCCACCCCACCGGGACAGAGCGGCAAGGTGTTCGGTTTCGTTTCAGTCGGGCTCAGCATCGGCAGTTCCATTTCGCCACTGCTGTTCGGATGGGTCATGGATCAGGGCGCGCCGCGCATGATCTTTGTTCTGACAGCGTGCTTCATGCTGCTGATGCTGGCGGCGTCGCTGGCAGGCCACTTCACCGCCCAGGCCGCTGCACGGAAAAAACAGTAATCAGTTTCCGTCGAAGACCGGTAAATCGGTCGCATCGGCAAGTCGAGGGGCGACACGATCGCGATCGCTGAGATGCAGCACCGGCGCCGGCCAATCAATTCCCAGCGCCGGGTCGTCCCAGGCGATGGCGAATTCTTCAGCCGGACAATAGGCGTCATCGACCTTGTACAGCACATCGGCGCTGTCGCTCGTCACTAGGAATCCATGCGCGAAACCGCGCGGCACCCAAAGCTGCTTGCGGTCCCGGTCGGAGATGTCGACACCGACCCATTGGCCAAAATGCGGACTGCCGCGACGGACATCCACGGCTACGTCAAAGATCGAGCCCGACAGCACTGTGACCAGTTTTCCCTGCTGCGTCGGATACTGAAAATGCAGACCACGCAGAGTACCGCGAACCGAGCGTGAAACATTGTCCTGCACAAATGCATCGGCCAGCCCGGCTTCGCTGTAACGCGCCCCGTTCCACAGCTCGAAGAAAAACCCGCGACCGTCCTCATGGACATTCGGCTCGAAGACCTTCACGCCCGGCACATCGGTTTCAGTGACCTTCATGGCGCCCTGCCATCCCCAGTCAGACCAAGCAGATACCCGGCGTATTCAGAGCCTTTCAATCGACCGGCAGCGCGATACAGTTCATCGTCGCTTATCCACTTATTGCGCCACGCGATTTCTTCCAGACACGCGACTTTCAGTGACTGCCGGCGTTCAATGGCCGCGATGAATTCCCCCGCATCCAGCAACGCATCGGGCGTACCGGTATCCAGCCACGCATAGCCCCGTCCGAAGACTTCGAGATCCAGCGTTCCGGCTTCGAGATACCGGCGGTTCAGATCGGTGATTTCCAATTCGCCCCGCGCCGACGGCTTCAATGAACGGGCAATTTCAACCGCATCATTGTCGTGGAAATACAATCCGGTAACGGCAAGGTTCGACTTGGGCGAAACCGGCTTTTCCTCCAGTGACAGTACCTTGCCGTCGGCATCGATTTCAGCAACGCCATATCGTCCCGCATCCTTGACCGAATACCCGAAAATAACCGCACCTTCCGCCCGCGCCGACGCCCGACGCAGCAATCCGGGAAGCCCCTGCCCAAAGAACAGATTATCGCCCAGCACGAGCGCCACCGGCGCCCCGGCAAGAAAGGATTCAGCAATAAGGTAGGCCTGCGCGATTCCTTCCGGTGCCGGTTGCTCCGCATAGGACAGCGAAATGCCGAATTCCGAACCATCACCCAGAAGTTCCTGAAAGCCGGGCAGGTCACGCGGTGTTGAAATGATCAGGATATCCTGGATACCGGCCAGCATCGGCACGGACAGGGAATAATAAATCATCGGTTTGTCGTAGATCGGCAGCATCTGTTTGCTGACTGACCGGGTCATCGGATACAGCCGCGTGCCCGAGCCACCGGCAAGAACGATTCCTTTGCGCTTCATGCCCTTATCCTGCTGCGTTTCGGCCATGCCCCAGCCGTTCCCCGGCGTAACGCCCTGTGCGGATATTGTCCAGCCACCTCTCGTTGGCCAGATACCATTCGACCGTCAGGCGAAGCCCGTCATCAAGCGACGTGTCAGGTCGCCAGCCAAGCGCCCCGGAGATCCGAGAATGGTCGATCGCATAGCGGCGATCATGCCCCGGGCGGTCCTCGACAAAGGCGATCAGGTCACGATACGCCCCCTTGGCGGGGGGCCGGATGTCCGTCAGCAGATCACAAAGCCGCTCGACAAGAGCGATATTCGAAATGCTCTCGCCACTGCCGACATTATAGGTTTCACCCGGTTCACCGCCGCGGAGCAATGCCTCCAGCGCCGTGCAATGATCGCCGACGAACAACCAGTCGCGTTCGTTCGCTCCATCGCCATAAACCGGCAATGGCTGCCCGGCCAGCGCCTTTGAAATCATCAGCGGGATCAGTTTTTCCGGAAACTGATACGGTCCGTAATTGTTCGAGCAATTTGAAATCAGCGTCGGCACGCCATAGGTGCGGTTATAGGACCGGACGAGGCCATCGCCGGCCGCTTTGGATGCAGCATATGGTGAATTCGGTCGGAAGGGGCTGTCCTCTGTGAATGCGCCGTCGGCGATAGAGCCGTATACTTCATCCGTCGAGACCTGCAGGAACCGGAAAGCGGCACGACCGGAATCCGGCAACGCATCGCAATAATCACGGACACATTCCAGAAGCGTAAACAGGCCCGCAATATTGGTATCGATAAACGCAGCCGGGCCGTCGATAGACCGGTCGACATGGCTCTATGCCGCAAAATTGACGACATGATCCGGCCGGTGGCGGTGCAGCAGATCGCGCAGCAACGCCGAGTCGTTGATCGACCCTTCCTGAAAACGGTGCCGGTCATGGCCGGTCAGGGATGCCAGGTTCTCCAGGTTGCCCGCATAGGTCAGTTTGTCCAGACTGACGACCTGATGCCCAAGCGCCACCATATGGTGCGCGAAATTGGCGCCGATAAACCCGGCGGCGCCTGCGACGAGGAGGGTATGCGGCAAGGCGTCAGTCTTCCTGCAACCGGGACGGAAACGGTGCCACACTATAGATCAATGCGCGCATCCCCTCAACGGCGCGGCAAGGATTTCGAACGTCCCCGGGCACAGGCGGCAACGCACAGGGCCACAAGCGCCGCAAACAGCAACAGATCGCCACTCAACACTTCGGCCAGCAGGAAATGCGAAGCGATCAGAGTCATGAAAACCTGCAGCAACTGCACCTGGCTGACCCGGGCGACTCCCCCCATTGAAAGCCCGGCATACCACGCGAAAAACCCGAAAAACTGGCTGACCAGCGCAAGGTATAAGAACGCATAGACAGCGGCGGGCGCCGCCGTCCATGGCACCGGCGCCACGAAAAACGCGGCAACGCCCATGACAGGCGCATACAGCGCCATCATCCAGACAGTCACACGCAAGCCACCGATATCCTTCGCGACGTCGCCGCCGATAGCGTAGCCGCCCGCGGCCGAGGCAATTGCCAAAAGGAGATACAAATGCCCCAGCGCCAGCCCGCCATCCGCCTGCAGCAGGATAAAGGTCATGATGACCAATGTTCCCAGCGCACTCGACAACCAGAATGATTTCGACGGCCGCTCGGATGTCACAAAAATGCTGACCACCGCTGTAGAGATCGGCAGCAACCCGACGACGATGGCGCCATGCGACGACGGCACTGTCTGCATCGCCAGAGTAATGAACAGCGGAAACCCGATGACGATGCCGATGCCGCCGACCAGCAACCGCCGGACATTGGCCCAGCCCGGCCACCGACGATAGAAAGCCAGAAGCACAACCAGCGCGATCACGCCCGCAATCACTCCGCGCCATACCGCGATGGTGCCGGCATCCATCGCCGAAACCGCCAGCCGCGTCATCGGCAGGGTCAGGCTGAACGACGCAACCGCGACAAAGCCAAGCAACAGGCCCAGCAGGATGCGGCGATCAATGGGGGATTTGGTCTTCATACGCCTGACAACACTGGCTTATCGCGCCCCTCCGCTTGTTCGAACTCGGGAATTTCCGCACGACGGACCCTATCGCATCTGGCTCACTAGCGTTTGGCATGGCAATAGATTCTACTATCCGGCATATCTGAATTTTTCCTATTGCGGCTACAGGACTATAACAGGCCGCGCCACAATATCTGATGGTAAGCGGTTCAAGGAGTACCCGATGCAGCGTTTGTCCGTTCTCGACCAGTCCGTCGCCATGTCGGGGCGGCCGCATGCCGACTCCATCCGGGATACGCTGGAACTGGCGAAGTACTGCGAAACGCTGGGATATCACCGTTTCTGGGTTTCCGAACACCACAGTCACCCGAGCATTGTCGGAACAGCACCGGAAGTTCTGATGGCGGCAATCGCAGCCCAGACCGAGAAAATCCGGATCGGCAGCGCGGGTGTCATGCTGCCGCATTACGCCTCGCTGAAAGTCGCGGAACAATTCCGGGTGCTCGATGCGCTGGCGCCGGGACGCATCGACCTTGGCGTCGGTCGCGCACCGGGATCAGACGGACGCACCGCTTTCGCGTTGAACCCGAATGCCAACACGGCCTCGGCGGAATTCCCGCAGCAGGTTCAGGAACTCATGGCCTGGGTCACCGGCACGGCCCTTCCCGACGGACATGCTTTCCGTGAAATCAAGGCGCATCCGCTGGGTGACACGTCGCCGGATGTCTGGATGCTGGGCACCTCGGATTATGGCGCACAGGTCGCCGCCCATTTCGGCCTGCCGTACAGTTTTGCGCATTTCATCACGGAAGGGCGCGGCGTCGCGCAGGCAATCGACATGTACCGCCGCCACTACCAGCCCAGCGAGGCCCATCCTGAACCGCTTGCCAATATCTGCGTCTGGGCGCTGGTCGCCGATACCGAAGAAGAAGCCGACAGGCTGTTCACCTCGCGCGGTCCCGCCTCGCGCGGGACCGGGGTATCCTGCAGCCAATCGATCCGCCCGACGACAACCTGGACACCGCCTATTCCTCGGCGGAACGCGGCCGCGTTGAAATGATGAAACGCGGCGCTTTTGTCGGCACGGCAAAGTCGGTTGGCGACCGGTTGCGCGCCCTGGCATCGGAACTGGGCATCGATGAAGTCGTTGTCCTGACCTGGACCTACGATCTGGCGCCGCGCAGGCATTCCTATGCGTTGCTGGCGCAGGAATTCGGCCTCGGCGGCTGACCACGCATCGCAGATCCGGCCGGTATTGTTGCCGGCTACCGTTGCCGCTACGCTAACAGCAGGCAGAACACATCTTCTGTTGATCCTTGCCGGGAACGGGCGATTTCGTGCGGGCTGGCAGGGGACACCCTCCTCAATCTGGTAAATGCAAAAGCATGATTTCCCTCAGCGAAGAAACCGTCATCCCCGCATCGCCGGACACCGTCTGGCCCCTGCTGCGGGACCCGGCACTGGTCGCATCCTGCATTCCCGGCGCTGAACTGGCGCCCAATTCGGACGACGCCATGTGGCGCGGGTCGATCCGCGTCAAATTCGGCCCGACCGTCGCGACCTTCCGGGGCGAAGCAGCGCTGAAGTTCGACGACGCAACGAAAACATGCACGGTCGAAGGCCGCGGCATCGACCAGCGCGGCGCATCCCGCGCGCTGGCGTCCGGCAGGATGACCGTCACCGGCGAGACTGAAACGACACTGTCCATCGAGGGCGAATTCAACGTGACCGGGCCACTGGAAACTTTTGCCAATTCCGGCGGCGTTCATGTCGCACGGGCATTGCTGGGCGAGTTTTCGGCGAACCTGAGCAATCTCGTCGCCAGCCAGGGCGACGCGCCCGCCGCGGCAGTTGAACCGGAATCTGCAGCAGAACCCGCGGCGGATGATACGGCACCGCCATCGCAAACACCCCCGCCTATCCCGGCGCAGGCCCGGGAACTCAGCGCCTTCAGCCTTCTGTGGAAGGCATTCAAATCATGGCTCAGCGGCCTATTCGGCTCGAAAGGATAATCAGGCATGGAAAACCTCAAGGTAACCGACGTTCTGGCACAGGCATTCGTCGCGGAGGGCGTCGACATCGTCTATGCCCTGATGGGCGACGCCAACATGTACTGGGCGGCAAAGATGGCCGACAATTACGGGGTCCGCGTCATCCATGCCCGGCACGAGCATTGTGCCTGCGCGATGGCCGACGGCTATGCCCGCGCAACCGGCAAGGTCGGCGTCGCATCCACCACCTGTGGCCCGGGCTTTACCCAGATCATGACCGCACTGACCATCGCGGCGCGCGGCAATGTGCCGATGGTCGTGTTCGCCGGCGATGCGCCAATGCGATCCGCCTGGTATCTGCAGCAGATCGACATGGCCCCGCTGACGCTGGCAACCGGTGCGCATTTCATTGGCGTCAAATCCATTGACCGGCTGCTGGACAACGTGCGCGAAGCCTTCCAGATCGCGCAGATGGAACGCAAACCCGTCGTGCTGAGTATCCCGATGGACATGCAGGCCGAGGAATATCCCTATATGGCCGATTACATGCCCTCCGCCGATATCCTGCCGACAGCGCAGCGCCCCCTGCCCGACCCGGTTATCGTCGACCGGCTGATCGACATGATCGCCGAAGCCGAAAAGCCGGTCATCATCGGTGGCCGGGGCGCCATCCGGTCCGGGGCGCGCGACGCGCTGGAAACGCTGGCCGAGAAATCCGGCGCGCTGCTGGCGACCTCGCTTTTCGGCAAGGGCCTGTTCGACGGCAACCCCTATGCGATGGATATCGCCGGCGCCTTTGCCAGCGACTTTGCCCGCGAACGCTTCGCCGAATCCGACCTGGTGATCGGCGTCGGCGCGGGGCTTGGCCACTACACGACCGAAGGCGGCTATCTGTATCCCGGCGCGCAGGTCGCCCAGATCGACATCAACCCGCGCGGGTTGTGGCAGGGGCTGCGCACCGCCGACCTGCATATCCGCGCCGATGCGAAGGCGGCGGCGGAAGCCATCGTCAAACGCATGGATGAACGCGGTGTTTCCCGCACCGGATTCCGCAGCGGCGACATGGCGGCGCAGATCGCGGGTGACAGCCCGGACAGCAAGGAATACCCGGTCCAGCCGAACATGGTCGACCCACGCAAGATGATCCTGGAACTCGATCAGGTCATCCCCAAGGACTGGGACATCGTTGTCGGCGGCGGCCATTATTTCTCCATCGCCATGACGCATATGAGCGGTCGTCCGGCGGAAAAATGGCACGTCGTCAACGACTTCGGCGCCATCGGTTCGGGCCTGCCCGCCGCCATCGGCATCGCAGCGGCGCGCAATGACGGCAAGGTCGCGCTGATCGAAGGCGATGGCAGCCTGCTGATGCATGTTCAGGAGCTGGAAACCATCCGCCGCCAGGGCATCAAGATGCTGATCAACATCATGAACGATGGCGGCTACGGCGCGGAATTCCACAAGTTCCGGGCGCATGAAATCGAGGCCGGACAGGCGGTCCATGGCCGCGGCGACCTGGCCGGCGTCGCCACCGGGTTCGGCATGCGCGGCGCCACGGTCAACCAGATGGGCGCATTCCCCAAGCTGTTCGACGAACACCAAAGCGCCAATATCGCCACCCTGTGGGATATCCACACGGATGACAAAATCCCGTCACGCGCCTATCGCCGGGTCCATTACGGCGAGGCGTAACCGGCAGACCCGGTCGGGGCGGAGGCGGGCGAAACAGTGCCGGATTGTTGGCATTGATCGGCATTTGTTGGCATCTCTACGTGTAAAAAACGTGGCGCAGCCCCTCCTCACCCCGCCTGCATCCGCTTTTCGGCGGCCGCAGCCTCCCCGGAGGAGAGGGAGCTAATTTGGTCGGGCCTCACCGCCTGATTCCCCCTCGCCCCCTTGGGGGCTGAAGCCGCCAAAAAGCGGATTCAGGGAGGGACCCGCGGCCATGCCGTGGGAGGGTGAGGGGGTCGACCGGATCGCCCTTGCGTGTCCCCTTCTCCCAGGGTTCCGCCAGATTTCCCGCACAATGTTTGCATTGATTGGCATTTGTTGGCTTTTATTGGCATCGAGGCTCGCCACCCGCCGCGCGCCTGTCCCCGGCCGCCGGGGCGGCCACGGAAGTGACCACGGGAATAATGTCTGACGATTGACATTCATTGACATTGATTGACATTGGGGACGCCGGCGGCGCGGTTTCGGCCGGAATTTCCGGCACGTCCCCGGCGCGGGCGGCCGCAACCTCCACCGCACGCCTTCCATCCGCCACGACACGGCCGTCGAGCACGGCATCCGCTGAGACCTGCACCGTCCCGCGTTCCGGCATCAGCCCGGCAACCTGCACCTGCAGGGTCACGGCGCGCACGGCGGCATGGTACTGCCCGTCTTCAATGGCCAGTTCATAGGCCGTATGCAGCTTGGCCAGCGCCGCATCCGCATTCCGGCACTGCCGTTCCACGATTACGGCGCGCAATTGGTTGATCCGCTCCTGAATATCCGCCCGCGCCAGCAACCGGCACGCCTGCTCGGCGGTGCTGCCCGACTTGTACCCGGCCAGAAAGGCGGCGGTTTTACCGACCGGCCTGCGAACATAATAATGACAGAACAGTTCCTGCCGCTCGTTGAGTTCAGCCATATACCATCCCTCCCAAAAATACACAAAAAAGGAATAATTGCATATTTTAGAATAAAAAGCAATGCCGTCTCATTCACGACGGCAAGCAGTGCGACATCACCAACCGACAGCCGGCGCTATCATCAGTGGCGATGCAGCAGAACGGTGGCAAGGGCCTAACAACATTTGGTACACCGCCAGACCGTCAATTGGGGCAGAACGATGGACGGCATTACTTTGATGCGACGCAACATTTTTCGACTCGAGTATTCGCGACTGAGCCGGAATTATTTTCGGAACAATTATCTATATTTAGCGTGACTTGAAAGTTATTCCTAATCGCTTTCCATAATGCGCGTTATCACGCTAACGACTTGATTTCACGCCTGTTTAGAACAGTCCACCATGCCACAAGATGTTGGGATTGGTGTTCTATAGATTTTGCCAATTGTTACTTTTTCCATTTGATCATAGCTTGAAGATACTCACTGGGTTTCTGGTCGTCACGCGACGGGCTAACCGCAACACCGCCGATTGGTTCGTATCCAGAATATGCATACTCTGCAACTTTATCTGCTAGTTCGGAAACCGTTGGCGCTGTCAGGATCATATATCCATCAAAATGGGCCATGTGATTTTCACTCCTGTTGATTGATCAATTCTATTGTCGTAATCACCGTTATCACACTGTATCGACGTCATAGTCCTCTCTACCGTCATTATATAGAAGACGCGTTGAGACTGGCCAATCGTCGATAGCAACTTCAAATGCTTTGATTATTTCACCAATGGGTACGCGCCAAAGGTTTTTGTTTCGATCATAATCAGAGAACAAAATAAATTCGCTCCAGTTCCTGCTTTCATCTCGAAATAAAACGCTCATATACGCGTGCACGAATTGGTTGGTGATATATGAAACCGATACAGATTTTTCGGTTTCCTTCTCCCAATCATAGTTTTTATCAATTGAAAATCGATTGACAAGATTGACTTTTGTTAAAGGACTGTTGCAGTAGACGACCATTTTATGACTGGACGTTTTAGAACTAACCTTCTTCAATTCAATCAATCTTCGGACAATGAAAAATCCAATTATTGTGTCTCGTTCGACACTGCAGACGAGTCGCTCTGACCAACGCTTTGGCTGCCTGACAGGCTGCAATAATTTATTTATGCGGACTAATTCCTCTCGCCAGTAAATCGATTCAATTGCCATTACTGCAACTTACACTCCAAACGCACTAGATATACACCGATTAAGGATGTCTGCCCCCGCAAAAAAAAAGAGGCACCTGCCCCCCTCCCATGTTTTAGGTAGAAGAAGACGGGTCACCGTTCTCTGCCTTTATGGCTTCGAAGCCCCGCTTTAGCCCTTCGACTGAAGACAACACGATCCACTCCGGTGACATGAACTCCATCCCAATACGCGCTAGTATGTGCTCGGAAATGCCCGCCATGCCGTCGCCGCCTGGCACGTCAACGCGCAGCGGATAAAATTCATCGTTCCGATCAAATTTCGCGTCATAGCCTTCGTCGAGAGCAATCTGACATAGCGCGCCCAACTCGACCAAAACGAGTATGAATAGGTTACCTCGGATGAAGTCCCAGAGGTGATCTTTATCCTTAATAGTCAAGGTAAAGGGCAGGTATGGCGCCCAAGCTCGACCTGACTTATCTGGGTTGAGGAAAAACGCCCAAGGCGCATTGAGCGCTAGAGAATCCATCACCTTCTCTGGCCCCGGTCCACCCTGCGTCATGACAATGTAGTGCAAGCCGCGTTCGGGATTGCGGACGGCATATCCGTCCTTTAGAGCTTCGACAATGCATTCGTTAATTTGGTCAACATATGCGCGTTCCGGCATTTCAGTGGCCTGGCGGCGCAGCTCGGGAAATCCGCGCAACCCCTTGCCTATGTCAGTTTCATAGAAGGTATGCAGTTTCTCTAGGCTTCGCTTCTGCTTCCTGCCACGGCGATTTAACTTCTTCGATGACTTCACCTCGATCAGGTAGGGATCGGACCTGCCCATCAAGCAGATGTCGCCATGTCGGATCGTATTGGTTAGATCGACTAACAAAGCTGGGACATTGTGTTCCAGTGCGGAATCCAGCAGTAAGAGCTCATTTGCAAGTCCTTCCTTGCCGGCGATAAACCCAGCGCCCTGCTTTTCGTTCGTGTTTTCAGTGCTATAAAAGCTCTGTTTTAGCGCGAATTT
>Ga0222654_1000745_pt1 | contig 17461 bp, 12 predicted proteins | sample AntAcemetagen421_FD_179805 | JGI IMG/M metagenome (GOLD analysis project Ga0222654, IMG submission 179805) | Saline water microbial communities from Ace Lake, Antarctica - #421 | ecosystem: Environmental > Aquatic > Non-marine Saline and Alkaline > Saline | place: Antarctica: Ace Lake...
GTGCTGCCGGTTCCGCTCTTTGATGAAACGCGCAAGACTCCGCCCATGAGTTCGGCAAGTCGGTGGGAAATGGCTAGGCCTAATCCCGTCCCGCCATGCCGACGCGCGGTTGAATTATCGACCTGGGAGAAGGGCTTGAATAGGTCGGATATTTTTTCGGGAGGAATCCCTTCCCCCGTATCGGTAACAGCGAATTTCAACTCATTTCCTCGGGCCCGACTGACGTGTAAAACGACTTCACCCTGTTGGGTGAATTTAACGGCATTACCCACGAGATTGACGAGAATCTGGCGAACGCGGGTGGGATCCCCGTTTCGGGTGGCGGGGATATTGTCGTCGATGATGGAGACTAATTCCAGTTTCTTACCATGGGCCGCAGGGGCCAGCAATTCGAGCACGTCCTCGACCAGTTCGACGAGATCGAATTGGGTGGTTTCGAGCCCAAACATGCCGGCTTCGATTTTGGAGAAATCGAGGATATCGTTAATGATAGTGAGCAGTGATTCACCGGAGTTGCGGATCGTGCGCACGAAATCTTGTTGGGTGTTGTCGAGCTTGGTGTCGCCGAGTAGGGAACACATCCCGATGACGCCGTTCATGGGCGTGCGGATCTCGTGACTCATATTGGCGAGAAACATACCCTTGGCTTCGGCGGCGGCTTCGGCAGTCGTGGTGAGTTCCTTGGAATGAGCCAAGGCCTGCGTAAGTTCTTCGTTTTGCGTAGCGAGCTCCGCCCGTCGGTCGGCCAGTTCCACGGTGCGTTCGTGAATCATGTCGGACAATCGATTGTTATGGAGCGCCAGACTGCGCTGGCGGGCATAATAGATGGCCCAAAGACATAGGGCCGCGAGGATACTCCATAGAGTGATGCTCCACCAGCTTAGGTAGTAGGGCGGAGCGATGGAGAAATAGATAATCTCGGCGGGAGCCGTCTCGCCGAAAAGAGTGCGAGCCTTGAGTTCAAAGGCGTATTCTCCGGCGGGGAGATTGGTAAAATCACGACTGTTCGCGGTTCGAAACTCAGTCCAAAAATCATCTAATCCGTGGAGACGAGAGGAAAATTCATGAATTCCAACGGCAGAGAATTGGGGGATTTCGAATTCAAATCGAACCGAGTTTTGACGGTTAGATAACTTATCCCAGGGCGCGGGAATTTCGCTTTGATTGATCAGGTCAACCATCCTCGATACGACGAGTTTAACTCGGGGCTGAGGTTGCACCTTGGCGGTTTGGTGAAGTTTGACTACTCCCGCGGCGGAGCCGAACCACTCGTCGCCGCGTGAATCTCTTAACCAGGCGGTGGCGCGCGGGTTAGATTCTTGGGCTATCCAGCTTAAGCCGATTTCGAATCCCTTTGCGCCGATTTTGCGGTATTGGGTCTGGTTGATTCCAGTTGCCACCCATTGTTGGTCACCGATTCGCACGGCTTGAGTGAAAGTCAGGTTGCCCTCGTGGTGATGCTGCCACTCGGCGTCGGAGATCGGACTGAAACGGTTAAGCAGCGAAACCCATTCGAAAATCCGATTGTCCTGACTGGCAATCACCAGACGATCGTCGAGCATCAGGGGAGTCAGATCGACTGAGGGTAGGCCGTTTTTTTCGTCAAAGTGTTCGGGCGGAGACGGGTATGGCCAACGGGTCACGCCTTTCTGATCACGACGAAACCAAATCGCCCCATCGGTATCACGAGTAATGATCGCGGTGGCCGCATCGAATTTTTGTTCGAGCGCGGGGGTCCAGGTGTCGTCCGCGAACTCTAAAATATCGATCCGATTACGGCGGGGAGCAAACACGTGGGGGTGATCGCCCGGCACGACCTCGAACCGGCGGTAGGGGCCGCGAGCGATGGTTGTTACCTCGGTGCCTCTTACGCGGAAGAGGGCCTTGGGGGTGCCGACCAACAGTCCCTGCGGCGTGGTCCTTAGATTGGTCACGTCGGAGATTTTGCCGAGGTGATAGAACGCGCGAAGATCTACATCGTTGGTTGTCACGAATAGTCCGGACGACGTCCCCACGTAGATATGATCACCATACTCCGCAATCTCGCGAACCACTCCCGAGATTGCTTGAGATAATCCGAATAGCTCGATCGGACTATCGAGGAGCACGCGGTGAAGGCCAATGGTGTCTGCGATCCACAATGCTCCCGATCGGTCTAAGTGGACGAGTCAGGGAGGAACCCGGACCAAGCCCGTTTTGACCTGACGGGCGTGCTGAATACGACCACTCGGGTCGACCGTCCGGAGAATATTCCGGCGCTGGCTGAGGATGAGAATTTCGCCATTAGAATTTCGCGCTATCGTGCGGACGGCGATCGGACTGATTTGATCATTTTCATCTCGGATGGGCCATGGCCGGATCTTCCCATTCTGAAGCTGGAAAGCCCCTTGGTCGGTGCCGATCAGTAGCGTATTAGCGTCAAGATTGAGCGTGGCATAGACCGTCGAGACCACTTGCCCTCCCGGGTTTCTGAAAAGTCGCTCGACCGTGCCGTCGGGCAGGAGGCGATCAAAATGGGGGAAGTTGGAAATCGCGACCAAGTCGCCGCCGATATTGACGATGGCAAACGTGCCAGCAGCGACGTCCCAAGATTGTTGGTCGGACTCGGGGTTCCAAGTGATGACGCTCCGGTAGCCAGCCAAATACATGGTGCCGGTCTCCGCATCGAACCAGCGGGGTCGCCACCGGTCCTGACCATCCGGGGTATCGAGCTGATCGTGAACGGACACCCATTGAGGAGTCTCACGCGGCGAGAGTTGGTAGTATCCGGTATCCCCGGAAGCACCCACCCAAAGACGATCTAATGCGTCGATAAAAAGTTCTACGGGGCGACCGGAAGACGGTCGTTTTGGCAGCGGAAGCCAGCGGCCTCCTTGGGACGATAACACTTGATGGTCGACCGAAACATACATGCGTCCCCATCGATCCTCCGTGATGGCATTCCAGGCTCGCGATCCTCCAGAGTTCAGCTCCGAAAACGTTTTGGTCATCAAGTCACCCACCTGTGGTTGGCTTGCTAAAATTGGGACGATGAGTCCCAACCATCCGACGAAGTGTCGCAAGGTTCTAGCGACGAATTGAGGTGTATTTGGGTTCATCGGGGCAAAACGAATTCCCCGATGGTGCCGCAAATACGGATTGTTGACAATAGGTTAACTCATCTCTGGTCCCGAAGTATGGAGGCTAGATTATTGTAAGGCTCGACGGATCGATCGACTCGCGTGATCCGGTAGAATCCGTGACTAGGGAATATCCGAGTTACTGACGAAGGCGATTTTACGGCCGTCGGGGGACCAGGAAGGCACGTTGATGGTGCCTTGGCCGCCGTAGACGTAGGCGATAATTTTGGGCTCGGCGCTGCCATCGGTGGGCCGGAGGCGAAGCACGACGTGTTTGTAGTAGGGGTGGTCAGTCGCCTCCACGACACTGGCGTCGTAGGAGATGATGGTCATCCATTTGCCGTCGGGGGAAAGGTGGGGAAACCAGTTTTGGTAGCCGTCGGCGAAAACCTGTTCTTGGCCGGTGCCGTCGGGGCGCATGCGCCAGACCTGCATGAGGCCGGTGCGGGTGGAGTTGAAGTAGATCCAATCGCCGTCGGGGGAGTATTCCGGACCGTCGTCGAGGGTATTGTTATCGGTGAGTTGGACCTCCTGTTTGGTGTCCACGTTGACCTTGTAGATATCCCACTGGTTTTTGCGGTGAGCGGTGTAGACGATCCATTTTGCGTCGGGTGACCAGCCGTGTAGGTAAGAGTCACCCCAAGCGGGGTCGGTGATCTGGGTGGGCTCGTCGGAGCCGGTGACGGGCAGAGTGAAGACGGTGGATTTACGATGGCGGCCAGTGTGGTTGGAGATCGCGAGCATCGAGCCATCGAAGGTGAGCACGTGGTCGTTGTTGTTCTGGACGCGAGGGCCGGTGTTGAGTGTTTCGATACGGCGAGTGGCGAGGTCGAAGGTGCGGAGCACGCCCTTGGCCGGACCGTTGCCCGAGATGTTCATGATGAGCTTCTGGCCATCGGTGGTCCAGTTGGGGGCTTCGAAGGGCTCGGCGCTGGAGTGGATGGAAGTGAGCTCCCCGGTGAATACATCGAGAATTTCTAGGGTGGAGCCGATGTAGTCTTGGTAGGGGCGGAAATCGGGGGCGGCCGACTTGATGATGCGCACGTCGCGGAAGAGCGCTTCCTCGGTGACCTCGGCGTTGTGCGAACACAGGAAGAGGCCGACGTAGACCCGATCGGGGAGATCGAGATCGGTGAGTTCGACCGATTTGAACGGTTCGCCGTAACGGGCGGCGGAAAAGATGAACGTGTCGCCGCGGCGCTCGAATTGAATGACATCGGGGTAGGTGCCGTTGAGGAGGTTTTCGATTTCGAGTTGGTCGGTTTCGCCATTCTTTTCGCGGCGAAACTGGAGCGAAGTCAGACCATCGCCGTGCACGCAGGCATCGGCGTAGGCGGAGCCAGTATCGAGATCGCTACGCACCATCCATCCGGCTTTGCGGTGAGGGTCGACGCCTTCGCCGAGAAATTCGAAACGGGTGCGCAGGATGAAGTCGCCTTCGATGTGATTCCAGGCGAATTGGAATTCGTCTTCAGCGTCCCAGAGATTTTTACCGGCCGCAGACATGTGGTAAGTTTGCGAACTTTTGTCGTAAGTCGTGTTACCGAAAATGGCGGGATCTCCGACGTCGCCGTGATGGGAGAAGTCGCCGACAGCGGAACCGTAGGGACTAGTGTTGGCGAAGACCGGGGAGGCGGCGAGGGAGCACATGAGGAGGAGACTAAACGGGCGGGGGATTTTCATGGGTTGGGAGCGTTCCACTCCAACCCTTCGTCCTCGCGAGTGCGATGCCGCTAGCGATACACGTTAATCGCTCGCGGGGGCACGGAGGGAAAGTGCGGTCCAGTCGATGATTTGGAGGGGGTTGCCCTGCCAGCCTTGCACGGAGGGGTGGACGAGTTGATTGCGCGTGGTGAAGAAGATGGGGGCCCAAGGGGCCTCTTCATGGATGAGGCGTTCACAGGCGATGATGGCGTCGCGGCGTGCTTTTTTGGTGGCAGCTTGGTTGATGGCGTCGAAGGCTGCGTCAAAGCGCGGATTTTTCCAGTAGGCATCGTTGTTGGGGTTGGTGGAGAGACCCAAGGCGAGCATGTCGGTCGGATCATCCACGGAGAGATTCCAATTCGAGGTCGTGAGCAGGTGCGATTGGTTGCGGAGGATATCCAGCCACACTTTGAACTCGGTGGGCGCGAGGTTGAGTTCAACGCCGAGGGTTTCTTTCCACATCTGCTGGAGGGCTTGTCCCCAGGTGAGTTTGGCTTGGTCGCGACTACTCAGGGTGAACTCCACGGGGGGGAACCCTTCACCGCCGGGGTAGCCGGCTTCGGCCATGAGTTGCTGAGCGGTCGCCGGATCGTAACGCGCGAGCGGCGGTAAGTCGTAGCCACCCGAAAAGGCCGGCGTGAAGGTGTAGGCGGAGGAGCCTTGGCCTTGGAGCACGGAAGAGACGAGTCGATCGCGATCAATGGCGAGGGAGAAGGCGCGACGCACGAGCGGATTGTCGAAGGGCGCCTTGGTGGTGTTGAAGGCGATGAAATCCGATCTTAGAATGGGTCCCGATCGGAGCGCAGCAGGTTCGTCTGCGAGGTAGATCTTCAGTTTGCTGGTGGGCACGCTGAAGGTGACGTGGAGTTGGCCAGCGCGGAAGGCGCGTTCCTCGCCGCCGCCGTCCTCGATGGGGTGAAAGTGCACCGCGGATAGGGCGATTTGGTCTGCCTGCCAGTAATGCGGATTTTTAACAACGATCATAGCGACGTTGGGTTCCCAAGCCTCAAGGGTGAAGGGTCCGTTGCTGATGAGGTTGCCCGGTAGGGTCCACTTACCCCCGCGTTTTTGATGGCCGTCAAACTCATCCAGCATCGGCTGGTAGAGAGGCACGAGATGGGTATCGGCGAGCGCGGAGAGAAAATAGGGTGCCCGAAAATCGAGTCGAATTTCCACCGTTCGGGCGTCGGGAGCCGTCACCCCGACGGAAGCAAAGTCTGAGCTTCGACTCTCGGCAAAGTCACGGGCGCCCGTGATGGGGAAAGCAATGTTTACGGCTTCGCAAGTCACCAAGGGGTTGAGAAAACGGCGGATGCCAGCCACGTAGTCATGAGCGGTGACGGCCTCCCCGTTAGACCATTTGGCGTTGGGGCGCAGATGAAAGGTGTAGCGCAACCCATCTGGTGAAATCTCCCAGCGTTCGGCGAGGCCAGGCTTGATGGTGGAACCGTCGTTGGCGAGCCCGACTAGTCCTTCGTTGAGAGCGGACAGGATAAAGCTGACGACGAGACTGTTGTTGGTATGGGGATCGAGATCGGGTGGCTCCGCATTATTGCCGATGTGCAGGGTTTGGGAGCGGATGCCGGCTTCGACGGCGGACTCGCGGGGAGCGCAGCCGACCACTAAACAGATAAGAAGGGCGAGGCTGGCGGTGAGTTTGATCAACAAGTTACGGGGAGTGGAGGCGATCGCTCTAGGGGGGGAAGGCGGTCGCCAGGCGGAGCAAAGGGACTGATAGGTCAACTTTATCCGTCGGTCGAGGTGGAAACCGAAAGGGGGGAGTGATGGCGGGATTATTTTTGCGCGAAAGCATCGCCAAGCGCGGAGGGTTCAGTTCGTTTAGGCCTGACCACCCGACCGATTTCCGGCAGGAGTTCGCGTCGTCTTCTTGTCGTAATTTTACTCATGTGTTCCCCCGCTTCACCTCTCGCTACGTTTCCCATTCCGCCAACCCGGCAAGTTCATTTGGATTTTCATACCTCGGAGCATATCGACGGGGTCGGTGCCCGTTTTGAAAAGGCGCAGTTTCAAGCGGCGCTGCGGGCGGGGAATGTGAATGCCATCAATATTTTTGCTAAGTGTCATCACAGCTGGAGCTATTATCTCACCGAGGTGGGCAACCAGCATCCTCATCTGGATTTTGATCTATTAGGCGCTCAAATCGAAGCCTGTCATGAAATTGGGGTGCGTTGTCCGATCTACTACACGGTCGGTTGGTCGGCGCATGATGCGGAGATTCACCCCGAGTGGTGTTCGCGTGATCAGGCGGGGAAAATCATTACCAACGGCACGGTAGACCCGGCGGCGAAACCGACGGATCCTCGGCCGTGGGGATGGCAGAAACTGTGCGCGGTCGCGACGGGGCCTTATCACGCCCATATGATGGCGCAGGTGGAAGAGATCTGCCGACGGTATCCAGTCGATGGAATGTTCTTTGATATTTACAACGACACCGCTTGTCATTGTGCAGCGTGCGGGGAGCGTTTGGGGAGAGAGGGGGTCGATTTAAACGATCAGGATGCGGTGGCGCGCAGCCAGGCCTTGGCGATCAAACAACATATGCGAGAGATGCGGGCGCTGATCGAAAGTCATCATCCGCAGGCGACGGTGTTCTTTAATTCGGCGACGCATGTGGGCAATACGGCTTTATTCAAAGAGAGACTCTTTGATCTGAATACGCAGCAAGAGTTGGAGGATTTGCCTACCACCTGGGGGGGCTACGATAAATTGCCGATGGAGGCGAAGTTTCACCTCGGGGAGGGATCTCGCGTGCTCGCGATGAGCGGCAAGTTTCACAAGGCTTGGGGCGAGTTCGGTGGCTTCAAGGCGGCCGATGCGATCAAGTATGAGGCCGCGGCAATGATCGCGAATGGCGCGGCGTGTAATTTTGGTGATCAGCTCCACCCCGCGGGGGAGATGGATATCGAAACGTATCGTAACATTGGCGAAGCGTATCGTTACGTGGAGCAGATTGAGGCGTATGGTCCGGGGGGCGTGCCGGTCTCGAAACTCGGGGTATGGCTGACCCTCAAGGACACGGCCGATTGGGGCGTGGCCAATATGTTGCTCGAAATGCACGCTGATTTCGTGCCGGTGAGTGGCCGGAATTTGGCCGACCTGACGACGGTGATTATTCCGAGTCAACCGTGCTTAGCGGACGCTGATGTGGCGGCGCTGACGGAGTGGGTTGAGCAAGGGGGGTGTTTGATTCTGTTCGAAGCGGGTGCGATGGATGCGGCCCGAACGCGGTTACTGTTCGACATCGGCGCGGACTACGTGGGGCCGGCAAATTTCGACTGTGATTACACGGTGATGACGCGGCCCCTGAGTGCAGAAATCGTGAGCACCCCGTTTCTAAATTATACGCCGGGATTGAGAACAAAAATCACGACGGGAGAGCCGTTGGCCATGATTAGGGAACCGTATTTCAGTCGCACCTATGCGCATTTTTCCAGCCACGCGAATACGCCTTACCGGTTGGAAGATTCTCCGCATCCGGCGGTGATCCGGCGAGGCAACACGGTCTTCTTTGCCCATCCTCTGGACCAACTTTACTCCGCGCATGGGGTGCGCCTGCACCGGGAGTTGTTTAAGGCCGTGGTTGACGCACTCAACCCAGCGCCGGTGTTGGCGGTCCGAGGTTTACCGAGCTGCGGGCGAGTGAGTCTACTCAGACAAGCTGCGCAGAATCGTTACGTCGCGCACTTGCTCTACAGTCCCGCGCTGCAGCGGGGAGACGTAAAAGTGATCGAAGATTTCTTGCCGGTTCCGGACGTGCTAATCGCAGTGCGCGTGCCCGAAACAGTGAAAGCAGTCCGGGCGATTCCGTCGGGTGAAGGATTGGACTTCACGCTCCGGGACGGAGCGATCGAGGTGGCGGTGCCGACCTTCTCGATGCACACGGCGATTGTCTTGGATTACTGAGTGGAGGTCGCGTTCCAAGCGTCGACCTTGGCGCGAATGGCGCGGGTATGGTCGGGGTCGCTGCCACAACAGGAGCCGATGATACTGGCCCCGGCCGCGAGGACGTCAGGGACCTTGGCGGCGGTCTCTTCGGCCGGTTGTTTGTAGACGGCTTTCATGTTTTCCAAAACGGGGAGCCCGGCGTTGGGCTGCACCATCACGGGTAGGTCGCAGCATTTCTGATACAACGCGGTGACAATCGCGGCGCCGGTCATATCCATGCCGGTGCCGCAGTTGAGGGCGATAATGTTGGCGCCTTTTTCTTCGACAAATTCGGCGGCGTCTTCGGGGGAAACGCCCATCATGGTTTTGTAGAACGTGCCATCCATCGAAAGATCGTAGGCGAGGGAGGCGATGATGCACGGAGCGCCGGCGGCTTTGGCTCCCTCGATCCCGGCTCCGATCTCTTCCAGGCCGGTTTGGGTTTCGATGATGATGGCATCGACCCCGGCGTCGACGAGGGCTTTGGCCTGTTCGGTGATCGCAGCCACGGCGTCATCGTAGGGCAGATCGCCGTAGGGCTCGAGGATGGCGCCGAGTGGGCCGATGTCGCCGAGCACGTAGCCGGGTTTGTCCCCGAACGCCTCGCGGGCGATGCGCACGGCCGCGGCATTGATCGCGGTCACTTCATCGGCGACGCCGTGACGTTTGAGCATGAGGCGCGATCCCCCGAAGGTGTTGGTGATGATGCAATTTGCACCGGCATCGACGTAGCGACGTTGAATCTCGAGCACGCGCTCGGGGTGGGTGATATTCCACGCTTCGCCGGAGCCGCCCTGTTCGAGGCCGGCAAGCATGAGTTGAGTGCCCATGCCTCCATCACAAACGAGGCGACGGGTGGCAATGGTTTCGAGAAGAGTAGGTTGATTCATAGTAAATTGATGGGAGCGGTGAGTGGAGGATCGAGAGAGTCGGAATAACGGCAAGGGTTCAAAACTATCTTTGGATAGCCCCTTGATTCCTAGATTCGGCTGAACGTTCTCTTCTTCCATCATGCCGACCTGACTCACCTCAAATTATCCGAGCGACTCTCGGGCGGTGGTGACGGGGGCGAACGGTTGCCCGATGGGCGATCAAAGCGACTGAGGTCGACTCGGTGCAGCGCTGGATAATGGCGCTCAAGTTAACGAAAAGGGTGGCCCCTAGTATCGAGGAAATAGACTGACCTCTCCGGCCCACGTTCTTTCCGAAAGTGGGATTTTATTTTTCTTAAGCCCGGACCGGAATCTCGACTCCAGGCTGAAAAACGACGAAAAGAAACTCACGTTATGAATAGGGATATTAAAGCCCGCAACTTGATCGCGGCAGGCTGGCATGAAGGCCGCCGATTGGGGGCCGCATTGCGTCGTGCCCGACAACTTGAAGCCGAGGGCCTCGGACGCGCGGGGTTGTTGGAGAAACTCGAAGAGGAGTTCCCCAAGCAATTGATCGTCGCGCTGCGTCGGCATGAGCCGGTGTCGTTGGCGGAGGCGATCGAAGCGGATACGGCCGAAGAGGCGGAAAACGTCGAGAAAGTCCGTGCGAGTATGCAGACGCTTCTGCACATGCCGGTGATCAGCCGTGGCGTCATCATGCCGGACTCGTGTCCGGTGGGTGGTGGGCCCGGGACCATTCCGGTCGGCGGCGCCATTGCAGTCGAGAATGTCATCATTCCGGGCGCGCACTCGGCGGATATTTGTTGTTCGATGCAGGCGACGTTTTTTCCGGCCAATCATCCGACGAAGGAGATTATGGATCATCTGCAAAAGGTGACTCACTTTGGCTGGGGCGGACGTCCACGGGGTAATCAATGGACTTCGCCCGTGCTCGAAGAGCCGGTTTGGGATAATCCCTTTCTCGGTGGTTTGCGTAGCCGAGCACAGGATTGCTTGGGGACGCAAGGTGATGGGAATCACTTTGCTTACGTTGGGCGCATAAATTTTGAGGAAGCTCAGCGGGCATCGCTCGAAGCGGCCGGTTACACGGACTTGTCCAAATGGATCGAGCGCCGCGATGGTGAATTTAATGTCCTCGTGACGCATCATGGTTCGCGGGGACTGGGGGCGGATGTTTACAAGCGCGGGCTCAAGGCGGCGGTGAAGTGGTGTCGGGAGAATGCCAAAGACATTCCCGATGCGGCGGCTTGGTTGCCGGCGGACTCTTCGGAAGGGCAATCTTACTGGGATGCGCTACAGTTCGTGGGTCGATGGACGAAGCAGAATCATGCGTTGATCCACGAGGCGTTGTTGCGTCGATTGGGGCAGCGGGCACTCGTGCAAATCGGTAATGAGCATAACTTCGTGTGGAAGTGCGGAGATGTGTTCCTGCATGGCAAGGGGGCGACTCCGGCTTGGCGGGATGAGCAGGGGCGCCCGTTGCTGGGATTGATTCCGCTCAACATGGCGCGCGAAATCCTCCTCGTGTTGGGTCGCGATAACGAAGACTACCTGTCGTTTTGTCCGCATGGGGCGGGGCGTAATCGCTCGCGCACGGCGACGATGGCCGAATTCAAGAATGACAACGGCGAGCTCGATGCCGGTCGGGTGAAGCAGTCACTCGACGAGACGACGGCAGGGCTCGACGTGCGTTGGTTTAACGGGGCGCCGGATCTTTCGGAATCCCCGATCGGCTACAAAGACGCGACCAAAGTGAAGGCGCAGATAGCGAAGTTTGGATTGGCTGAAGTGGTCGGCGAGATTCAGCCTCGCGGCTGTATCATGGCCGGTGAAGCACCGGAGCAGCCGTGGCAGAAAGCGCGCCGATTGAAGCGAGCGGCCCACAAGGCTGAGCGCCGGGAAGGTGCGGCAGATATCGCGGAAGGGTAAGGTCGCACGAGCGGAGAGACTGCGGTTTGACGTGACGACGTAGGTCCCTAGGATCGGGAGATGAAACGCATCTTAGGGCTTACTTCTTTTTTGATTTTAACGGGTATAGTTGCGGCGGAGGTGCCGAGGGCGGAGCGACAGATTGAGCTCGCCGTGATGGCGGCGCCGGAAGCGGAGCGAGAGGCTTCGACGGTGTTAGGCTATGATGCGACGGGGAAACTGGTGAGGTTACGGGAAGGTTCGAACGGGCTGACTTGTTTGGCGGATGACCCGGAAAAGAAGGGGATTAGCGTGGCGTGTTACAGCGATGGGCTGGAGCCGTATATGCAGATGGGTCGTGATTTGCGGGCAGAGGGGAAAAGTAACGACGAGGTTTTTGATCTGCGCGAAGACGCGGTGAAAAGCGGCGCGATTACGATTCCAGTTAACAGCATCAATAACGTGCTGACGGGTAAGTTGAATGCGGCGACGGGCGAGTTGGAGGACACTTATTTGCGCTACGTGATTTACATCCCGTATGCGACGCCAGAGACGACGGGAATTCCGTTGGTGCCGAGTGGACCGGGAGGGCCTTGGATCATGGATCCAGGCACGCACCGGGCTCATATCATGATCAATCCGCCGAAGTCAGAGCCGATGGATCATTCGAAGCACTGAGTCTGGTGAACGGGAAAACTGAATCGAGACGTAGGATGTCGGGCATAAAGCCCGACCCACGAATTGGCCGCGCACCTCGAAGGTGGGTCGGGCTTTACGCCCGACATCGTCCTCTAGGTCGGTGGATTGCGGCGTTGATGATCTGTGGCATGGCAGGATTTGGGCCGGTGAGGAGTCGGGCGGAAACGACCGCCTTTGTTGGTGCAAAGATCATCGATGGCACGGGGTTGTCTCCGATTGAGCGTGGCGTGTTGGTCGTGCGCGACGGTCGGGTGTTCGACGTTGGCGCCGTGGGGGAAGTTGCGGTGCCGGAGAGGGCGCGGGTCGTCGATGTGTCGGGCAAGGTCATCATGCCGGGCTTGATTAATGGGCACGGGCATGTGGGTGGAACCGAAGGTCTGCAGGGCGGGCGATACTCGAGGGAGAATGTGCTGCGCGATTTGGAGCTCAATGCGCGTTATGGCGTGACGACGGTAGTGAGTTTAGGGGGAGACGGGTTGGCCTCGATTGAAATTCGGGAGGCCGAGGGTGCGACGAATTTGGATCGGGCGAGGTTGCGAGTGGCGGGTCAAGTGGTGACGGGGGAAACACCGGCGGAGGCGAAGGCGGTGGTTGATTTCAATCAGCGAACGGGCGTCGATTTCATTAAGATTAAAGTTGATGGGGAAGAGGGGAGCTCCCAGCGGATGGCACCGGATGTTTTCACGGCCGTGATCGATCATGCCCATGCGCTGGGACTACCGGTGGCGGTGCATTTGTATTATTTGGTCGATGCGCGGGCGTTGGTGGCGGCGGGGGCTGATTACATCGCTCACAGTATTCGGGATCAGGTCGTCGATGATGCCTTCGTCGCGATGGTCAAGGAGGCGGGGGTCTATTATTGCCCGACCCTGATGCGGGATGTTTCGACGTTCGTTTACGAATCGGAGCCGGAGTTTTTTCGTGATCCGTTTTTCCTGCGGGAGGTAGAGGTGAGTCTATTGGAGCAATTGCTAAACCCGGAACGTCAGATGCGGATTCGAAATAATCCGCCGGCCCAAGCGAACAAGGCGGCGCTGCAGGTGGCCTTTACTAATCTCAAGAAGTTGGCGGAGGCGGGAGTGCCGATTGTGATGGGAACGGACGGTGGACCTCCGGGTCGATTCCAAGGCTACTTCGAGCATCTCGAAATGGCGCTGATGGTTGAAAAGGCCGGACTCACGCCCATGCAAGTTATCGTGGCGGCTACGGGAGGTGCGGCGAAGGCGCTTAAGCTGCCAGACGTCGGCACATTGGAGACGGGGAAGTGGGCGGATTTTTTGGTCTTGGCGGAGGACCCGCTCGCGGACATCGCGCACACGCGCAGTTTGGAATCGGTCTGGATCGCGGGGACTCGTGTGCCGGAGAAGTCGGTGCGACTAAAGTAATTCGATTCGCAAACTCGCGTCGGTTTCGTGCTGATCGATAATGGTGTTGTAGCGATCAATGACGTCTTTCAGGGCGGCTTTGCGATTTTCGGGTTTGAATTTGGCGAATTCAAAGAGATTGAGGGAAACGAATTGCTCCACGTCGTAGAAGTCGACTCGGTCCGCAATTTTCATGTCCTCCGCGATCTGCTGCAATGCGGCGATACGGGTGGCGAGTGTCACAATCATGGGGCGCTGGCCGCTTTCTAAATTATCCTTGCACCGGGCGAGAACTGCTTCGCCTGGCGCGGTCGTAACGTGAATCGCGACATCACCAATTACAAAATCACCGGCTCTGCCGCTTTGACTGTCGGACGTGGAGAATCCGTGATGTGTAACTTGATTTTCTTCTAGAGCACAGTCCAGTTTTGCTCCTATGAGGTGCTGCAGAACTGCGCCGGCGTACATCGTTCCTTCAGACTTTTTCTGTCTTTCAAATGCTTGGTTTAGAATATCACGAATAACTTCACGCGTGCTTTTGGATGTATCGTATTTGAGTTTGAAAGGTTTCCCGGAGAAGAATTTTTCGACCTCTTTGATCCAAAATTTTTCGACAACTTCGAGATCGATGACTCCTAGCGTCTCTTGTTGGTTCATCCACTGAACATATACCCGCATTTTCGAAATACTGCCTCGACTAGTTCGAGCTCCTTCATGGGCGAGAACTCGTTTAATCCCATGACTAGCAAGAATTTTCTGAACTGCGCTTCTCCCCAATCCTTTTACCTGACCACCTTGATTAGTGAGCAGGGTGTCAGGGTCGAGGGGGAGGCCGCTTTCTCCGGCGGTTCTGGTCATGACAAGCGCGACACACAACGGGCCTTTGTTTCGAAATTTGTGCTCGAGCGTAAACTGGTGGAGTTGATTAAGCAGCGACATGGGTTGGGAGATTGGTATGGCGAGCGAGTGGAGTGAGAAGATGCTGGGAAAGGTGATTGACCACGGGCACGGCTAAGCCATCGCCGGCTAAGTGATAGGCGTCATTGTAACGTGAAGGAAGCCGGTAGGAATCAGGTAGTCCCATCAATCGAGCGGCTTCTCTTGGTGATAACAGCCGGGACCGAATCGTGCCTGCTTCGACGATTATCAAGGTTTGCCGACTGGACCCTCCGCCTGGGGTGCGAAGACATCCCGCTGTTGCATCAAATCGGACTTCTGCGCGTTGCACGCCTCCACGTGTGCGTCGATATAAAGTGCCCACGTGTCGACCTGGGGCGGAGAGGGCGGCATCAATCTTTTTTCGATTCACGGGACTCATCATCTGAATGAGTTTCTTGGTCTCTGCGGAGGTATTCCAATCCACTCCGATCGGTTTTTCTTCGATAAGATCAGAGAGTTTGGATGTTCGAGGGGGGGGCAGTGGCAAGTGCCACCAGCGCCACTTCTCGCGGAGTTTTGGAGATGCCCGATCGAAAGCTTCTTCGAGTGCTTCGTTGTGAAATGGAGAAAGCGGTCCCGGGGCCACTAAGGCGGCCGGTGGTGAATAGGATTGATGGTAGGCTACGACGAAAAGTCGGGGCCTTGATTGAGGTAGAAATAGTGCGGCATCTACGACTAATGGGCCGAAACAGTAACCGTCGTCGGCCATGGATTTGATCAGGGCGTCAAAGTCACGGCCTCCATTCGATGTAATGGCTCCTACGACGTTCTCGAGCACGATGATTGTTGGCTCACGTGACTCCTTGCGAAGACTCTTCATGAGTTCCCAGAAAGTCCAAAAAGTGCCGGATTTTTTCCCGGCCAAGCCTGCTCCGTTTCCGGCGAGGGAAAGATCCTGACACGGAAACGATGCCCACGCTAGTTTAGGTCGTCCGGGAAGTTGAGAAGTAGTCAGAGTTCCCACATCTTGGTGGAAAAACTCTTCGTTACCCCAATTAATTGCATAGGTGTCAGACTTTTTTTTGTCGAAATCGTTGGCAAATACACAGGCCCATTCTGGACCAAGTCCTAATCGAGCCATTCCACCTCCGGCAAAAAACTCATAGAACGGGAGCTGGGTAGTAGCGGGCGGGGTTCCGTAGGGTGATTGATCTTCGCGAACGAGCTTTTCTCGAATTGCCGACGTGATCCATTCATTGCGCGAACACTTGTCAGGCTGTTTACCGATCATCTGATCCAACTGGCTCGAAACTTCGGCAGGGAGCCTCAGGCTCATACGTTCCCGGTCGGGTGTGGTGGCTTTTCTTCGCATTGTGATTAACCCATTCTAAAAATGGCGCCACTTCAAGGGTAGGCTTCGAAAGTGGCGCCATTTAAAAATTTGAAATGTATGAAGTGCCGCGAAGCCCGTAAAGGCGCTGCATCACTACTCGACGACTTGCCCGAGGGCGGTGTAATCCAAGATGGTGTGGCTGATATGACCGGCGGCGATGGCAGCGCGATCGGTGAGGGTGTCGGGCGGGGATTGATCCTCCCCGCGGTTGAAGGCGAAGTGATGATGGCCGTCAGCATCGGCAGGACCGAACAGGCCTGCCACTTGGACGCGGGCAGGAACGGTGCGACGGAGCTCGCTATGGAGGGAGCAGGGAAACGGGAAATTGACGTTGTGCACGATCCATCCGGAGGAGGGTTGGGGGCCGAAGCAGAGGGAGAGTAGGCGAGCGGCGTGGGCGGCGGATTGTTCGAGCGTGGCGCTCAGTTCCGGGGTGGGAGTTTGCCCGGATTCGTGCCACGCGGAGAAGGTTTCCGGGGACAGTTCCTGAGAGAAGGCGATGGCGGGCAGTCCGTGCACCGCACCCTCCCAGGCGCCGCCGATGGTGCCACTGGCGAGGATGAAACCGAGGGAGACGTTAAAGCCGACGTTGATGCCACTCACGACGGCTTCGGGCCGGCCCCAGCCGGATTCGGGCAACAGGTGCGAAAGGGCGATGGCCACGCAATCGCTGGGCGTGCCGTCGATTGACCACGTGGGGCAGCCGAGACCTTTGTCAACGACGGTGGCCTGCACGGAGCGGTGACGTGATTTGGCCGATCCGATCCAGCTTTGTTCGCGTCGGGGCGCGGCGACCGTGAGTTCGTGTCCGGCCGCGGAGAGCGCGGCTACGAGGCGATGCAGAAAAAGGCAGTCGATGCCATCGTCGTTGGTTAAAAGGAGTCGCACGGGCGCATGGCGAAGAATGAAGGGGAATCGGGCAACGCTATTTTGGATGGGGGTTCGAGTTGGCTAGCGCAGACAAGTGTTGCTCCGACGGAGACTAACCAAGCGGTTTGAATGGCCGGACGCGGGGTCTTGAAAATTCACCAGTCACGCCTAAACCTCTCTGGCGTAGATTTATGAAAATCCTGCCCGGGGGTCAAGTGATGGCTTAATTGCCATGGAGTTTCGGGAAATTCGGCTTGGCTAACTTGTTCGGCATGGGCTTGCCCCCTGATTACTCTGCGGCGCTTTTTGGTTTGGTTGGTTTGAAGGCACTCGTCCTAGCGGAATGCTCGTATTAGGTTGGAGCCTACACTGCGATGGCCCCGGGGGATTTACACCGCCAACGGTCGTTACGGGCTCCAAGCCGATGTCCGCGCTCTTCGCAGCCAAAAGCGACCTACATTTCAGGGACCTTGGAAACCTACCGGCAGAATGATTTTTACCACAGATTGCACTGATAAATACCGGATACCAATCCCCACGGCATTGCCTTTTATCCGGATCGAATCTGTGAAAGTTGTTCCTCTGTCGCCCAAAGGGCACCCGACATCGTCACCCCTGCGGGGCACACCGTCCCGGTGCACCCTCTCCGCGCTGCCGCGCTTCGTGTTCCTCTGTCGCCCAAAGGGC
>Ga0222654_1000749_pt1 | contig 17376 bp, 10 predicted proteins | sample AntAcemetagen421_FD_179805 | JGI IMG/M metagenome (GOLD analysis project Ga0222654, IMG submission 179805) | Saline water microbial communities from Ace Lake, Antarctica - #421 | ecosystem: Environmental > Aquatic > Non-marine Saline and Alkaline > Saline | place: Antarctica: Ace Lake...
ATGATGAAGACTGGCAGCCGATATAAGCTGACTATGATATTTCGCCTGAGCCAATCAATTCGGAACCATCGTACCAAGCCACAAACTGACCTGGGGCGATACCTTTTTGATGTTCTTCAAAGATTACGTAAAGCCCATCTTCTTCCATAAAGAGTTCGCCTTGTTCTAATGTCTGACGATACCTTATCCTAGCCATGAATTTCTTGGATTCACCAACTGTCAGCTTTAGGTCTTCTCTTACCCAGTGTACCACCTCGCTAGGGACAAACAGTCCTCTTCGGAGTAATCCGGGGTGGTTTTCTCCTTGGCCAGTGTAAATCACATTGAGGTCAGTATCCTTTTGTATAACGAAAAGGGGCTCAGGTGTACCACCAACTCCTAATCCTTTACGCTGCCCAATAGTGAAGTAGTGAGCACCATTATGCTCTCCAACACACTTTCCATCTGTTGGGGCGTAGTTGTAAGGTTTGGAGAGTGCAACTAGCTTATCATGCTGATTATCAAAGGTGTCACTTGACAACGCTTGAAAGGAATCGAAATTCGAGGCATCAACTGCTAGTTCACGAATTTCACCTTGCTTAGGCACAAGTTGCTGCTGTAAAAAATCTGGAAGTTTTACTTTGCCAATGAAACACAATCCTTGTGAATCTTTCTTTTCAGCTGTAATCAAATCAGCTTTTCTGGCAATTTCTCTTACATCAGGTTTTTGTAAATGTCCAATAGGGAAGAGGGCTTTCGAAAGTTGTTCCTGATTCAACTGACAGAGAAAATAGCTTTGATCCTTATTCGGATCAGCTCCAGCCAAAAGTCGGTGTATTTCCTGACCATCTTTTGTGATGGTTTCTTTTTGTACATAATGACCAGTAGCTACATAGTCAGCCTTCAATTTTAAAGCTGCTTTTAGGAATATGTCAAACTTAACCTCACGGTTACAAAGGATATCGGGATTAGGGGTTCTCCCTTTTTCGTATTCATTGAACATATAGTCAACAATACGCTCCTTGTATTGCTCACTTAGGTCGATCACATGAAAGGGAATACCTAATTTTTCAGCAACAGCAAGGGCATCGTTACTGTCCTCCACCCAAGGGCATTCTTCAGAGATAATTACTGAATCATCGACCCAGTTGCGCATAAACATAGCGATCACTTCATAACCTTGCTCTATTAATAAGTGCGCGGTTACGCTTGAGTCTACACCTCCTGAAAGTCCTACAACTACTCTTTTACCCATGATCTTCTCCGATTACGAAGTTTAACAACGATTCCGCAAAAATAGTTGATTGTAAACAAAAAAAGGCTCCGAATTATCGGAGCCTTTTCTTAGTTAGAGATTGTGTCTCTTATTTCTTTTTGATATCGATCGCTTTCTTATCCTTATCAACACCTGGAGTTCTATTAAGGAACTCGTCATAAAGTCTGATTTGACGTGAAGTCATTGGTACTTTATAACCATCGATGAATAAGTCAGTGATTTTAGTAGCGGTCTCAAATGGATCGCCAGTAGCAACAAAGATATTGGCTTGCTTACCTACTTCAATTGATCCCACTTTATCACCAATCCCAAGAATTTCTGCGGCATTGATAGTAATTGCTTTCAAGGCTTCTTCACGCCCCATACCATAAGCAGCTGCAAAACCAGCATGATAAGGTAGGTTTCTCACGTTTTCAGAATCCATTGTTCTCAAAGCAACTTTTACACCCGCCTTAGACATAATGCCTGGGTTAGCATAAGCTGCATCATATGAGTCAGAATCACGTGTTGGGATCGCTTGAACTGGACCTGTAATGACAGGTATTCCAGATTCAGCAATTTGATCTGCAACTCTCCATCCTTCAGAAACACCCGTAAGGATTACTTTCTTGTAACCTCTTTCTTTTACCCATGCAATTGACGCTACAATATCCTTAGCAGCATTAGCTTCGATGAATAACATCATCTCGCCTTTAACTACAGGTACCAAAGCTTCGATTTCTGGGTAAGATCTTACTTCATCAGAGTTTTCGAGTTTAGCATAAAGCTCTGCTTTATCCCATGCATCGTTAACTGTTTTTAAAGCTCTGTCTTGTCTCTTCTTAACTTCTTCAGGAGAAAGTCTTCTGAACCTTCTTCCACCAGCAGTAGAAGGGAAATTCATCACAATACCTTTAGAGCCAGCAAACATCTGATCTGGCGTGTAACCGAATAGGTTGATCGTTGCAGCTGTACCTGACAAGACACCACCTCTAGGCATTGTCCATACAGTAGTCACACCACTTACTCTAGTTACAGGAATTGCTGTAGAGTTAGGGTTAACTGCTGTCAAGGCTTGCATTTGTGGAGTCAATTGACCGAATTCTTGAAAGTCATTGGCTTCAGAGATACTTCCAATTTCAGCAAGACCTAGTGTAGTACCACCATCAATCATTCCAGGATAAATTTCTTTTCCCTTGTAATCGAATACCTCTGCATCTGCAGGGATGGTTACGTTAGCACCAACTGCTTCAATGATACCATTATTAATAATGATGGTACCATTCTCGATAATACCATTCGTAACGGTATAAATTTTTGCATTCGTTAAGGCGAACTTGCCATTACGAGCTCTTAGGACTTGATCATCCTCTTGTGCCAAAGACATCAAGGGAACAATGGCAAGCATTAAGAATGCAGCGAATAATGTTCTTATATTTTTCATTTCTCTTATCATTTTTTGTTAGAGAATAATTCTTCAAATGCCATCACATTTGCTCCTTCTAAGCACCTGTGATCATTATGTCTGTCGTAGATCATAACTTCTGATATACTAGATTCTGGGCTGATGTAAATTCTAGCATCGCCTTTATCGATTGATTTATCGAAGTATTTAACACCGTCAATAAACGTCATTAAAGGAACAGTATAAACTGAAAGAGGATGACCTTCGAAAATAGCGATGTCAGCATCTTTACCTACTTCAATAGAACCAACTCTGTTATCAATACCTAGTTGCTTAGCAGGGTTCAACGTAATCAAAGCCAATGCTTGATCGTCAGTCAGTTCACCATATTTCTGCGTCTTAGCCGCTTCATGAAATAAGTGTCTGATCAACTCTCCAGAATCTGAATTGATAGAGGTAAGCACACCATTGTTTGTTAAGATGGCTGCATTGTAAGCAGTAGAGTAGTATACTTCAAGCTTATATGCCCACCAATCTGCAAACACAGATGCACTTGCACCAAATGCAGCTAATTCAGGAGCTACTTTATAAGCTTCATTCGCATGCTGAAATGTTAGTTTCGGGATATTGAAATCACTGAATACCTTCATTAACATGTAAATTTCATCAGCACGATAAGAGTGACAGTGAACCAATACATCACCATTCATAATATCTACCAAAGTCTGCATTCTAAGGTCATACTCAGGAGCAACTTTTCTTGGAGACTTGTCAGCGTTGTAAGCATCCCATTTTTTACCGTAAGCTATCGCTTGCGTAAATGATGTTCTAAGCATGTTTTCAACACCCATTCTACTTTGAGGCTGAATACCTCTTGAACGACCACCTCTTGTTGGATTTTCACCCAAGGCAAATTTGATAGTTCTTGGAGCTCCTTCGAACCTAAGTTCATCTGGATTCATTGTGCCATAGCGCAACTTCATTGTCTCATTCTGACCACCAATTACGTTAGCAGATCCGTGCATCAAGTGAATGCTTGTTACACCACCAGCTAAAGCGCGGTAAATACCCACATCAAGTGGATCGACAACGTCTTCCATGCTTACTTCGGCAGTGACTTGACTCGTACCTTCATTAATAGCACTACCCGCAATGTGCGAATGTGCATCAATGATACCAGGCATAACGAATTTACCAGTAGCATCTACGGTCTCAACACCACGAGGGGCACGAAGATCTTTTCCTATTCTAGAGATTTTTCCATCTCTCACCAATACATCAGTATTTTCAAGTGTACCATTGGTCACTGTTAATACCGTTCCATTCTTAATTAGTAAATCTCCCTTTTGGACTTGTGCCAAAGCCATCGTACTAAAGAAGGCGAGGAGAAGCGTTAATATATTTTTCATTTTCTTGATTGTATCTTTTTATGGACTACTTACCGTCTTTAGTAGCAGTTAACCCTAATTCAACATTCTGACCACCAAACGAAATTGAGGCAGTCGCATCAAAATCAGCACCGGAAACGTTACCGACAACAACAACATTAACAGAGTTGCCAGCGGCCTCAATGTCAAAGTCAAAGGCTAATTCTCCATCTCTGTAACTAATGTTATTCATATCATTATCAGGAGTGCCATCATTACTGGTTAAAACACCAGAGTACTTACCACCTTCTTTTTTAATGATCATTTTACCTCCTTGAGGTTCTCCTGGAGTAACTAATTCATAAGACCAAGTACCCACTAAAGGATCACTACCAGTAGTTGCAGCAGCTTCCTCATCAGTTGCTTCGCCTTCTTTCTTTTCTTTCTTCTCCTTGATTTCGTAAACATGCTTAGTGCCATCAACGAACATCATTTTGATTTGAGAATCTTTTGTAAAGTAAGGAGCTGTAGAAACCATTAAGTTGGCCATTTTACCATTCTCAACAGAGCCTGTTACATTGTCAATACCAAGCATAGAAGCAGGGTTAGTCGTAAGAGCAGCAAGTGCATCATCTTCGCTCAAACCATTTTCTATTAGCGTCATTACATTGGCTTTGATTTTACCAGCGCTAGCACCTCTTGCAGAAAAACCGAAGTTGACACTAGCTTCTTTCAAAGCACCTGCCTGACCTACGTGAGTGTTATAAAACTCCATACGTCTAGCCTCTAAAGCTTTGACTTCGTCTGTCTTATCGTCTCCTTTAATATCTTTTGGCTTGTCCGGAAGGTCAAGTGATAAGAAGATAGGAGTTCCAGTCGCTTTAAGTTCGTCAATTACACCCCAAGCTTGTTCTACTCCCGATACTATTAGGTTAAAGCCTAGGTCGTTCTGTAAACGCATGGCACGTCTAACGTCTAGCATATCGCTAACATCAAACATAACAGGCTTAGTTTTGCTAATCACTGGGTGGAAAGCTAAGCTTACACGATCACTAGTAGGTCTTTCAAGACCTGCAGGGTTTTGAGCGTAAAGCTCGGTGTGGTTTTTGTGATTCTCAGCGTTGCGGTATAGATTTCTCCACTTGGCCATAATACCGAGGATGTTACCTGGGTATGCTCCTGGAGCACCTACGAATTGTGCATATAATGCAGCATCTCTCGCTAAAACAATATCATCTACGTGATCCGCATCATTCAATAGAATGATTGATCCAGAGCCAGGAAGCATTCTTCCGTAAGGGACACTATGTGAAATAGCGAATCCTACTTTTCTCATGTTGCCGATACTACTACTCTTGATATCCAATTGTTCCATTACACTATTTTCAGGAGTAATACCTGCATAGTCATTTGGTGGGTCAGGAGTGAAGAGGTTCTGAGGTCTTGGCATGCTCTCAGGTCTTTTAGCACCTGTATTCGACATACCGTCTATAAAGGCAGCATAGACATATAATCCAGAAGCATCGATAACCTCTGCATCATTAGGGATGGATACATTTTTTCCAACACTAACGATTAATCCATTTTTGACTACCACTGTGGCATCTTTCATTTCACTACCAGGTTTTGTGATAACCGTGGCATTGGTAATTGCATACGTTGTAGTCACTGCAGACTCACCCGATGGGTCACTCTGAGCTAACAAACTCGTTTGCATTACAGTGAATGAAAGCAGCAACACTAGGTGTAGGCGTAACATTCGAAGCGATTTCATATTTAGCAATTTAGTTTTCATTAGTTCAAGTCGATAATATAGTTGAAAGGTGCTGTCAATTCAAAGTCAAATATGAGAGTGGTTAGATAATGATTTTGGGGGTAGGCAAAATGGATAGCAGCCGAATTCTAATCGCGTAGGGTCCAATTAAAAAAGGACCCAAATGGGGCCCTTTTTAAAATATGATATTTCAGTAACTATTACTTAGGATCAAGGATATCAGCGATTCTATCCTTTAAATCCTCCAGGTGTACTCTGCTCGCTCTGTCAGAATATCTTCCGATTGCATTACTTACTTCTCTCTGAAGTGTTTTTAGCTCAGACTTGACAACTGGTCTAATATCAGATTGACTGATATCAACTGTTCTCGCTTGAAACTGACTTACTTCGTTGGTCATCATAAATTCTAAACGTTCAACGAAAGCTCTTTGAAGGTTTCTTCTGTAAGTGTCAATTTCTGTACCATTGCCCAATTCAGAGAACAGACCTTTTCTTACATCAGCAAACATCTGATAAATGGTATAAGTGTTTGTTCCTTTGAAAGCTTCTGCTTCAATCAAGCGTTGTGCACGTGTCGCATCTAAAAGGTTATTCAAGAAAGAGACTTGAGTCGTTCTGATACGGTTTACTGCACCGTAGCTTTCCATTTTTCTCAATAGCTCCTCATCCAACAGCCATTCGGGCTTAGAAAAGGCGTATTTATTCATCCAGTTCATGGCAGATACTTGCTGCTGTTCAGACACTACATTATAGATAGCGCCTTCCTGATCCGTAGACTTAAAGTCTTCTGTAATACCCCCAACGTTAGTAATCACATGACCAACAAAACGTCTCCACTGACCGATGATCTCATTATAGATTTCTCTTGTATCATCGTAGTTTTCACCATCCGTAGTTGTCCACTCCAATAGGTTAGGAACTACTTTCATGATATTTTCCATACCATAAGTACTGGCTAGTACACTGTTGTCACCTAAGTCTTCGGTTTGTGATTCTGGGTTATGCCCATTGCTACTACCGAATCTGAACATGCGATCATTCGCTTTATCTAAAATCCACTGATCTAAAGTACTTGATTCAGCTTCTGGCGTATTGGCATTAGGGATTACTCTGTATCCCCAGTTGATCACATACTTGTCATAAGGACCAATTTTTCTAATGAACCTTGTTACGCCATCACCCGGCTGTGCGATATAATTTACACGTGCATAGTCCATGATTGTAGGTGCAACACCATATTCTGCAGCAAACTCAGGGTTTCTTAATGACTCAACAGGGTAGGAAGAACTTGCCTTCATATTGTGTGGTAAACCCAGCGCATGGCCAATTTCGTGAGCGATTACGGCTCTCATCATTTCACCGATATCTTCAGCAGGAGTGTCAAGCGTTCTCGCTCTTGGATTAGCAGCACCTGTTTGGATCAAATACCAGTTTCTATATGATCTCAAGTGGTTGTGGTACCAGATGATATCACTTTCAATGATTTCACCAGTTCTTGGATCTGAGGTACTAGGACCAGTTGCATTCCTGGTCATGTTAGCGATGTATCGTACCGTTGAATACCGTGTGTCCTCAGGGCTCCAATCTGGATCTTCTTCTTTAGAAGGAGCGTCTTTGGCAATAATGGCATTTTTGAAACCAGCAGCTTCAAAAGTTACTTGCCAATCTTCAATCCCTAGCTTAAACCATTTTCTGAATTTCTCAGGAGTTGCAGGATCAAGGTAATAAACGATCGGTTTGATAGGTTCTACCAATTCGCCTCTAGCATAGGCTGCAGGATCTTTTGGCTCTAATCTCCAACGCTTCAAGAAACGCACTTGATCGCCTTTCAATTTATCTGAGCTGAAGTTGATATTTCCATTAGTAAACCAACCTACGCGTTCATCTGCCAAACGAGGCATCATTTTGTCTTCAGGAAGCTTAATCATTGATTGTGCCACTTGCATTGTGATTAAGCCTGTATTGGCATTAGATGGCGGACGGCCTGCATCATAGGTCATCACCTGTCGTACTTCTACGTTTTCAGGGAAACTCTTAGTCGACTCTGTATAGCTTTTTTCTGGATCAAGTCTTCTTACTTGAAATTGCGTTCTGTATCTCGCGCTCATCGCACTGATCGCCCTAGTGTCGCCAGTGAAGAATTTAGTGACATCTACTAGGTAGGCAGCAGAGTCTTCTGGTTGACCTTCAACTTTAAACGATCCTATAATAGGGGCAAAGTTGTTGTTCATTACTGATTTGTAGATGGCATCAGTACTGTCCGCTACATTGTTGAATGACACTTTCTTTAATAGAATTTGATCTTCTCTTAATTCCCAGCGTACTACTTGTTCGATTAATTTAGAACCTGATCCAACGAATCCTCCACCAAAGTTCTCAGGAGCAGATACGAGTCTTGTAACCCATAGCATATCCTTGCCTAATTCAGTATGAGGAATCTCGTACATAATCTTACCGTCTTTCTGATAAACAGTGAATAGGCCATCGTCAGAGGCCATTCCTTCTATCAAGGAAGCGTATGTTTTTTCTTTCTTTTTAGGAGTGCTTGACTTTTCTGTAACAGACGCAACTTCTGCAGTTTGATTGCGTTTTTTCCTTTGTGCAAATGTTTCATTGCTTGGAACCATAAAGCAAAAGGTTAGCAAACCTAGGCTCATGACTTTCAATAAAGTATTTATCCTTTTCATTGGGTATATTTTCATTTAACTGTAATGAAGCATTTTCATCGCAAAGCAGAAAAAGTTATTCCCAAAGTGGGTAATTGATTATGTTAGTGGTTAGTTGAGTAAGTAAAACAATAGAATAAGGATGATTGATTGGCAGTTGGTGGGAGATGCATACAAAGGTTATGCAAACTATTTGTGGCAGGAGATAACCTTTCAATACGACTACAAACCCTTGTGGCAGAATTATTTCTGGGCCCTTATCGGTGTTTCTCTGATATTCATGGCTTGGGAATGGTTTAGGCCTTGGCGTAAGGAGCAACCAAAGTTTAGAAAGGACTTCTGGCTCGATGCCTTCTATATGTTCTTCAACTTCTTTCTCTTTTCATTGATCATCTTCAATGCGATGTCTAATGTTGTGGTGGAAGCTTTCACTGACTTATTAGCTGATTTTGGGATCACAAACTTAGTAGCCCTAGAAATTGGATCATGGTCAGTTATTGCACAACTTTTAGCACTGTTTGTTATCAGGGACTTTATCCAATGGTGGACACACAGACTTTTGCATGCCGTTCCTGCACTATGGAAGTATCATAAGGTGCATCATTCTGTGGAACAAATGGGATTCGCAGCGCACCTCAGGTATCATTGGATGGAAACCATCGTATACCGTACGATTGAGTACATTCCGTTGGCCATGATTGGCTTCGGTATAGACGATTTTTTCTTTGTACACATGTTCACATTAGCTGTTGGGCATTGGAACCATGCGAATATCAAAGTGAACCTTGGCCCATTGAAATACATCTTCAACAACCCGAACATGCACATGTGGCACCATGCCCATGATTTGCCGGAAGGAAGGAAAATGGGAGTTAATTTCGCGTTGACACTCAGCATTTGGGATTACCTTTTCGGTACAGCTTATATACCCTCAAGCGGCAAATCGATTAAGCTCGGCTTTCCGGGTGTTTCGAAATTTCCAAAGACATTTTTAGGACAGATTTTCTACGGTTTCAGCAAGAAAGACCAATGACGAGAACCTGTCAATCTGTAATTTTCATAAAATAATAACCATGAAATCACTTTTTAGCCTGGCACTTTGCCTAACACTTTCAGCATCGCTTTTTGCCCAAGAGGCCAAATCCGAAGATGTAAAATCTGCTGACGCGATAATTGCAGCACTCTATGATGTTATTTCTGGCCCTGCCGGAGAGAAACGAGATTGGGATAGAATGAAAAATCTGTTTATTCCCGAAGGAAGGTTAATGCCGACTGGCAAAGGAGCCAACGGTGTTGGTTATAGGATCTGGACAGTGCAAGAGTACATAGAGCAAGCAGGTGCTGGACTTGAAGCGGGAGGTTTCTTTGAAGTAGAGATCAGCCGCAAGACAGAGACCTATGGTACTATTTCACATGTCTTCAGTACTTACGAGTCACGGAGAACACTAGAAGATGAAAAACCTTTTGCACGTGGTATCAACAGCATTCAGTTATTGAATGGTGGAGACCGTTGGTGGATCGTTAGTGTATTCTGGATGGGAGAGACACCTGAGTTTCAACTGCCAAAGAAATACTTGAAGAAGAACTAACTCAATCCTTTAAGACATTACTTATAAATCTCATTCACCACACCAGCCAAGCGTACGCCAGCTTCTTTGACTCTCCTTTTTACTAAATCAAAGTTTTGATAAGAGTAGAGATACCCGAGGCGACCATTTTCTGGTACGTCATATACTCGAGACCTTAAGGCCATTGATTCCATTGCCCATTCTCTTACTGTAGCAGCTTGCAATGCTTTAACCTCGGCTTTGGTTGGGTGGTTCACCCAGTTAGTAAATTCCGTATAGCTCATTTCCTTACCTTGTATCATGCGCGTGTCCCATACGCTGTGTAGGTTCGTATTGGAACCGAACCATTCAACTTTTACATCGTTTCCGCCACGGTCTTCACCGTTTCCGACATGTAGAGGTTGGTGAATATCGCCTACCAAGTGCACTAAGAACTTGAGGTTTTTCGCCTCATCTTCCGCACTAAGACCGCCTTCCTTCAATTCTTTTACAATCTTCTCAATGGCCCAAATGATATCTCCACCTTCTTGTGTAGGTGCAGTTTCATACGTCATGCCATCAGGAATTGTACAATAGTGCCATGAACCGGCATAGCGATACGTATTGTCTGACTTGATATCGTCCATCCATGTGCTTACTTCAGCAAGGGTTTCAGTACCTAAAACGCGCCTTACATTCTTGGTAGCCTTTCTTGATAGCATACCATCTGCAATATGTCCAACAGTTCGGTGGCCTATTTGTCCCCAGAAAACGGGTGCTGATGCAGTGAAGATTAAAGCAGTGAATAAAACGAGTGGAAGAAGTAGTCTTTTCATCTAGAAATAATTTGAGTGCAAGCTTACGAAAAAGTCTGCTATCCTAAATTACCATTAGTTTAAATATTGGTGAAGGTTTCTATATCTTCTCCCTGATCAATGTCCTCTTCACGAGAGACACTGATCGAGTATTATGACCTGCGTGTTCTTCGAGAGACCCTATCGGAATAGATTCTTCGCTATACTCAGAAAGGAAAGAGGGGTGGCAGGCTATGTGCTAACCTTTTTATCCTGAGTGAAGCGAAGGAACTCATTCCATTTTATCTCACTTTTCTTGAGAGCTCTGTACTCCCTGATCAGTATCCTCTTCACAGGAGATACTGATCGAGTATTAGAAATAATTTGAGTGCAAGCTTACGAAAAAGTCTGCTATCCTAAATTACCATTAGTTTAAATATTGGTGAAGGTTTTTATATCTTCTCCCTGATCAGCGTCCTCTTCACAGGTGACACTGATCGAGTATTATGACCTGCGTGTTCTTCGAGAGACACTGTTCAGGTATTATGAAAACTCTTAAATAATTACTTCACCCTGAATTTATTTCAGGATCTTCCTTTATTTTTTTGACGTTAAGATACCTGAGATACTGAACCAAGTTCAGCATGACGAGCTAATAGAGTGGTTGCATAAGATCACCAATCGTCAAAAGTCCTTTAATATTCTACAATTGAATGCTTATTTTAATGGTCTAAATCTTCAACCATGAAAAGACCTATTCTCTCTTTCGCAATTCTTTTGTTATTTACACTTTCCATTTCGGCACAGAAAACTGCCTTTACAGTAGCAGACGCTATCAATGTAAAGTCATTGGGAAGCCAAACCCTGAGTCCTGATGGACAGCACCTAGCCGGTATCATCTCGGATGGCAGTGCTCGCTTTGGCACGGACCACTCTCGCTTTAGAGATCCTAGCTATATGAACATGAGAGCAGGACTGTTTCAGTTGATCAATACTGAGAGTGGAGCGGTGACAAAAATATTCGATGACAACGCTCGTGTTAGCAACCTCACTTGGGATGAAAAAGGAGAGAAACTCGTATTCTTAGAGCAGAAAGACGACAAGCTCGTTCTGGCATATTACGATGTCAAGTCCAAGAAAGTAAAATACCCTAAAATTAAGGACGAAAGAAGATTGGCTTCGAACACAGGCATCACTTTAACGCCTGACGGAAACTCAGTAGTGCTTTCCGTGAGAGAAGCCAGCTGGATGGGGAAGGCTATGACCGAATACTTGGAAGCCACCGAAGGACCAATTGTCGTGTATGATGGGAACGATGACTTCTTGAAATGGGATAAAATCAGCAATACAGCAAACTTGACAGAAATAGTGAAGATTGAATTGAAGTCAGGTAAAGTCGAAGACCTTTTGCCAGAGTCTAACTATGGCGGAATCAGTATTTCTGAAAATGGCCAGTACCTACGCTATAACCAGACCTTCAGAACGAAAACCTCTTACAAGAGAAACGATGGTGTGGAGTATCAAGCTTCATTTATTGAGATGGCTTCGCCAGAGAAGGTTGTTGACATATATCCGCGTAACAAGAAGCGCAGAGGCTATAACTGGGATGACTCAGGGATGCATTTCGCATGGGTAGATTCCGGAAATGTATACATCAATAGCTTGGCCAATGTGGGAGATGAACCTTTGAACCTTACGAAAGACAAAGCTTTCGAAGATGAGGAGAAGAAGAAGGCCGTGAAATTCTCTGTCATGCGTTGGGATGCCCAAGGAAAACAACTTTTACTAAGCTCTAAAGGGGGCTGGTGGACCATCGCCTCAGATGGAACTGACTTAGAACAGATTTATGAACTGCCTGAAGACGAAGATGAAAAGAAAGCCTTACCGAACAGAAGCGTAGTCAAATGGTCAGAAGACGGAGACTATCTGTATGTGTCTTATTCTGAAAAGGAACAATGGAACAGAGGAATCCAACGCTACAATATGAACTCTCGCCAATTTGAAGACCTGATGACAGACAGTAATTTGTACAGCGGTTGGAGATTTGCTGAGAATAGTGACAAGGTGGTTTATAGCGTGTCAGATGGTGATAAACCTAATGACGTGTTTACCAATAATTCGGATTTTGATAGCCAGAAACAATTAACTAACCTGAACCCTTGGGTAGCGAATAAGAAGTGGACAAAAACTGAGCTCATCAGCTACCGCGATGCGGACGGAGAAGAATTAAAAGGGATTCTCTACTACCCAGTAGACTATGATCCAAATAAGAAGTATCCATTGGTATTAGAGGTTTACGAAACCTTCTTCAACAATGGCTATCGATCTTCACTGAACCTTATTGCAAACCAAGGCTACTTTGGCTTAAGACCTTCGGTAGACTTAGAGGAAGGATATCCGGGAGAAGCATGGGTAAAAGGTGTGACTTCTGCTATTAATCTGTTGGTAGACAGAGGCTTGGTGGACAACGACAAAGTAGGCATCCAAGGAACGAGTTACGGTGGTTATGCTGCCTCTCTATTGATTACCCAAACCGATCGCTTTGCAGCAGCCATCAATATCTCTGGTAAGGTGAACATCATTAGCTTCTTGGGCGATAGCCCAAAGATCGGTACACGTAACTATGCTGCTGCTGAAGTAGGACAGGATAGGATAGGAGGCTCCTTTTGGGAGGTACCTCTCAAGTATTTCCAAACCTCAGCGGTCTTCTTTGCTGACCGTGTAACAACCCCTCATTTGCTATTGAGTGGAGAAGGCGATTGGAATGTACCAGGTACTAACTCTAGAGAGATGTACTACGCGCTCAGAAGACTAGGAAAAGACGTAGAATGGGTTAACTACATGAAAGGTGGGCACGGTGCAGGTTTCGCCAGTATAGAAAGCGATTACTACGACCAATGGCAACGTATTTTTGACTTCTACACCAAGCATTTCAATCCTAAGGAGAAGGAAGATCAGGACAAAGAAGTAGAGACTGATCAGGGGAATTAGATTGATAATGTATTAATGCACTCACTTTTAGTGAGTACCTTTTTTTGTGGTTTATAAAAGATGAGTCCGCACTATAAATGCGAACTAGGGGGAATGGTACGTATCCTGAAGGGTATGCACTATACACATTGTTTTATGCTGTTTTAACTATTCTCAACTATTTGTATTTCCTCCTCTGTCAATCCATAAAGCGCATACACCATTAAATCGATTTCTTTATCAATTCTATCTATCTCCGTTTGTAGCGCATTGGCTTCTGCCTTCTTTTTATTGAAGTACTCCATCCATTGGGCTTCATCTTCTAAACTTAGTTGTGGCACTTTGGCCTTTTTAAGCTCCGCCAAAAAGCCTTTAAAATCTAAACTCGGCCAGTTCTTCAACTTGGTGCTCGGCTTGGGTAGGTCGAATTTGGATTGGAGGTGTTGGAGAAAGCTTAATGTAGCCGTTTGTAGATTTAGCGATAAAGTCAAAAGAGAATCTACTGACTTTTCTATTTCGCTTGTATCACTACATGCGGGTATCGGTAATGGATATAGATACTGGCGTTTCCAACGCAAAAAACCTCCTCGAATTTCGGAACTAGTATGCTTAAACAAAAAGGTAAAGAGCTTTGAATTGAGAATCGACAATAAATACTTAGAGTCATTTCCAATTATGAAGGCTGTCATATCGCAGTACAACTTCTTAGCATCAAGTGAGAACCGACCTTCGGTAGCTATTTCTGAATAAATAATCTTTGGTTTTTCAAACTCACCATAGTACTCACACGCGCGCAATTCCCACCAGTATTCTCCTTGGTCTGATCTCTTTCTGCAATTTTCTTCATGCAGTTCTAAGTGCCCTGCTACAGATGAAAAATTTGATTTAAACCAAGTCCATGCCTCAGCTTCATTCTCAAATTGGTATTGGGCATTAGTCCACTTTGATGGGACACAGATTAAATATTTATCTATTATCGGTTCGCCATACTTATGAATATCACGACCAACAGTGTAAGGGCGCAATATTTCGCTACTTCTTGAATCAGATTTTAGAAAAGCTTCGTGGGTTTTCTCATCGATTATAAAAGCGGCATTATATCCAGTTTTTAGGCCAACGAACATTTTGTTCTGGATATATTTCTTTAGAGGAGTTCCTACAGACTTAAGCCTTTTTACCAGTGAAGCGACTTCATTGCTGACTAAAGACCAACCATTTTCATCTAGAGAATCTTGGTCAACTGTGATTGCTTCGCTTTTGATGTAACCATCCAAACTTGGGAAATCTAACGTTGATAGGGTGGCGGCTTTGAACGAACCTTTCCTTTCGGCACTATCTAGAGAGAGTATGCAGGGATAAGCTGCAACGTTTTCAAAAACAGGAAGGTCACCGAAATCAATTAATTCAATGATGTTTTTACTGCTCATCCATTTCCGAAGTGGTAATCCATAATTTGCTCGCATCCATTTGTTAGCTACAATGATGCTGTAGATTCCATTCGTATTTATGAGTTTATCCACGCTCATTTCAATGAAGTATACAAACAGGTCAGCAGAACTTTGATAAGTTTCAAACGTCTTTTCTAAGTGGGGTTTGAAAGGTATAATCAACTCCTGCCTCACATAAGGCGGATTCCCAATCACTACATCAAAGCCTCCTTTGGCAAACACTTTCGGAAACTGTTCTTGCCAGTTAAAGGCGAGGTCGCCAGCCACTTCGGGGTCGTCTATGAGGCTGTTTCCGCATTTAATGTTGCTACTAAGTGAGGTTAGCTTTCGGCCTTTTTGGGCGGTGCGCAGCCATAAAGAAAGACGGGCAATTTCTACGCTTTCTTCGTTTATATCTACTCCATAAATGTTGTTCTCTAATATGTGGTTCTCCACATCTTGAAAAACGATACTGCCTTCAAACAACTGCGCTTCTAGTTCATCTACATAGCGGTGTTCTGCCATCAGAAACTCCAATGCTTGGTTAAGGAACGCGCCCGAACCACAGGCAGGGTCGCAAATGGTGAGTTGCAACAGCCAAGTGCGGTATTGCTTTAGCTGGGTATCTAGCTTTACAATGGTGGCTTTTTTACGGCCTTTACGGTCTTTGGCAAACTCCTCGTCATCTATGCCTATTTCGGCCTTTTTCTCTTGGCACAGTTTGCCAACCGTATTGTCTACTATGTATTTGGTAATGTACTTGGGCGTGTAGAAAACGCCATCTTTCTTGCGCTTGGTTTTGCTCTTATCTACTTCTTCGCCCGCCAGTTGTGCACGTACATTCTCAATATCATTTAAGCTATGCTCAAATATGTGCCCGAGTATGTTGGTATCTACCTCATCTGCAAAATCGTAATTGGTGAGTTTAAGGCAGTGTTTTTCTAAAACCACATCATTAATAAGCAGACTATCCAGCAATTCATCTGCTTTAAACAGTCCGCCATTGTAGGCATGTATCTCGTATTTGGCTCCTTTGTAGCCATCGTTCATATATCCGAAATACTTCTTGTATCGACTGTACAGCGGTTTGTATTCGTCTAGCTCTTTTAGCTTTTGCCATTGGTCTACAATGGAGCTTATGCTGTTGGGTGGCAACAGGCCTTTGTCTTCGGCAAAGAAGATAAACAGAAAACGGTCGAGCAGCTTTTGGCTTTTTTGATAGAGCAGCAGCGGGTCGTGCTGTGGGTTTTGCGCTACCATGTCTTCCCATAGGTCGTTCTTAAATGCAGAATAATCGGCATATAAGGCTTTGGTAATCTTCTCCTCTTGCAGTAGGCTTTCTTCCTTTACCTTGGCCGGAATACCGCCTAGGAGATTGTCTTTTTGCAAGAACAACCACAGCAGTTTAAAGCGCTCTTCTGTAAGGGTAAAGAGGTTGAATTCTTCGTGTTCTACGGCATTGTGTATAAAGAACCGCAGCTTTTCAAAGTTGCTGGTAATCACATACACACAGTCTGGCTGATTGTTTTTATAGTTAAATGCTTGGTCGTTGACTTTAGATAAATCTTTGGTGTCGGTGCCTTTTAGTTCTATTACGGCAATGGCCGAATTTCCTCCCCCGCCTGCAGGGGACAGAATTGCGCCATCGGTTTTTTTGGCGTCTTTAATATTTTTTAGCTCGGTGGTGAGGTTAAAGTCTGGATTGGGATTGATGGTATAGCCCAACACATTCACAAACAACTCGCGCAGGAAACCTTCTTGAAACTGCTCTTCCTTACTGTTGCGAATGTTCTCTTGTATCTCTTTGTTGAGAAAGTAACTAGCATATTTCTTATAGGCCAATGCAACCTGCTCAGCCTCTTGAGTGGCGAGGTATTTATTGAGTACGGATGATTGGTATAATGGCATATTTGCTTTCTAATCTTTCACGGTTCTCACTAATGGCAGACAACGCTATATAGGTGCCGCGTTCTTAACGTATATATCTCATGTGATTTATTCAAGGAAAGCCTTTGAGGGGATTAGTCCTTGTGTCTGCTTCCTTTCTTGAAAGTAGGTAGGAAAATAGTGGAGTGCAAATGGTCGTCCTGAAAAAGGACTTCCTCAGAATGAGGTTCAATTATTGATTCTCTCACTGGCCGATGGCTAAAAGGAATGGCGTAACTTTTGGATAGCTCTTCTGAATGACGCAT
>Ga0222654_1000752_pt1 | contig 17286 bp, 19 predicted proteins | sample AntAcemetagen421_FD_179805 | JGI IMG/M metagenome (GOLD analysis project Ga0222654, IMG submission 179805) | Saline water microbial communities from Ace Lake, Antarctica - #421 | ecosystem: Environmental > Aquatic > Non-marine Saline and Alkaline > Saline | place: Antarctica: Ace Lake...
TTGGAGTATTTGGTTAAATAGGCTTACTTTTATCATTAAACGGGGGTGTTTGTTTTAGTACCACTAATCTAGTGGATCAAACTTGCCGTTTTTTTTATTCCTTAAAATTTATTTTGGACAGATGTGGATTCTCTTCTTTATCTGCAGAATCATTGGACTTGTTTTCCCAGCCATTGCAAGAATAAGAACACAACAGTATCACTGCTATGCTCATAATGGTAAAAAAAGACCGTATGATTCCTCCCTGCTTCAGCGAAGCAAATTTAACTCATTATAATCTAATAGTCTAATTATTGCCTATTAGGCACGTGTTCAGACACTTAGCAAAGGCAGAAATTATTGGATAATATCTGTTCTGTCAAAAATAGGAGTGTTAACAGTTACAGAACTGGTAACCACCTGATTTCCTTGGTAAATGATATCATAAGAATAGGTGCCATATTCTGGAACTTCTAACTCTAAGTCTTGAGTATTACTAATAACACCCCAAATGTTAAATCCAGATTGTGTTACATGAACTTCAGCACCTACGGCATTTCCACCTGATACAAGGGTAACTTTTGGACGAATTAGAATTCTTTCATCATCATCATCTCCAATAGGAACAATTGATTTAAGTTCTTTAATTTCTACTGCATGAGTTTGTTCATGCATTTTTGGTTTAACGGCTTTTTCACATCCTACTGCTAAAGTGAATGTTACGATAGTTGCGATTACTAAATTTTTTACGTTCATGGTATTTTTTATTTTGTTATTCATGCTACGAAAAAACTACAAAAAAAGTAAACAATATGGCATTATGATAAGTTTAATGCTTTTAAGGATAGAATATCGAACAGTGTTTTTCTTGGCACGGTGTTTGTAATTTACTTGCCCTACACGTTTTATCACAACGGAACGAGTGGCAAGGGCCAATATTTAGGGAAGAATTTATTGAGACCTTGATTATAAAAGGAAGGATCAAGCACCTTGGAAAGATGTAGGAGTATGTTTTAAAAGCTTGAACGAGGGAAAGAATTAAATACGCGCCGATATTGTAAACCAGTATCGGCGTTTGTATTTTTGCACCTGAATGGACAACAGACTTTTGGGAAAGGTTGCGAGTGCTGCAATTAGAGAAAATATCAAACGCAATGTGGATGCAATTATAAACGAAGGTCATCGACCGCCTCATCTGAGTGCTATCCTAGTTGGTGATGATGGTGCAAGCCATACCTATGTTAATGCCAAAGAAAAGGCATGCGAAGCTGTTGGGTTCTCAAGTACAATAATACGTTTACCAGATACTACAAGCCAAGAATATCTTCTTCAAAGAATCGAAGAAATCAATAATAACAACCAGATTGATGGTTTGATTGTACAACTTCCTCTTCCAAAACACATTGATGAGAATATTATCAATGCAGCAATTTCACCAAATAAAGATGTTGATGGATTTCATGATATTAATATGGGCCGTTTAGCTAAAGGCAACGCTATTATTAACCCAGCCACTCCATATGGCATTTTATTGCTATTGCAACATTACCATATTTCATTAGAAGGAAAACATGTGGTAATAATTGGAAGAAGCAATATTGTGGGTAGACCTTTAAGTATCCTATTAAGTTCAAACCACGAATTTGGGAATGCCACAGTAACGGTTTGCCATAGCCGGACAAAGAACTTAAAAGATCTCTGCCTTCAAGCAGATGTTTTGGTAGCCGCCATTGGAAAGCCATACTTTGTAAAGGCTGATATGGTAAAAGAAGGAGCAGTGGTGATTGATGTAGGAACAACCAGAATAGATGCCGACAATGAAAGAGGTTGGAAATTGGCTGGAGATGTAGATTACCTTGCAGTTAAAGAAAAAGCAAGCGCAATAACCCCAGTCCCTGGAGGAGTTGGTCCAATGACCATAACTGGCTTATTGAGTAATACTTTGTTAGTTCGCAAACTCAGACTTCAACAAAATCAGGCTTAATTTAGAATTATGAGTCAAAATCTACCAATAATGGAACACTTTTACACCATTCAAGGTGAAGGTGTTCATATGGGAAAACCTGCATACTTTGTACGCGTAGCAGGTTGTGATGTGGGTTGCGTTTGGTGCGATGTAAAGGACAGTTGGGATGCTGAAAAGCATTCAACCATGTCAGTTAATGAAATAATTACTGCGATTAAAGAAACCAAAGCAGAGCATGTAGTAATAACGGGTGGTGAACCAGCCATGTATGATTTAAATCCGCTTTGCGAAGCATTGCATAATGAAGAATACATTATTCACATAGAAACTTCTGGCGCTTATCCAATACAAGGAGAACTGGATTGGGTTTGTGTTTCTCCTAAAAAGTTTAAAGAGGCCTTGCCATCTGAACTTAAAAAGGCTCACGAACTTAAAGTTATTGTTTTCAATAAACATGATTTAGAATGGGCTTTGACTTTCGAGAATCAAATTTCTGAAGATTGCATAAAACTACTTCAACCCGAGTGGGAGGTAAGAAACAAGTCTGAAAAACTCATTATTGACTTCATCAAAAACAGACCTGATTGGGGCATAAGTGTTCAGACTCACAAGTACTTAGATATTCCTTAGCTGGGCCTTGATTAGCCTAAGTCATTAATATACTAACACTTGTTAGCATCCTCTTAATACTATTTATTTCTAATAAGCCATAAAAAAGAATCAATTAAATTAGGTAAATCCGAGGCTATAAACTATCTTTGATATAAGTTTAACCCAATAAAAAAGAAACGCTTATAGATTAAATAATTACTCAACACACATTTTTTTATTTTAACCGAACAAAAAAGGGTAATTATTATGGATCACACTAAAATCGTAAGCGATGGTAAACTCATCCAACAGTATTTAAACGGAAACGAATCTTCATTCGAAACCTTAATGAAAAGACACAAAGACCGTGTTTTTACATCAATTTATTTTATGGTCAATGATCGTTACTTAGCAGAAGACATTTTTCAAGAGAGTTTCGTTAAAGCCATTCGCTTTATTCAATCTGGAAAGTACAAGCACGAGGACAAGTTTGGTCCTTGGATGACACGCATTGCAAAGAATAAAGCTATAGATGCTATTAGAAGTAGAAAGTTAAGACCAACAGTTACTGATAGTGAAGGAACCAGTATATTTGATTTCATTGGCTATGAAGATGCCAAAGCGGAGAAAGGAATGATACATAAAGAGAAAGTGAATTATGTACGTTCTTTCGTGCATAAACTTCCTGAGAAGCAAAAAGAAGTGTTAATTCTTCGTCATTATGCAGATTTGAGTTTTAAAGAAATAGCGGCCATGACAGGCTCAAACATCAACACCTGTATAGGGAGAATGCATTATGCTTTGGCCAATCTTAGAAAAATGATGGACAAAAATATCATGTACACAAAATAAAATTGGACCTAGGCACGTTATGTATTCAATAATGTGCCTATGGACCCAAAATATACAAATAAACACTTATTACTTTTTATCTACGACGAACTTGATGCCCAAGAGGTAGCAACTTTAAAGGAAGAGCTTAAATCTAATATAGATTTAAGATTGGAATACAAAGAACTGGTTAACAGTGTAAAGCACTTAGATCAACTTTGGGAATGTCCAAATCCAACCACCGTCAAAATTATTGATGAAAAAGCCCATGATGGCTTTAGTGAAATGGTATAAAATTTATACCTTTGCTGCATGTATAAATCAATAATTGCAGTTGCGGCCATAGCGTTGGTTGCTTGTGGTGGAAGCGAGAGCAAGTCAGAAACAAAAGTATTTTACGGTGAATCATTTGATACCACCACTACCCTTTCTTTTACAGAGGCTAGAGATAGTTTTTTAAGCAATGGAACAGCCGATGCACTTATATCTGGTTCAGTTGGTGCTGTTTGCCAAACTGAGGGCTGCTGGTACCGTTTTGCTGAAGACGATAAGGTTATGGTAGATTTTGATCATGCATTTAAAATTCCAATGGATTGCAAAAGCAAAGAAATTCAAGCAAAAGGAAACTTCTATTACGATACAACCAGTGTTGAAATGCTTCAGGAATACGCTAAAGACGATGAGAAAACCCAAGAAGAAATTGAGGCCATAACCGAAAGTGAAATTAGACTTTCGTTTAGAGCTCTAGGGGTTCACATTAAATAAGCACGGCTTATTAATGAATAATTAAAAATGAAGAATGAATAATGGGGTCCATTGGTTTGTTCTTCATTTTTTGGTTTAAGCCTAAACTATTCCAGCAATTTTTAATTCTCCATTTTCAATTTTCAATTATAAGAACCTTACCTTTGCAGCCATGTCTGATGCGCTTAAGGCGGTTTCGCCAATTGATGGAAGATACCTACGTCATACCGAGGGTTTACGTGATTATTTCTCGGAGTATGGGTTGATAAAATACCGAGTTTGGATGGAGATTGAATATATTATTGCTCTATCTGAAGTAGAAGAATTAAAAGGAAAATTATCCGGTGTTTCTTCAAATCAAGAAGCATTGCGGTCTTTGCTGAGTTCATTTAGAACTGAAGATGCACAAGCTATAAAGGATATAGAAAAAGTTACCAATCACGATGTAAAAGCTGTTGAATACTGGTTGCGTGATCAGTTTGATAAATTAAAACTTGGAGCATATAAAGAGTGGATTCACTTTGGACTTACTAGCCAAGATGTAAACAACACGGCTATACCTGCAAGTTTAAAAGATGCCTTGCGCAAAATAACCAAACCAAAGTTGGAAGAAGTTATTGCTAAATTGGATTCCATGAGCAATGAATGGGAAGATATTCCAATGTTGGCTAGAACTCATGGGCAGCCAGCATCTCCTACCCGATTGGGAAAGGAAATTTATGTTTTTGTAGAACGTTTAAAACTTCAACTAGACGAGTTGAACAACTTGCCAATATGTGGAAAGTTTGGTGGTGCAACTGGGAATTTCAATGCACATCATGTAGCATTTCCTCATGTAGATTGGATTGCATTTGGAGAAAATTTCTTAGAAGAATCACTTGGAATAACCCGAAGCAATACCACCACACAAATAGAACATTACGATTACTTAGCAGCTAATATGGATACGGTTAAACGTATTTCAGTAATCCTAATTGACTTATGTAGGGACATTTGGACTTACGTGAGCATGGACTACTTTAAACAAAAAATAAAAGCTGGTGAAGTAGGTAGTTCTGCAATGCCACATAAAGTAAATCCAATTGACTTTGAAAATGCTGAAGGAAACTTGGGAATTGCCATTGCTTTAATGGAACATTTAAGTGTTAAGCTTCCAGTAAGTCGTTTGCAAAGAGATTTAACCGATAGCACTGTTTTAAGAAATATTGGAATGCCCTTTGCCTATATGGAAATAGCCATGAATAGTATATTAAAAGGCTTGGGTAAACTTTTATTAAATGAAGACAAATTGGCCGCTGACTTGGAAAACAATTGGGCTGTTGTTGCCGAAGCTATTCAAACCATCCTCAGAAGAGAAGGTTTTGAGAATCCATACGATATGCTTAAAGAATTGACTAGAACGAATGAAAAGATAGACGGTAATTCTATAGCTCGTTTTATTGACGGATTAGATATTTCAGATTCTTTAAAGGAAGAATTGAAGGCCATTACTCCATACAATTACTTAGGCATTAAGCCAAAGAGAGGGTAAATGAATAGGTGTTCTCTCACTTTATCACATACGGTCGCATAGCCCAAGAGATTCGGGAAGATTTAGAGGGAGCCTTTATTTCAAGTATTTTTAGTACCGGTAAAGATGAACTAATCATTGAGACTCGAGGCAAGGACGGAACCTACCAACTCATTATGCAATGGATGGAACAGGAAATGTTTATCCGCTATAATATGCCCTACCGCAAATATGGGCGAAAATGCATCCCCTGGTTTAAAAGTGCAGAGAATTTAAAAATTGTATCTGTTTCACAATTACCACTCGAAAGAATCATACACATTGAATTAGAGGACAAAAAATCCATCTTATTAAAAGGATTTGGAAGGTATTCCAATGTATTGTTTTATGATAATGCTATTTGTATCCATGTATTTAGGCAAAACTTAAAGTCAGATTTAGAGCAAAACATAGCGCAATACGTAAACGCAAAACTAGACGAACCAAGTATAGACACTTTAGAAGATCTTAAAACTCTTTATCCTCAGTTATTTGGAAAATGGGACACTCCTATTCCCAATGATTTTTTTACAATCCCTAATTCTAAAATACCTCATATTGAAAACATATTCAATGACTTATCAAAAAAGTATTTATCCTTTGATAAGGGTAAATTGGGATTTAGCGATTTAAAAACCAACACCCAAGAAGTAATATCTGAGTTTTTAAAGGAGACTCGAAAGACTAAGCAATCGGCTCAACTCAAAAGCAGTATTAGCCAAAAGAAAAAGCGTTTTTCATCGTATTTAAAAAAGTCATCACTGGAACTTGAAAATCTCAAAAAGGCGAAAGGATACAAGGAAATGGGAGACCTTATTCTATCTAGTCTACACTTAATTGAACCAGGAGCTGACTCGGTTAAAGTTTGGGATTATTATGACAATTTAGAATTGCAGATTAAGCTAAACCCTTTGCTCAATGGACAACAGAATGCGCAACGATTTTACCGAAAGGGTAAAAACCAGCATTTACAGATTGAAGAAATAGAACGAAAAATTAAAAAGGCAAAAAATGGAATTATCGATTGTGAAGCCAAGCTCTTAAAAATTGAAAAGGGCGAACATATAAAAATTGAAAAAGGTGTTCCAAAGCAAGAGAAACAAAGCAGCAGCCCATATAAAGTGGTAAGTTCAGAAGAATTTGATATTTGGGTAGGTAAAAATGCCAAGGGAAATGATGCCATGTTAAAGCTAGCTAGAAAACAAGATACCTGGATGCACGCCCGAGGCTATGCCGGTAGCCATGTTATAATAAGAAACAACGGAGCTCTAGTCACCAATGCATTACTTGAAAAAGCTGGTCAATATGCGGTGAGTAACTCCAAGGCAAAATCACAAGCACTGGTCCCAGTGATTTATACCCAATGTAAATTTGTAAGCAAACCAAGAAATGCCACACCTGGTTTGGTAAAAGTGCTTCAAGAGAACGTGATAGATATTAGCAATGAATTTAGTTAAAGTAGAAGATTTAGGACTAAAAGATTACAAGGAAGCTTGGGATTATCAATTGACGCTATTCAATGCCAAAATTGCGAACAAGCAAGGTGGTGGAGTGAATTCGGAGCATCAGTTAATCTTAATTGAGCATCCTCATGTTTATACTTTAGGCAAGAGTACAGATAAAAACAATCTATTAGTGAACGAAGCTTTTTTAGCTTCTATTGGTGCAACATCATACGTTATAGAACGGGGTGGAGACATCACATATCACGGACCTGGTCAATTGGTTACCTACCCTATTTTTGATATTGAATCCTTAGGATTGGGCGTAAAAGCCTATGTAGCATCCATAGAAAAAGCCATTATTAGAACCATTAAAGAATATGGAATTGATGGATTTATTGTTGATGGAAAAATTGGGGTTTGGATAAATCACGAAGGAGCTGAGAAAAAAATAGCAGCTATAGGGATTAAGTGTAGTCGTTATGTAAGTATGCATGGACTGGCTTTAAATGTAAATACTGACTTGAGCATGTTTAATCACATCGTACCCTGTGGAATTCCAGATAAAGAGGTGACAAGTATTTCATCGGTTTTAGGTAGGGAAATATCTATAGACGAGGTGAAAAGAAAGCTAGTTAAACATTTTATTGATATATTTGACCTCAAATTATTAGAAACATGAAAAATTCAAAAACTCTTATCATCATTGGTGTAATCGCTGTTTTATTCTTTTGGGGCTGCGGCTCGTACAATGGATTAGTTAAACAAGAAGAATCCGTTAACCAAGTTTGGAACAATGTAGAAACTCAGTACCAGAGAAGAGTAGATTTAATTCCTAATTTAGTTGAAACGGTAAAAGCGGTAGCTGACAGAGAAAAAGGAACTTTTACTGAAATTGCAGCCTTAAGAAGCGGAGTAAAGCAAGCGCAAGAAACGTTAAAGGATCCAAGTGCCAGCCAAGCAGATAAAATGAAGGCTTATGGGCAAATAGATGCAGCTAGATCTTTTGTAATGAACATACAAGTGGAGAATTACCCCAATCTAAAATTCCCAGAAAACTTCAGTAAACTTCAAGATGAACTTGCCGGCACTGAGAATAGAGTTATGGTAGCAAGAAATGATTATAATGTGGCTGTTAAAACTTACAATATTGCGGTTAGAAAAATGCCAATTGGGCTACTTGCTGGAATACTAGGGTTTGATAAAAAAGAAGGATTCAAAGCACAAGCAGGTGCTGAAAATGCTCCTAAAGTTACTTTCTAATTAATGTTTTTTCGCAAACAGCCCAGTTTAGAACCTGAGGAAGAAGAATCCATTATAACAGCTATTGAAAGTGCTGAAGATTGTTGTTTGGCTGAAATTCGGGTCCATTTAGATAATCGCAGAAACCTGAATGTTTATAAAAGAGCTCAGCGAGTCTTTCGTAAACTCAAAATGAATAAGACTGAACAGCGCAACGGTATTCTTTTTTATGTAGTACCAAAGTCACATAAGTATGTGATTTTAGGAGATGTTGGTATTCATGAAAAAGTTGGGGATGAATTCTGGCATGAAGTCTCTTCTGCTATGAAATTGGAGTTTGAGAACGAAAAAATTGCCGAGGGAATTGTTAAAGGAATTGACATGTGTGGGTTAAAACTAAAGAAATATTTTCCAATAATCGATGGAAAAGCAAACGAGAACGAGTTACCAAATGAAATTAGCAAAAGGTAAATTCCTACTATTATTTCTTTTTATCTTTCAAGTACTCGCTGCTCAGGCACCAGAAGTACAGAAATACAAAGCTCTGGTAAATGATTTTACAGAACCAGCAAGCCTGAACCCAAATCAAAAAGCTGCTTTAATTCAAAAGTTAAAAGCTTACGAAGACTCTACTAGTACCCAAATTGGAATTGTATTAGAAAATTCATTGCAAGGCAGAGATATTATTGAAAGAACGATTAATATATCGCGAGAATGGGGAATTGGTCAAAAAGGCAAAAACAACGGTATCCTTATATATTTAGCAAAAAACGATAGAAAATATCATATCCTAACAGCGGATAGAACTCAAGGCAGAGTGACCGATGGGATTGCAGGTGGAATTGCCAGAAGAAATCTAGTTCCTTCCTTAAAAGTAGGTGATTATTACACAGGTTTAGATAAAACAGTTGATGGATTAATCTTAGCTTTAGCCGGAGAGTTTTCAGCAGATCCTAAGAATCAAAAAGGATTTCCAATTTGGATTGTAATTATTATAATAATTATAATCATCCTATTTCTTTCATCAAAAGGTGGAGGTGGTGGTTCTCATAGAGGCTACCGCAGAACTGGAACCTATTGGTACCCCACAGGACCAATTGGTGGTGGCGGAAGCAATTGGGGTGGCGGCGGATCCAGCTGGGGCGGCTTCGGCGGCGGTGGTGGATTTAATGGAGGTGGAGCTGGCGGAAGTTGGTAAAATGATTACAGAAATCCTCAAAGTTCCCTATCAATCCAAGATGCAAATTCAAAGCATTGGTTTGCGCAAACAAGTCCTGCGCACTCCTCTCGGATTAGAATTTCAGCCTTCAGAATTGGCTTCAGAAGGAAATCAATGGCACATCGTTACTATACATAAAACGCATGTGATTGCTTGTAATTTGGTCAAGTTCTTAGCATCTGGAGAAGCAAAAATCAGACAAGTAGCCACCCATCCAAATTTTCAAGGAATTGGGCTTGGTAAAACACTCAATAAAAAAACAGAAGAACTTCTTGCAGCTAATGGAATTAAGAAAGTAGTTTTGCATGCTAGAATTAATGCTGTGCCTTTCTACGAAAAATTAAACTATACAATTGTAGGTCAGCCATTTGAAGAAGTGGGCATCAAGCATTACAAAATGGAAAAACATTTATGACCGTAGAAGCTGTTTTTATTTCGGCCATTGCAATTAGTTTGTTACATGGGTTAATTCCAAGCCATTGGATGCCGCTTTTGGTATTGGGCAAAAACTTTAAATGGTCGCATAGAAAATTGCTCTGGATAAGTTTTCAAGCTGCCTTTTTTCATTCTATAAGTACAGTTATCATAGGAGTTTCTATAGCCCTGCTGGGAAAAGAATTAGAAGCGGAACTCGATATATTTACACATGCCATTTCCGCAGCTATCCTTATTTTAATAGGAATCTGGTTTTTGTTTAGGCATTACCATCACCATCATTTTCACTTAGAAGATGTTAAAACCAAAAGCATGGCTAAGATTATTATTAGCCTCAATGTGGCTATGTTCTTCTCCCCTTGTCTTGAAGTTACGGGTCAGTTTCTACTGCTAGGTTCGCAAAGCTTTAGTATGGTTATACTTTTAGCTGTTGTATATACCTTAATTACCATTCTATCCATGTTGGTTTGGGTAGGTATTGCAAACAAGTTGATGACCAAGATTGATTCTCACAAATGGGAACATAATATTGGGTTAGCATCTGGAATCATCCTTATACTTACAGGTGTATTGATGTATTTTTCTTAGGCATTTTAGATTTGCTTCGCTGAGTTCATGTTAGTTTCAAAGTCATAATTTTAATTGAATCTCACAATTTCAATTAGGCACGCCTTGTATGGTGGACCTACTTGAAAAATAGCTCTTTTTTGTTAATTCTGCGGAACAACTAATCCCGATATTTTGGATTTCTTAATATTGTACCTTAAAATCGCCTTGAAATTAATAACCAATAAATGAGTACTGAAGTAGATCAATTCTTAGAAAAGGTAAAAAAGTGGCCGAATAAACTTGCTATGTTGAGGTCTATTCTCCTAGATTGCACGCTGCAAGAAGCATTAAAATGGCGAGTTCCATGTTTTATGTACAATGAAAAGAACATAGCTCTTATCGGTGGTTTTAAAGCGTATTGTGCTTTAAGCTTTTTTAAAGGGACTTTGCTTAGTGACAGCGAAGGTTTGTTGCATTCACCAGGCGAAAATTCACAATCTGTGAAGCTTTTTAAATTTACTTCTCTTCAAGAAATAATAGAATCAGAAGCCCTTATTAAAGCTTATATATTTGAAGCTATCGAACTAGAAAAGTCCGGGGCTAAAGTTGAGTTAAAGAAAAATGAGAACTTTGAATATTCTGAGGAACTTCAAAAAGCATTTTCCCAGATGCCTGAATTTAGAACTGCCTTTGAAGCTTTAACTCCCGGCAGGCAAAGAGGTTATCTGCTTTTCTTTGATGGGGCAAAACAATCCAAAACAAAGGAAACGATAATTGCAAAACATATAGGCCGCATACTCACTGGCAAAGGAATACATGATTGTGTTTGTGGCATGTCGAAAAAAATGCCTGCTTGTGATGGCTCTCATAAGTATTTATAGCAAACCTTAGTATTGTTTATAAAGTGTAAATTTACTAAATTGATACAATAAGCTTAAGTATAATTTGGTTTGTTTCCTTTAAAATTAACGAACTTTGCAGCAGAATGGAAGCCGTAAAAAAGTATTTACCCTGGACCGCTAGAATAATCATATTTGGCTTATTTATGTTAAGTGGAATAGCCAAAATGTTCCCGCTATGGATGTTTGAAAAACAAATGGTGGATTTAGGAATAGCCTCTTGGTGCATTGCTCCTTTTCTGGCTCGCTTAATAATTGCATTGGAGTTGGCTATTGCAATTGCAATTCTTCAAAACCACTATGTAAGAAAGCTAGTTATCCCAATAACAATTGCGCTGCTTATAGCCTTTAACATACATTTAACCATTGAAATGGTTAAACATGGTGCAATGAATGGAAACTGTGGATGTTTTGGACAGTTCTTACCTATGACTCCGCTGGAGGCATTTATAAAAAACATTGTGGTCATTGGAATATTGGTTTACTTATATAAAGTTTTAAAAGACAAACCAAAGGGCCAGAACAAATTCAGTTATTTAAGTATCATGTATTTAGGATCTGCTCTTTTTATGTTCATGGCATTTGCTCACGATGCTAAACCATGCAAAGACGAAGGAGATAGAATTCAATCTGAAATACCAAATAATCAATCTGAACCCATACTCATTCCTGATTCTACACTTACCAAGGAAAGTAGTGAAGTACTTGAAGAAGAAAATGATGAAATAGCTAATGAAGAATCGGTAAAAACGATTGAAGTAGAAGCTGATGAACCTAAAATAGAAATTAAGGAGAAAGATGAAGTGGAACTTGTTAAACCCATTGTTGTTGAACCAAAAGGACCAGCAAATAAAACTTCTCGCTTTGCGTCTTACACCAACTTTAATGGTGCTAAGGTTAACTTAGATCAGGGCAAACAGATTGTTTGCTTATTTGCGGCAGGTTGCGACCATTGTCAGGATGCTGCAAAAGAGCTTACTGAATTACACAATGCAGGAATTCTGCCTTCTTTACATATTATATTCATGGATGAAGAAACCTTTAAAATTCCAAAGTTTTTCCAGAAAGCCGGAAAGCAATATCCATATACGGTGGTTGATATTCCTAAATTTTGGCAATTACTTGGTGATGGCTCATTAACCCCAGGTGTAATTTATATGTGGAACGGGAATATTCAGAAATACTACCAAGGTACAGAAGCTGAAAAATTCAATAAAGCTGGATTAGAAAAAGCACTTAAAAAATAATAAATACCAACGGTAAGTAAACCGAATAAATGAAAAAAGGAATAATCATCGCTGATTATTCCTTTTTTTTGATTGTTATTTTTCTAATTAAAATGGCAAATCATCATCGCCACCTTCAAAGATATCTTCTTCGGTGGTTGAGGTAGCCGTTTGCGGTTCTGTATTTTGAACAGGTGCCGCAGTATTCGCAGGTGGAGGTGTAGACTGAGCAGCATTTGCTGGCTCTAATTTCCAAGCTCTAACATCCGTGTACCATTTTTCCATATACTCTCTGCTTTCTATATTGATAGAAACTTTGTACGCTTGACCTTCTTGTACTTTGAATTGGTCTATTTTATCTCCCCAAACGTTAAAACACACCTTTTTAGGGTACTGCTCTTCGGTTTCAATGATGTAATCTTGCTTTTTCCAAGGTCCGTTATTCCCTTCTCCAGATTGAAGAGGTAGTATTTTAATGATTTTACCAACTAGTTCCATTGATGCAAAAGTAAAATTTCTTCTTTGAAGGATATTAACAAATGAATAAGATTATAAACAATCCTTATTCTCCACCTTGTCCAGATCCACCACCTTGCTTTACATCCTTATTATCAATGGATTTAAAGTTTATCTTTTTCTCTGGTTCTACTTTTAAAGATCCAAATTTGTAATCAAAGTTAATTTTAAGTCCCAATGCCAAAGCTGTAGTCTTCTGATTTAAGCTAAAATCATTCCCCTCATTGTAGGTTCTATACTTTACGTAAGGTGTGAAAATATTGTCGAAACCTAAACCAATTCCGCCTCTTTTGTTCTTGAATCTTTTCTTAATTCCAAAGGTGTGAAAATACCAATTAGTGGTATATCCCTGAAGGTTATAATTAGGTGCATTGATTCTTGCAAAACCTGAAACCTCCCAATTATTGTCAAATTGATAGCTACCTCCGCCGCCAAGACTATAGGTTATCCCTTCCGTTCTCAATCCACTTAAGGTTGCAGATTCACTTGTACTTTCGATAATTGCATAGCCTAAGTCGGCATTTAAATGAAGCCTAAGTTTTTTAGATCCAATATTTGCATTGGAGTTTAATCCTTGGTACGAACTTTCTCCTACGTTTCCATAAGTGGTATAATAAATACCATCACTACCAACATTTCGTATGGATTCAATGGCATTATTCGTTTTACGGTAGTAGGCACTAACGCCAATGCCTCCTTTTCGTCCATAGCTGCCATAACTCAATTCATAATTATGCGCTAGTTCTGCTTCCAGCAAGGGGTTGCCTGTACTCAAATTACGTGGGTCAGATTGGGCACGGTATGGATTAATGAAAAATAGTCCGGGTCTTTGAATGCGATTGGAATACCCAAACTTTAGGTTTTTTCCACCTTTGAGACTATAACTCAAAAGTACATATGGGATTAAGTTATCGTAGGGTTTCCCAACAAAGCTGGTGTTTGCATCTTCGGTTCTTCCATTGTACTCGGTGTATTCATAGCGGGTTCCTAAACGAGTTGTAAGGTTTTCATTGAACTTAAATTGAATTTGGCCATACGCTGAATACACATTCTGATCATAGTAAAAGGTACTACTTAAAGCATCAATTGTTTTGTACTCACTAGATGATGAGTTAAAACTGTCAATGGAATATTTGCTGTTCACTCTTCTAAAAATAGATTTTAAGCCCGTTTCAAAAATCACCTTATCCGCGATAGGTTCCGTGTAATCAATTTGTACCGTATATTCATTATTTAACGCATTGTTTTTGCTCCGTTCTTTATAGGTTTCGATGGTTTTATCCAATTGGGTTACATCGTAACTGCTCAATGAATTATCGCCTCCATATTGAGCTGCAAAACTTAATTCACGGCCTTTTTTTGCAAACTTCTTCAGGTAATTTAATGTGAGGTCAAAACCGTAATTGAATCCGTTATTATCGGCTTCTCTATTGTATAGGTATTGCAGATTAGAATTTGCAATACCAGAGTATGCTGAGAAATTTTGATCTGTATTGTTAATTTGACCTCTACCAGAAATACTAAAGGACATAGCATTATTATCATTGAATTGATGATCCAAGCCCATACTCATGCGTGGGCCTCCTCCAAATGTATTCCCTTTTGAGTTTTGTCGAAATTCGTACTGTTGCGAGCCAATGGTGTTTAATCGAACCATTTCTGTTTCATTCACATTTCTATAGAAATAACTTCCTAAGTTTAAACTAAATCCTGTTTTCCCATTCTGAAATGCCAAATTGCCTCTAAAATATGCAGACCGATTGCCCACTCCAGTTCTAATACCACCGTTTAACCCTTTAATCTTCGACTTTTTCAAAACTAGGTTGATTATTCCCGCTGAACCCTCGGCATCATATTTCGCCGATGGATTTGTGATTACTTCTACCCTTTCTACTTGATCAGATGGAATCGATTGCATGGCATCTGCAATGTTGCCATTTACCACTGCACTTGGTTGCCCATTGATAAAAACCTTGATTTTATTGCTTCCTCTAATGCTGACATTACCATCACCATCTACTTCTACCATTGGCACTTTTCGCAACATATCAGAAACAGAAGTTCCTTCATTTGTTATGTCCTGCTCTACATTATATACCAATCGGTCAATTTTATTCTCAACTAAATCTTTCTTAACCGTAATACTTACCTCTTTCATGCTGCCAATTTGCAAAAGATTAATTTTCCTAAAACTTTTAAGTTTCGCGTCAGCACTCAATTGAAAAATATCTGATTCATACCCATTATGATCAACAGAAATTACTTTTAAAATGAATTTCCCTTCTGTTAATTCTATAAAAAACCTTCCTGTGGAATCAGTTATAGTTCCTCCAGCAACTTTAGAATTAGCCACATTAATTATTTCAAGGGCTGCATATTTAACAGGTTCCCCGCTTGAAGAATCTGCAATTACCCCAAAAGCAGCAAAGATATTTGTAAAACTGCCTCCAGGTTGAGCCTTTATAGTAGAGTACGTATAAAAAAGGCTTAGGAATAAAAATATTTTATATTTCATTGTTATTTACTTTGATCGAATGGCATCTATAGGATTTAAACGTGACGCCGTAAAAGAAGGAAGGTATCCAGAGATGATTCCTACCACTATGGCCATAATAAGTCCGAAGCTAATATCACTTCCAGATATGAATAAATTGATGGCTGAGTCCATTTTATGGTGGAGAAACCAATTCCCACCTTGAAAAGAAAGCCATACGAGGAATAAGCCAAACATTCCTCCTATAATACATAAGAAGATTGCCTCAATTAAGAATTGCATAAGTATAAAACTACGTTTTGCACCCAAACTTTTTTGTATACCTATCTCTTGTGTTCTTTCTTTTACACTTACAAACATGATATTGGCTACACCAAAACAACCAACCAAAACGGCAAACAAACCAATAAAAAGTCCAATGGTTTGAACTGTTCCAAATAAGGAGCTAATTACATCTGTTATCATACTCATTTTATTAACTGCAAAATCTTTGTCTTCTCCAGGCCTTAGACGGCGTATTTGTCTCATACCCTGCTCCACTTCCCAAGATAAAGTTTTGAGGCTTATTCCTTCAGCAGATTTTATGGTTATCTGCGGGCTATGCCGGTCAGATTTATAGTTAATAAAAGATTTACCAAAAGTATATGGAATGAGGATTTGATTATCGGTAGAAGCGTTAATAATACTTTCACCTTGCTTCTCCATGACCCCAATTACCCGAATTAGTCGATTATCCCCCCTAATAATTTTCCCTATTGGATATTTAGATTCAAATAAATTTTCCGCTACATCTGCTCCTATAATACAGACATTTCTACCCGACTTTGTTTCATCAGGTGTAAAATATCTTCCTTCTACTACATTAACTGGCTGAACCTCTTTGTAATCATATCCGACACAATTTAATCGTAAGCCTTCTATTTCATTTGATTTGTATTTTGCCTTTACACCAGAACTAAACTGAAAACTAACTACAGATGCGACTGAAGTTGGAAGTATTTTTCTCAGTTGTTCAGCCTCCAAGTCAGTAGAATGTTCTCTTTTTAAGTATTTCCACCAAGGATAACCATTCCCAAAATCGTCCCAAGGCCATTTCTGCACAAAAAGAACATCCGTACCAAAACCAGCAAAACCATCATTTAAATTCTTTTCAATGGAATGCACCAATGCGTAAACAGCAATTATGCAATAAATGCCTATTGATATTCCCAAAATGGATAAAAAACTTCTTAATTTATTGGTTCGCAAGGCATTCCATGACATGCGAATACTTTCCGATATAAAACTAGTCCACTTCAAAACGCAATATTACATCCATTACTAAGGTAGTTCTGTCATTTTATCGATAAATGATAAACATATTCCTAGTAAAAAAGAGTTATTTGTGTGAGAAATTCAAGCAAATGAACTAATTTGCTGATTGAAAGGGATTAGGGAGAAACATACCACATTGCCATATGGAGAAAATAATTATAAAACAACAGAACTGTCCAAAACGTTTTGGTTTGGTCAAAACAGTGCTTGAGAGCTAATGAATTAGCTGCTAAAAAAGGATACTTTTGAGAACAAGCCTCCTTATATTTATTGGAATATTTGTAGCTGTC